>JAEEGI010000616.1_pt1 | contig 102453 bp, 100 predicted proteins | sample 8958751 | NCBI WGS metagenome assembly JAEEGI01 (sample SAMN16246545, study PRJNA631951) | gut metagenome | biome: gut microbiome; feature: rumen; material: KS-attached | host: Bos | place: Iran: Karaj | collected 2018-10
AAGCTGCGCTTTTCGTCCCTCACGACTGGCACAGGCCGAGAGCAGAATACCGCCGCACATGCCGAGACAGTGGGAACTGGTCGATAGGCCGACCAGAAACAGCGCACTGAAACTCGCACCGCCGATCTCGGGCGAGGCTCCGCCCCAGCGGAGCAGCAGCCAGACCAGCAGGACGGTAAGGGCGGCACAGCCCAAGTCCAGCAATCGCTCGGCGCGGCTGCGTTCTCCGGTCTCATAACCGAGAGACTTGATGCGGCTTTCCAGTTCATCCGGCGTGACAAGCGCGGGATCGAAGCTCACTTCAGCCATTGCCTTGCGGTAGCTGGCGGTCGCTTTGACGACGCCCTTTGTCCGCAGCAGCATCCCGGATACCTCGTCGGTGCAGCTCCGGCATATCATGCCGCGCACTTTGATCTCGCAATTATCCGTTCTCATGGGCAGCCTCCGCTTTGTTCAGCCGCAGCGAGTGCAGCAAGATGCCGTTGGACGAGAGCGTCATGGCCGCCGCGGCGATGGAGGGATTCACGATCCCGCAGGCCGCGACCGGAATGCAGATCAGATTATAAAACAGCGCCCAGCCGAGATTTTGCCGCACCGTCCTGCGGGCAGCTCCGGCGAGCCGCAATGCCTGCGGCACCCGGCCAATGCGCCCGCCGGGCAGCACCGCATCGGCACACTCGATGGCGATGTCCGTTCCGGTACCCATGGCGATCGCGAGATCCGCTTCCGCCATGGCCGGGGCATCGTTGATCCCGTCGCCCACCATGGCGACGCGGCGGCCCTCGCTTTTCAAGCGTGTGATCTGCGCGGCTTTTTCCTCCGGTTTCACCTCAAAGAGAATGTGCTCGATCCCGCATGCCTGGGCGATGCGTCTTGCCGTTTCCTCCTTGTCGCCGGAGATCATCCAGACCTCCAGACCCAACGCCTTGCAGGCATCGACAGCGCTTTTCGCGTCTTCGCGCAGCGGATCTTTGATCCCCGGCTCTACAACACCCTCGGTGAGGGTACCGGTTTTGTCGAATACGACTGTGTCGATGCTCCATGCCTTTTCAATGGCCGAGGCGCCTTTGAAGAGGATCCCCAGTTCCGCCGCCCGTCCGGAAGCCGTCATCAAGGCTGCGGGCGTGGCGAGACCCAGCGCACAGGGGCAGGCAATCACCAGCACGCCGCAGACCGTCGAGACCGCTTTTCCCCAATCACCGGATGCGAGCAGGAAAAACCACAGCGCGAAGATCAGCGCCGCAAGCGCGATGACAGATGGGACGAAGATCGTGGCGATCCTGTCCGCAAAGCGCTGCACAGGCGCCTTTTCACTCTGCGCGCGGCGTACGAAGGCCGCCATCTGCTGCAGGGTCGAATCCTCTCCGACAGACGTCGCTGCGTACGTGACTTTGCCCTCGCGGTCAAGCGTACCGCCGGTAATGCTGTCGCCGGGATTTTTTTGCACGGGTTCGCTCTCGCCGGTCAGCAGGGACTCGTCCACCTGGCAGCTTCCCTCAAGGATCTTCCCGTCGGCGGGAATCCGTTCACCGGGGCGAAGCAGGATCGTGTCACCGGAGACGATTTCCGAAACGTCGATCTCGGTCTCAAGCCCATCCCGCAGCACGATCGCGGTCTTGGGCTGCAGGCGCAGAAGGCCGCGCACCGCCTCGCCGCTCTGATAGATTGCCACGGATTCCAGATAGCGGCCAAAGAGCAGCAGCGAGATCAGAACCCCGTCACAGAGATAATAGAGCTTGATGTTCTCCGTCACGGTGAAGGTGACGACTGTGCTGTAAGCATAGATCACCGTAGTGGAGAGCGCCACCAGCAGATCCATGCCAAGGCTGCGGTTTTTCAGCCCACGGATCGCATTTCGGAGAAAGTACAGACCCGGCCAGAATTGCAGCACCGTTGCCAGCACGAACTGGAAGCGCGGCGGCAGATCCCAGAGAAGCGGCATGCTCAGCGCGGTGGAGACGATCAGCAGCCGGAGCAGGCGGAAGCGCTGCTTGAGCTCCTCCGCCTCATCTCCGAATACCTCGCAGCCGCAGCCGAGGACAACGCTTTCCTTATCCAAGCTGCGCTTCCTTTTTCAGTCTGCGCCAATGCTTGAAGCCGATCACAGCGCAGGGCACGCAGCAGGGCACCATATGGAACAGCAGCACCCAGCTGAGCCAGTCAACGCCCTGATAGAAATTGCCCTGGTACTCCACGCCTTTCATCAGCGCAAAGTAGGAGAAGTTCCACACGCCCCACAGACCAGTGGCCGAGCCGAAGAGATGCAGGCCCAGGAAAGATGCGGGCGTGAAGATACCGCCGATCGCCCCGACGAGGGTGGCGGACATGCGGCGGGATTTGGCAAGGAAGATCGTGATCACAGGGAAAATGTACACGGTGAGATTCAGTGCCCAGATCGCGAGCGGGATGTGGTAGCCCCAGTTGAGCGCCTGGCGGATGTGGTCGCCGTCGTGAATCAGCACAGCGATGACCATAACGAGCCCGCAGACGAACATGGTATGTGCGGTTTTTTCGTCCAGCTTCTTGTCGAGCATGGCGGCAGTCTGTTTGTCGGACATGAGATAAGCCCCCCTCATTAAATTTACCCATTGGTTATAAATGACCAATTGGTAATTATAAATTATCATGGAGGAATGGCTGTGTCAAGGGCAAGATATACGAAAAGGCAGGACATATTTGTCCTGCCAGACACCATTTGGTGCAAATACCCTTCTCTGGACACCGTTTGGTGCAGCACAGACAGAAATCGTCTTGAAATGTTTCGTTTCAAGACGATTTCTGCTTTCTTAATCGGAAAGTGAAGCGGGAAAGGCTTTGTTACCCGAAACCCTTAGCTCAATCTGTTTGGCGTGTGAATCCGCAAGGTCACTGCAAGATCGCGTTCAGCCTGGAGTGGGGCGCTGCTCAGCGCATGTTATTCAGATAGGCTTTTATGATCCGCTGCAGGGCTTTGGCTATGTCCATTTGCCCGTCATCCAGCGCCCACTCAAAAACACAGCCTTTTACGATCGTGCAGATGTCCATACTCACGGTATAGGCGTCTGCCTCTTTTTTCAGGAGGCCTTGCTCCTGCGCGGCCAGTAGTTCCTTCTCGCATCTGGCCATAACCGTCCCTTCGGCAAAGCAGCCGTCAGACTGCCCCATGTAGGCGGAGAGCGCCTTGTTGCCGGTGGTGTAAAAGCTCTTCATGAACTCCTCACCCAGAGCAAGGTAGCGGTCGATCAGGTGCATGTACAGCTCACAGACCTGTCCGGCTATATCGGAAAGGGGTGTTTCCAGTACAAAGCTGTCAAAGGACGCTTCCCGCACAAAATGCATCAGCAGATCGTCCTTGTTCTTGAAGTGATGATAAAACGTGCCGATGGAGAGTCCCGCCTCCTCGCATACGTTCCGAACCGTGATGCTGTCGGCTCCGTACTTCTTGATCAGTTCCACCGTTGTGTCGATCAGTTTTTGTTTTGCGTCCTGGGGCTCCGCCGTCTTGGGCGGTCTGCCGCGTTTCTCTGCCATAGGAGGTCACCTCAAAATAAAACTTGTTCTAAAAACTATTGACAGAATAACACAGTCTGCGTATAATTGCAAATAGAACATGTTTTATTGTGCCGAAAGGAAGTTTGTTTTATGAAAATCACTTACTGGTCTGACTACGCCTGCCCTTATTGCTACATCGGAGAAGCCCGACTCAAGCGGGCGCTGTCCTATATTCCGGAGCTGAAAGACACCGAGATCGAGATGAAGAGCTTCCAGCTGGATCCCTCCGCCGGACAGCATGCCGTGGGCGACACCCAGACCCGCTTTGCCCATAAATACGGTATCAGCATGGAGGCGGCCGGGCGGCAGATCGACATGATCTCTCAGATGGGGCGCGCCGAGGGCATCGACTTCAAGTACGCCACCACACTCTTTACCAATACCATGGACGCCCACCGGCTCACCAAACTGGCCCAGAGCAAGGGCGATCCGGCGCTGACCGAGCGCGTGATCGAGGCGCTGTTCGACGCCTATTTCACCCAGAACAAGGAGCTGGCCGATCACGTCCTGCTGCAGGAGATCGGCGAGCGCTGCGGGCTGGATGCGGAGGAAGTGCGGGAGGTGCTGAACTCCGACCGCTATCACGACGATGTGGTCATGGACGAGCGGGAGGCCGCCTATCACGGCGTGCACGCGGTGCCCTTCTTTGTCATCAACGGCAAGTACAGCATCTCCGGGGCTCCCGATACGGAAGGACTGCGGCAGGCGCTTCTGAAGCTGATGGCAAAGGAAGCCGAGGAGCAGATGGCCTCCGGCATGAGCTGCGGCCCCGAGGGCTGCAAGCTCCGTTAAGGCCATGGTACGCTGTGTGCCCGTCAAGGGCTATTTTGCCGAGAACTGCTTTTTCTATATCGACGAGGTTTCGAGACATGGCTTTGTGATCGACCCCGGCGCAGAGGGACAACGTCTGCTCTCCCTCATCCGCCGGGAGGGCTGGGGAATCGAGGCGATCCTGCTGACCCACGGACACTTCGACCACACCGGTGCGGTTAACGAACTGCGGGAGACTTTGGGCATTCCGGTATATGCTCACGAGAATTCCGACCGTTATCTGCTGGACGGGGAGATGAACCTGTCCGCGTTCTGCGTCGGGGAGAAAGTCATCCGCAATGTCCGCAAGCTCCGGGAAGGAGACACGGTTAGCTTAAGAGACGGCTCCTGCCGCCTGCGGGTTATTCACACGCCCGGCCACACCACGGATTCCGTGGTCTATTACAGCGAAAAAGACCGCGTCGCTTTTGTGGGCGACACGATCTTCAAGGGCAGCGTCGGGAACTGGCAGTATCCCGGCGGCAACCGTCAGACGCTGGTGGAGAGCATCAAAGGGAAGATTTTCACGCTGCCCGATGATACCGTCCTTTATTCCGGCCACTCCGAGGAAACGACCATCGGCACAGAGAAAAGAAGATATTATTAATTATAGGGGGCACCTGCCGGTTTACATACCTATGAACAAAGCGTCATTTGAACGCATAAAGAATACACGCAAGAATGAGCCCGTGACGATTTGTCACGGGCTCAGACTGTAGACAAAGTATCCATAGGGAGTGCGAAAGCACTTTCAATGGGTACTTTGTTATGGTAGAATAGGGATGAGGGGGCGAGGCACATGATGACACGAGATGGAGGCAAGAATCGGGATCAGATCGAGTTCACGAGTCTGGACGAGCTGGTGCCGGAAGATCATCTTGTACGCAAACTGGAGAACGCCATCGACTGGAGTTTCATCTACGAGATGGTGGCGGACAGCTACTGCGAGGATAACGGCCGCCCCAGACGTCTGTGCGGTGATTGACCGCGGGGCTGATAAAGCGGCTGAGGAAAAAGAAGTGGGCCGCGTGGAGCTGCACGCCGTCAAAGCCCGCCTTTTCAGTGCGAACCGCTGCATCAATAAACTGACGGATGACGAAGCGAATCTCGTCCTCAGACATGTCGTCCGGCTCCACCTGCCGATACTTGCCGGTCACTTCCCGGTAGTATGCGCCCAGCGCAAGCTGGGTGATGACCGGAATGCTCTCGGCATGGATGAGGTCGGTAAGCTTTTTGTACTGGGGGATCAGCGCGTCGTCGCACAGGCGCATCATGCCGCCAAAGTAATCGTCATGCAGCGCCACACTGGTAAACCCGGTAATGATGGCGCCCACGCCGCCTTTGGCCATTTCTCCGTAAATCTCATAGGCCTCTTCGGTCACCCCGCCGTCCGGCAGGGCAATACCCTCCCAGGTGGCCGAGCGGATCAGGCGGTTTTTCAGATGCAGGTTTCCAAGCCGAACCTCTTCAAAGACCCTCTTCATAACAGATCCTCCTTTACGTTTCTTCTGCGGCTCATTATAATTCAGCACAAGGAAAATACAAGAAGGCAGAATTTACTTTGCCACTATATTTTCTGTAGTATAAAAGGATCGCAATGGATACGATGCCCTGACGAAAGGCGAAAAAAACTATGAGACCGAGTGCCCGATCCTCTACGCCATGGAGCTGATCGGCCAGAAGTGGAAGCTGCCTTTTTTTGTGGTGTATCGCAGACGCCGAAAACCAGACCCTGCGCTACCGGGAGCTGGAACGCAAGGTGGTGGGCATCACAGCCACCGTGCTGACCAAGTGCCTGCGGGAGCTGGAAAGCGACGGCCTTGTCTCCCGCACGATCCATCCGACCACCCCGACCGCCATTTTTATCGTCTCGGACTTCCGAAATACCGGAGAGCGTGGTATAATACAAAAAAGAAACATGGGGAAGAGGAAAAGGGCATGAAACATGAATGCAAGATCACGGTACTGGAAACGAAATGCTTTCCGGAATATCAGGAGGCCTATCTGGCCGATCCCAAGTCCGGGCCCTGCCCGTTCTTCAAGAAGGGCGATACCTTCCTGCTCAAGCGCACGCCGCAGCAGGACGACTTCTACTATCTCATGAACGGCAAGTTCTGCGGTGAGGCCTGGGACGCCGTCAGCCGCTATGTGTATGCGGCGCTGCAGGGCGGCTCGATCATGAAAGGCTGGACCCGCGACGATCGCATGATGATCGCCTGCTGTAACGACGGCACCCGCCCGGTCATCTTCAAGATCGAGCGCATCGACATCCCGGAGAACGATGAGGAAGCCGCGTGGCTTTCCAGGCAGAACTTCCGCAACACAGCGGAGGACGCCTATACGGGCTGAAGAAAATACTAATATGGAGGCTGACTTATGATCAAATTCTTCGGAAAAAACAACGATCTGCGAACGGAAGAGGGCAGAATCACCAGAACGGGATTCGCTGTTATGACGCTGTCCTCTGTTTTTGGGCTGTGCGTCTTCTTGGTTGGAAGAACGATTTACGGAAAGTCGCTAAAAAAGAAGCGTGCAGATTGATCCCGCCTTGTCGGGATCGCTTCCGCACTTTTGCAGCAAAACCAAAAGCGCCGGGGGCCCGGCGCTTTTCCTGTTATAGTCCGAAGATGTGCTGCAGGGCGTCTGGACACCGGGGCGCTTTCCGGGTATAATGAAGCATCAAAGCATCAAGGATTCCAGGTAAGGAGGACGCTATGAAAGCCATCATACTCAACGCAAGTCCCCGCAAGAACTGGAACACGGCGCAGCTTCTGAAGGCGGCCCAAAAGGGCGCGGAGGAGGCCGGAGCCGAGACCGAATACATCGACCTCTATGATCTGAACTTCACCGGCTGCCGCAGCTGCCTTCTGTGCAAGCGGAAAGACGGGGAACGCTGCAAATGCTTCTGGAAGGACGACCTCAGCCCGCTTCTGGATCGCGTCTTTGCCGCCGACGTGCTGCTGATCGGCTCGCCCATCTATCTCGGCGACACCACCAGCCAGTTTCACGCCTTCGTGGAGCGGCTGCACTTCTGCACGCTGTCCTATGACGACTACAGCAACTATTTCACCGGCAAGGTTAACGTAGGTGTGATCTTCACCATGAACGCGCCGCAGGACTTCTACCAGCTGCAGTACAAGCGGAAGCTGACCGGACAGGCAAACGCCTTCCGCAGCCTGAACGGCAAGGTGGAGACGCTCTGCAGTTTTGACACGCTGCAGGTCAAGGACTACAGCAAGTTCAATATGGCAGGCTTCAACGCCGAGCACAAGAAGGCCCATCACGAGAAGCAGTTCCCGTTGGATCTGGAAAAAGCCCGGCAGATGGGTGCAGAGCTGGTTCGGCTGGCATAAATCAAGAGAAGAAAACAGTCCTCCGGAAACCTTGAACGGTTCCCGGGGGACTGATTCATATTGATCATTTGATGGCGAAATCAAGCGAGGATCCGATTGCATTCACAGCCAAACGACAGGTTTGGCAACGAATGATTCAGGTTTCTTCCTCTTTCAGAACCTTGCCGTCTGCACCGACGGTAACGATCCGCAGAGGGATATGCTTCCCGCATTCCGCCAGCGCCTGATAGACAGCGTACTCCAGTCCCCCGCAGCAGGGAACAAACATGCGCACGAGCGTGATGGAACGGATCTCATTATCCAGGAAGATGGCGGTCAGCTTCCCAGCCTGATCGTGTTCCCGCTGTTTGGGACAGGCGATCACGGTCGTCCGACCGGCAACAAAGTCCCGATGGAAGTTTCCGTAGGCGTAGGCCGTGCAGTCCGCCGCAATCAGCAGGTCGCAGTTGTGAAAGACGGGGGATGTGGGGCTGACAAGAAACAGCTGTACCGGCCAATTGTTCAGCGCGTTGGGCGCGTCTCCGCCTGTGCTCTCCGGCTTCCCGGTCTCTTTCCTGCGCTTGGATTCCAAGACAGCCTGCTCATCATAGCCGGGCGCTTCCCGCATTTCAAAGGAAATGGCGTTCATCGGACATGCGGGCAGGCAGTCTCCAAACCCGTCGCAGAAATGCTCCCGCATCAGCTTTGCCTTGCCGTTTACAATATCGATGGCTCCCTCGTGGCAGGCGTTGGCGCACAGGCCGCAGCCGTTGCAGCGTTCTTCGTCGATTTTGATGATCTTTCTTAACATCGTATTCCCTCCAATGTAAATCTGGGCTTTCGTCAACTTGTGATAGCCCCATCATTGTACCGTGTTTTCGGCAGCTTTTCCACCATGACGAAAATAGTTATTTTATAGCTGTTTCAATCAGCATGTCGCGTCAACAACTGTTTCCGGTTCAGATACCCGAGGAAAATAAAACAGGCCAGGATCTGGAACACCGTCGCCACCGGGACACCCAGGCCGATGCCGAAGAGCGTACCGAGAACGCGGCGCATGAGGATCGCCACGGGGATGCGCACCAGAAAGGCCGCCGCCACGCCTTGTACCGAAACGAAGCCGGTGTAGCCCAGACCGTTATAAAAGCCGATGAAGCAGAACAGGAAACAGGTGAACAGACAGTCGATAGCGTAGGCTTTGAGATAATCCGCCCCTGCGAGGATGACGCTCTCGTCCCGGGCAAAAATACCGCAGAGCAGATCGCCGTGGAAGAAGGCCAGATAGAACATCACAAGGCCGAAGGCGGTAGAGAGCGCAATGGCGATGCGAAGGCCCCGGAGCGCCCGGTCATCCCGTCCCGCGCCGTGGTTCTGGGCCACATAGGCACTCATGGCCTGCATAAAGGCGGAGGGCGTCAGCATGATAAAAGCGCAGACCTTTTCCGCTACGCCCACGCCCGCGCTGGCGGCGAGGCCCAGGCTGTTGGCGATGGAGAGGATCACGAGAAAGCTCAGACTGACCAGCACGTCCTGCAGGGCAATGGGCGCGCCGAAGCGAAGCATCGGTCGGAGTGATGCGCCGGTAAAGCGGATATCCCGCCTCGAAAACGGAAAGGGCAGACCGCGCCTGCGCAGCACAAGGAAGCAGACGAGAACGCTGATCAGTTGGGCGGCAACCGTGGCGATGGCCGCGCCTGCAGCGCCCAGATGGAAGACTGCCACCAGCAGCAGATCCCCGGCGATATTGACCACGCAGGCAATGGCTACCGTCATGAGCGGCGTTCGGGAATCGCCCAGGCCACGCATCACGCTGCCAAGCACATTGTAGGCGACGATGGCGAGGCTCCCGCCGCCGCAGATCGCGATATACTGCCGGGTCTCCCGGAAAGCCTCCTCCGGGGCGTTCATAAGCCCTGCCAGAACTGCGGAAAGAGCAGGAAGCAGCAAAGTCAGCACAAGCCCCACCAGTCCGAAAAAGGCGATGCTCACACCGATCACACGGCCGCAGTCCTTCTCCGCCCGCATCCCCAGCTTCTGCCCCAGCAGGATCGTGCTGCCCATGGCGAGCGAGCTGATGAGGCCGGTGACGGTCATCATGATCTGCGAACCGACCGCTACGCCGGAGACGTCGGCCGTCGCAGCATATTTGCCCACCACCAGCAGATCCACCGCGCCGTAGAGCGCCTGCAGAAACAGCGCCGCCAGGATCGGCAGGGAAAACCGGATCAGTGGCCCGACGATCGGCCCGCTGGTAAAATCTCTTGTGGTATCCATAGTTCCTCCAAAAAGCAAAGCCGGATAAGAGAACAGGCGTTTCAGCCTGTAGCCTTATCCGGCTTGTCATTTCCCACGAATGACTCGCCCTCCGAGCAAGCGATGCGTATTGTAACAAATGCTGCGGGAATTGTCAATGCATGGAAACCGCTTCCGGGACCTTCGCCGATCCGCTTTCGGAACGATTTTTGCATTTGTTGGAAGCCTTTCCTGGGGTTGAATCATTAGATTCAAATAAACATTTCCTATCGCATTTTCAGGCGGAATAGGATATAATCATGCTGGAATATGGAACGGGGGCGAGACAATGAAACAGGAAACGATAGCGCGGATCCGCAGGTTTTCAGCAGAGCGGGACTGGGAGCAGTTCCACACGCCTGCGAACCTGGCAAAGTCCATCTCCATCGAGGCCAATGAGCTGCTGGAATGCTTTCAGTGGAGCGATACGGATTATGACCTTGTCCACGTGGGGGAAGAACTGGCCGACGTGATGGTGTACTGCCAGAACATGCTGGACGCGCTGGGGCTGGACGCCGACGGGATCATCAACGCGAAGATGGATCAGAACGAGGCCAAGTATCCCGTCGAGAAATGCCGGGGCAGCAACGCGAAGTATGACCAATTGTAAGAGACGCATGATGATAAAGCTCCGATACGGAAACACCAATACCTTTTACATTCCCGGGGCGCATGGCGGCCTGCTGGTGGACACGGACTGGGCTGGGACGCTGCCGCTGTTTTTCAAGGCGATCAAGGCGGCCGGAATCGAGAGCAAAGCGATCACGACCCTGCTGATCACCCATTATCATCCGGATCACATGGGCTTGGCCGGAGAGCTGCAGCAGCGCGGCGTGAGGCTGCTGATCGTGGACGTGCAGCGCCCGTTTGTCCACGCTTCGGAGGGAATCTTTGCCCGGGACAAGCGGCTGGCCTACCGACCGGTGGATGAGAACGCGGCAACGGTCTTCTCCTGCGCGAAGAGCCGGGCGGCTCTGAAAGCCCTTGGTATCGACGGGGAGATCCTCCACACGCCGAGCCACAGTGAGGACAGCATTTCACTCCTCCTTGACGACGGAAGCTGTCTTGTGGGCGACCTGGAGCCGCTTGCGTACCTGGCGGGGTACGACGAAAACCAGGCGCTCAAAAGGGACTGGGAACAGATCCTGGGCAGAAACCCGAAACGAATCCTGTACGCCCACGCCAATGAACAGAGCTTGTGAACAGCAGAAGGAATAGAGCAGTCAACTCTGGAGGAAACACAATGATCAGACCCATTATGAAAGACCCGATCTTTCTTGCACAGAAATCCGCACCGGCCACAGTGTTGGATCTGCCTATCGCGCAGGACCTGCGGGACACGCTCAATGCGCACCGGTACGGCTGCGTGGGCATGGCTGCGAATATGATCGGCATCGCCAAGCGGATCATCATTTTTGATGACAACGGCAGCGCCACGGTGATGTTCAATCCGGAGATCATCAAATGCTCCGGGGCTTATGAGGCCGAGGAAGGCTGTCTGTCCCTGTCCGGCACGCGCAGGGCAAAGCGATACCGCTCCATCAAGGTGCAGTACCAGAATGAGCAGTTTCAAACGCGGCTCAAAACCTACACCGGATTTCCGGCGCAGATCATCCAGCATGAGATCGACCATTGCAACGGGATCCTGATTTGAGCAAACGGGGAGAAAACGCCATGACAATTCGGGAATACATCGACAGCCAGGAGGAGAGCATCCGGCCCCGGCTGAACGCAGTCTATGATACGATCAGGGCCGCGATCCCCGAGGCGGAGGAGCGCATTTCCTGGGGCATGCCCACCTTCTGGAAGGGTCGCAACATCATCCACTTCGCCCCAGCGAAAGCACACATCGGGCTGTATCCCGGCGCGGAGGCAGTGGCCTATTTCGCACCGCGTTTGATGGAATACAAGACCAGCAAGGGCGCGGTCCGGTTCCCCAACAGCCGTGAGCTGCCCTTGGAGCTGATCGCCGAGATCGCCCGCTGGAGCTGGGAGACGAACAAAAAATGAGCGAAATCAAATTTGAATACGATGCCATTCTGCATGAAGAACCGGACAGCGGCGGGGCTTGGGTGGCCTTCCCCTGGGACATCCGGCAGGAGTTCGGCAAGGGACGCGTGAAAGTGCATGCCAGTTATGACGGCATTCCCTATGACGGAAGCATTGTCAACATGGGCGTGAGAAATGCGGAGGGCTCGATCTGCTACGTGATCGGCGTGCGCAAGGTGATACGCCAGGCGCTGGGCAAGGGGGATGGCGACACGCTTCACGTCATTATCACCATCGACAAAGAAGGAAGCGATCAAGCATGAGCACACTGCAATATTATCAAGACAAAGAGCTACGGATCACGACGGAGGACGGGACTGTGTTTACGGGGATCGGGTCGACCTTTCCCTCCGGCTATGGCCTCCATGAGTTTGGCCGGGAAGAAGAGGGGATCCAGCTTGGCGGAGTGACCGTCTTCAAGTCCGATATCCGAAGCATTGAGGAACTGTCAAAGACCGCGTCCGAGGCAGAAAGTCCGCGCCGGTATGATGATCTGATGGAAGCGCTTCTGGAGGGGCCGTATTGGATCGTGGATATCCTGCCCGAGCAGGTCGGCGCGCATGCCGCCGGGCAGTACTTCGCGGTAGAACGCTATTTCCTGCAGAAGTCGCGGAGCGCCCCGCTGCGCCGCAAATACGCCGAGATCCTGCTGCGGCTGAACTGCTATGTTGACATGGCGGTATCCTTCGATTCCTGTATGTCCTGGGAAATGAATCCGGACCCGGAGGCATTCGCGGAGCGAGTGACTGGGCTTTCCGGAAACGACTTTCTCCGGGCCGTGTTTCCGCAGCAAAACGCGATGATCGATTACGACCACAACGACACCTATCTGACGGTCTATGACCCGGACGCGGCGCTGTTGGACAAGCTCAGGGCGCTGGCCGTCGGGGCGGGGCTTTTTGTGTGGGCTCCGCCGCGGGAAGAAGGGTGAATAGCCCCGTGATCCCTCATGAGATAAGCAGAACACAATGCTTCTATCTGTTCCTGCAATCAGCACGGCTTGTTCAAAGTACCAGTAAGGCAGCTGCCCGGTTGCCGATCATGGCAAAATGATCCCGAAAAATCGGGGGTTAAGAGCATTTCTTGAATTCCAGCAATGATATGGAGAACGATATGAAACTTACAATCGCATTCTTACAGCTTCTCCCGATGGGAAGCTTGAAAGGAAACCTGGAAAAGGGAATCAAGGCCTGCCGTGAAGCGAAAGAGAAGGGAGCAGACATTGCGATTTTTCCGGAAATGTGGAGCTGCGGATATGCTTTTCCACATGAAGAGGCAAGTCTGCGGGCGTGCGCGATTTCATGTGACAGCTCTTTTGTGAAACGGTTTTCGGCGCTGGCGGCAGAGTTGGATATGGCCATAGCCATCACCTTTTTGGAACAGTATGAGCCGAAGCCGAGAAATACGGTTTGTCTTTTTGATAGGCATGGTAAATTGCAGTTTCGATATTCCAAGGTCCATATCTGTGATTTCGGAGAAGAGGATGACGAAGGAGTTTTGAGCGCTGGTGATACCTTCTTTGTTGCAGACTTGGACACAAAAGACGGAGATATAAAAGTCGGCTCCATGATCTGCTACGACCGGGAATTTCCGGAAAGCGCCCGAATTCTGATGCTGAAAGGAGCAGAGCTCCTTTTGGTTCCCAATGCCTGTCCGATGGAGCTGAACCGGCTCGCGCAGCTTCGCAGCAGAGCCTACGAGAATATGCTGGCCATCGCCACTTGCAATTATCCATCTCCTCATCCGGATTGCAACGGCCATTCTACCCTGTTTGACGGTGTTGTATATCTCCCGGAGCTTTCTGGTTCGAGAGATACATGCGTGCTTGAGGCTGATGAGAGCGAAGGCGTGTTCATGGCAGAACTGGATGTGGATATGCTGCGGAATTATCGCCATTGTGAAGTGTGGGGGATCAAAAATCGTCGCCCGGAACTGTATGGAGAAATATCAGATAAAAGCTATATATTCTGACGGGCATCGTGATCCTGAAAGTATACCGTGAGCTTAGCGAAAAAAGCGCTTTGGGAAAAACGGCAACAGCGTCTATAGCAAACGCATAGCACGAACATGAACAATGCAGGTTCCGACATGAAAAGCGGAACCTGCATTGTTTTTGGCGCTTTCGTTTTTTGCCCCTGGGCCTGCCAGGGGAGAAAATGGCCTCTGAGCTTCCAAGCTGATGCTTATGATTGTTATTCCCCGAGGCGTATGGTATACTCAGCTTGAATTGAACAAGGCTGCAGACGGTTTTTTGAGAGCAGGGGAGCGGTGAATACGGGACATGACGGAAATAACAAGAACGCAGGCGCGACAATTCCTCCTTGCAAAGCAAGGCTTGCTGGGCAGCTATCGCTTTTCCGGCAAGGCGGGGGCGTACGACTATATCCAGCAGGCTGGGTGCATCCAGTATGACCCCGTTGATGTGTGCGGGAAGAATGCGGAGTTGACCCTCCAGTCTCGCGTAAAAGGCTTTCAAAAGACCATGCTGGAAGAGCTGTTATACCGGGATCGCTTGCTGGTGGACTATGTGGATAAGGAGCTGTCTATTTGGCCCACGAAGGATTGGCCATATTTCTCCCCGTTTCGGGAGCGGAGCCGCAGGCATGGTGCGAGTTTTCCGGAATTGGCCGAGCTGGAGCATGAGGCCCTTTCCTACATTCGATCAAACGGACCGGTCTCCAGCGACACACTTCCCATTGAGGGGGAGATTTTCTGGCACTCCTCCATGCATTGGAGTGGGAATTGGCATAAGAAGTCGAAGGCGGCCCGCTCTGTGCTCGAACAGCTTTATACGGACGGAAGGCTTCTGATCCATCACAAGAGCGGGGCTCGCAAGTTCTATGATCTGGCCGAGCGGTATCTCGACGCATCCTTGCTGTCGGCGGAGTCTCCCTGCAAAGACGAGAATTCGTTTCTTTGCTGGCGCGTTCTTCGCCGGATCGGTGCGGTCGGATTGCTTTGGGATAAGAATTCATCGGCTTTTTTGGGTATTCCCATGAAGGCGGATCAGCGCAGAGAGGCGTTTTCTGCGCTCGCAACCGCCGGCGCGATCCTGCCGGTTCGGATAGAAGGGTTCAAAGCACTGTTTTATTACCGGGCAGAGGATGATCCCCTGATGCAGGAGGTCATCGCAGGAAGTATTGACAGAAAGCCGCGTTTGGAGTTTCTGGCGCCGCTGGATCCTTTGCTGTGGGATAAAGCTCTGATCGCCGCGCTTTGGGATTTCCGCTACTCCTGGGAGATCTACGCCCCGGCAGACAAAAGAAAGTACGGATATTATACCTTGCCGATTCTCTGGGGGGAGCGATTGATCGGGCGGATCGAGATGGCAGCGGATCATAAGGAGAGGATCCTCCGCGTGAAAAACATCTGGCTTGAACCCGGAATCTGCCTGACCAAAACAATACAGACCGCCCTGGATCGGGCAGTGAACCGCTTTTCAAAATTCAACGGCTGCCTGACCGTGGAAGGTCTGAAATAAAGGGACGGTTCGAGAGGACAGAATTGCTCCGGCTTGTCCACAGGATTGCGCCTCGGGGCACGATAACAGTTAATTAGGTTGACTTCTCCCGGCGTTGAACAATATAATAAACAGCAAAGAAATAACAAGAAGGCAGACTATCATAGGGTCGTACCAAAACATGAGACTGTTTATTGCCATCAACCTTTCTGATGAACTGAAAAAAGCCTTGCGTGATACACAGAAAGCAATGTGTGATCAGGGCGTGAGGGGAAATTATTCCCCGGAGGAAAACCTGCATCTGACCCTCGCGTTTATCGGAGAATACCCGGAGGCGGGGCCGGTGCTGGACGCGCTGCAAGGGCTGCGCTTTGCGCCCTTCGCGCTCAGCCTGGACGGGATCGGCTGTTTCGATGATCTCTGGTGGGCGGGGATCCGGGAATCCGCTCCGCTCCACGCTGTGGCGCAGCGGGTGCGCAGAGCGCTTGCGGAGAACGCCATCCCCTTTGACCGCAAGCGCTTCTCTCCGCACATCACCCTCGTTCGGAAAGCGTCGCGGGGCGCGGCGGGAGTTCCGGTGGCACCGGAAAGCATGACAGTGGATACCATATCGCTCATGCGCTCTGACCCGGGGCGAAAGAGGATGATCTATACGGAGCTGGGAAAGGTGGAGGCAACACCCCCGCAAGAAAGAGGGCTTGCCATGGACACTTTCCGCACAAGCGACCGCGCCGCGTGGCGGCAGTATCTTGCGGAGCATTTTGAAACAGCGGAGGAAGTCTGGTTCGTTTTCCCCACCAAGGAATCCGGGGAACAGAGTCTTTCCTATAACGACGCCGTGGAGGAGGCGCTCTGCTTCGGCTGGATCGACAGCACCAACCGTCGCCTGGACGAGCAGCACTGCATCCGGCGCTTTTCGCCCCGAAAGAAGGGGAGCGCCTATTCTCAGCCCAATATCGAAAGGCTGAAATGGCTGGAGACGCAGGGCTTGATCCATCCGAAGATCCGGGAGAGCGTCCTTCCTGTCATCCGCGCGCCCTTCGTGTTTCCGGAGGACATCCTTGCGGCGCTCCGGGAGGATGAGACTGTTTGGAAGAATTACCAACAGTTTTCCGCGCCCTACCAGCGCATTCGGGTCGCCTACATCGAGGCGGCGAGAAATCGGCCGGAGGAATTTCGGAAGCGGCTGAAGAGCTTCCTCGAAAAGACACGCCGGAACAAGCTGATCATGGGCTACGGCGGGATCGAGAAATACTACGGCTAAGAGAGTGCCGAGAGCATAGGCGAGATGGGCTGACGGGAGAAAGAAAAGACCATCCGAATCAAAAGGAAAAAGACCATGGAATCACAGGATTTACAGCGCCTGATCTGCGCCGAAATCTGCCGCCGGGACGGGATCAAGGCGCGGGAGATCGCCAAAGAACTGAATCTGGATCATCAGACAGTCAACCGCCTGCTCTACGCGTCCCCGCTGATGAAGGAGCTCTGCTGGCAGGATCGGGACTTTCGCTGGCACGGGATCGTCCGGCAGGAGAGGCCGCACCTCGGTCTGCAGGAGTTTGCGGGCTACTACAGCAGGGTGGGGGAATTTCTCGACCTGAGCGAGGAGCAGTGGCTCTCCCGGCTGATGGAAGGCTGTACGAACATCGGGAGAAATCTCAACGATACGCGGGGGCTGATCCACTCCTTCCGGGATTGCCGGGAACAGATGCTGCGTCTGTTCCGGGATCTGCTGGAGCTGGCGGGCGACGCCTGCCTTTGCTGGGAGATCGCCTTTGAACTGCGGCTCAAGCAGTCAAGGCATGTGCGGATCTATGCGGACGTGCTGGTCATCACAGAAAACCGGGTTTTCGCCCTGGAATTCAAGATGAAGGACAAGGTCGACCCCGACGAGGTGCTGCAAAGCGCCAAATATGTGCCCTATCTGGAGATCGTCTTCGGGGCGGACTATGAGATCATCCCGGTGCTGGTTCTGACGGCTGCCCGGGACATGTTCCAATACGTGCCCATCGGGCAAAAGGACGCGGTGCTGCCGGTTTGCTCCGGCGATATGATCTTCACGGTTTTTGACGAGTATCTGGGCTTCTTGGCTCGCTGAACCAGAGCGGGCGAAGCGGGAAAGTGATTTACGCGCTCAGCCCGAACAGACACAGCTGGAATGAAACAACATGGATGAACAGACCAAAAAACTGAAAGCCGATCTGCTGGCGGGCGAAATTTTGCAGCTGGCGCAGGCCTCTCTTCTGCTGCACCTGCGCTTTATGGAAAACGCCCTGGGCAGACTGGAGTTTGTGCCGACGCCAAAAGGCACGATCTGGACGGACGGGCAGCGCTTTTCCTATTCGCCGATGCACGTGCTGCTGCGCTATAAGGCGGAGCAGGCGAACCTCGCCCGGGACTATCTGCACACGGTGCTGCACTGCGTGTTCCGCCACATGTATCTGCACGCAAGCGTGGAGAAGGAATGGTGGTCGCTTGCCTGCGACATGGTCGTGGAGGATCTGATCGCGGAACTGAAGCTCCGCGCGGCGACGGTCAAGCGGCAGGATGCCCAGCAGGAGGCGCTGAACGCCTTGCGCGCCGAAGTCCGGCCCTTCACGGCGGAGAAGCTCTATCGCTATTTCCTGGATCATCCGCTGCCTGAGGAGGAGCGGCAGCGGCTGGAAGAGCTGTTTTGTGCCGACGATCACCGGGGTTGGTTTTCCTCGGAGGACGACAAGGATCGGGAGAATGAGCGAAACGAAGATTCGCCCGATATTCCGGAGCCCAACAAGCCGCCCATGGAGACCGAGCAGGATTGGCAGGATGTGTCCGACAGCATCGAGGAGGATCTGGAGACCATCTCCCGGGAGGCGGGGGACGCCGCCGCGGGGCTGCGCAAGGCGCTGAAAAGGCTGAACCGGGAAAAGCGGGACTACGCCGCCTTCCTCAAAAAATTCGCCGTGCGCGGCGAGGTGATGCAGCTGGATCCGGCGGAGTTTGACTACATCTATTACACCTACGGGCTGCGCCTGTACGGAAACCTGCCGCTGATCGAGCCGCTGGAATACCGGGAGGATCTGCGCATCCGCTCCTTTGTGATCGCGGTGGATACCTCCGGCTCCGTTTCGGAGGAGCTGGTGCACGCCTTTCTGCAGAAGACTTTTAACATCCTCAAAGCTTCGGAGAGCTTTTTCAGCCGGGTGGATCTCCGCATCCTGCAGTGTGATCTGCAGATCCAGGACGAGCTGCGCGTCGAGAGTCAAAAGGATCTGGACGCGGCGCTGGCCGGGCTTACGCTCAAGGGCTTCGGGGGGACGGACTTCCGCCCGGTGTTCGACTATGTCGAGCGGCAGCGGCGCGCGGGGGAGCTGCAGCAGCTGAAGGGCCTATTGTACTTTACGGACGGCTGCGGCGTCTATCCGCAGCAGAAACCTGATTACGACTGTGCCTTTGTGTTCCTGGAGAACGAGGGCAATCAATACGAGGTTCCACCCTGGGCTATCAAGCTCACGCTGGAGCCGGAGGAGATCTTGGAGGACCTATGAACATCAAACAGGCCAAGCAGCAGGTCAAAAACGCCATAACCGCCTACTTTTCCAAGGATGAGTTCGGAGAATACGAGATCCCCCTGGAGCGGCAGCGCCCGATCTTCCTGATGGGGCCGCCGGGCATCGGCAAGACCGCCATCATGGAGCAGATCGCCCAGGAGCTGGGCGTGGGGCTTGTGAGCTATTCCATGACCCACCACACCCGGCAGAGCGCCATCGGACTGCCCTTTATCGCCCAGAAGAATTACGGCGGCAGGGAGTACAGCGTCTCGGAATACACCATGAGCGAGATCATCGCCTCCGTCTATGAGCTGATGGAGGAGACGGGTGTGAAGGAGGGCATCCTCTTCCTGGACGAGATCAACTGCGTCAGCGAGACCCTGGCGCCGGCCATGCTGCAGTTTTTGCAGTTCAAGATCTTTGGTCGTCACCGGGTCCCGGAGGGATGGATCGTGGTCACCGCGGGAAACCCGCCGGAGTACAACAACTCGGTGCGGGAGTTTGACATCGTGACCTGGGATCGCCTCAAGCGCATCGACATCGAGCCGGATTACAAGGCCTGGAAGGAGTACGCCGCCGAGACCATGGTGCACCCCGCCATCCGCTCCTATCTTGATATCAAAGAGGGCGATTTTTATCGGGTGGAGTCCAGCGTGGACGGGAAAACCTTCGTCACTGCCCGCGGTTGGTCGGATCTGAGCGACATGCTGCGGCTGTACGAAAAGAACGGCCTTACCGTGGACGGCGATCTGGTGATCCAGTATCTGCAGAACAGGGAGATCGCCAAGGGCTTCGCGCTTTACTACGACCTGTTCAACAAATACCAGTCCGATTATCAGGTGGATCGCATTTACGCCGGGGAGGCGGAGGAAGAGATCCTGCAGCGGGCGCGGGCGGCAAGGTTTGACGAGAAGCTGAGCCTCTTGGGGCTGTTGCTCTCCGGCCTGGAAGAGAAGTTCGCCGCGATCGAGACGGAAGAGAAGGTCAACGACGAGCTGCTTAATGCGGCAAAGCAGCTGCGGGACGGGAGCGAGGGGAACGAAGAGGCGGCGCTTCTTGCGCTGATTGAGAAAATGAAGGAGGAGCTCTATTCCGCAAAGCAGGCGGGAAAGCTCTCCCGCAGAGAGCAGCAGATCCAGCGCCGGACGATTGCTCTGCTGGAGCGGGTGCAGTCTGGGGTCTCCGGCTCTTCTGCGCTTTTGCCTCTGCTGCGCACGCTGCTCACCGAACAGCGCAGCGCCCTGGCGCAGGATGCCGCCCGGGCGGGAGCGGCGCTGGAAAACAGCTTCGCCTTTTGTGAGCGGGCCTTCGGAGAGGGTCAGGAGCTGTTGATCCTGGTCACGGAGCTCACGGCTGACAGCCACAGCGCCCATTTCATTGCCCGCTACGGCAGTGAGGGCTACTATCGCCACAACAAGGCGCTGCTGGTCTATGAGCGGCAGCAGACGATCCTGCGCGAGCTTGACGAGCTCGGAGAAGAGGAGCCATGAGCAAGAAGAAAGAAAAAGCCGTGCAGTTCTACCTGCCCATTGGCGGAGGTCTGGTGAACCAGTGCTGCTATGTCAGCGAGGACGAACTGGAGGAAAAAACGCCGGGCGACCGGATCCCGAACCTGCTGGAAAAGGCCCTGGCGGGGCAGCTTTCTCAACGTTCGCTTTCCCGCTGGCGGGATGAGCTGCTGCGAGAGGCGGTGCGCAGCGACAGAGGCGAGGCGCTCCCTTGCCTGCTGCCGCAAAGGCGCATGGAGCCTGCGCGCTTTGCGGAGCTCTTCGCCTTTGCGGAGAGCTGCCACAGTCCGGACGCCGCGGCCGTCCTGCTGGAATACCGGCACGCGCACTACCGCCCGGAGGAGTTTGAGGCGCTGGAGCAACGGCGGCTGGATCTGGAGCTGGGGCTGGAAGAGCCGGGAGAGGCGGATTATCGCAAGCTGTTCCGGCTGCGGTATCTCAGCGGCGGCGTCTGCATCTGCGGGGTCAGAACTTCACAGCGCAGCTATGAGATCCCCGCGGCCATCGGAGGAAAAGCCGTTGTCGGGGTCGACGCGGCGGCGTTCTATGCCATCTCTCCCATGCCGCGGATCCGGCGGGACTTTACCGGAAATATACGGGGCGAGAACGAACAGGGGGAGATGATCCAGCTCGGCCGCGCCATGGAAAAGCGGGGCTGTGCCGAAACGCCCCTTCGCTGGCAGGTTCTCTGTCGGAAAGAGGGGCGCATGCTTGTGCTCTGCGAAAGAGCGGTCGCTGTGCTGCCCTACCACCTGGAACTGCAGGTTGTTACCTGGGAGAGCTGCGCGCTGCGCTGCTGGCTCAATCGTGTGTTCCTGCCGCTTTGCTTTTCTTCTGCGGAACAGGAGCGCATTCTGTCCACGACGGTGCAAACGCCGAACAATCCCAATTTCGGTTCTTTCGGCGGGAATGCGACGGAGGATCGGCTCTTCCTGCTGAGCGCGGAGGAGGCGGCCGGCTTGCTGAAAGATGACGCTGCCCGCGCATTGGGCTGCTGGTGGTGGCTGCGTACCCCCGGCTTTGACAACAGCTTTGCCGCCTCGGTCACGCCGGACGGGTCGGTTGTCCGGATCGGGAGCTTTGTGGACGGAGACGACTATGCGGTCCGCCCCGCTATGTGGGTCAGAACAGACTGACGCGGATCTTTTGATCCATGAATTTTGAGAGGAGAACAGATCCATGATTTTCTATTTTACCGGAACCGGCAATTCTCTGTACGCGGCGAGGAAGCTGGCGGAGGAGGGGGAGGAGATCGTCTCCATCGTGGAGGCCCTCCGCAACAAAGCCTTTCACTATGTGCTGAAAGAAAACGAGAAGCTGGGCTTCGTGTTCCCGGTCTATTTCTATACGGTGAGCGACCCGGTTCTGGAGCTGGTGCGGAATCTGCAGGTGGAGAACGCGAGCTTCGTTTATGCGGTGATCCCATGCGGCGCCGGCATCGGAGCAGCGGGGGGCTTTTTGAAGCAGGAGCTGAAAAAACGCGGCCTGGAGCTGCAGAGAGTGGATCCGCTGGTGGTGCCGGACGGCGCGCTGATCTTTTATGATATTGACGCCCCGGACAAGATGGACCAGAAGCTGGAGACAGCAACGAGGGAGCTTGCAGCCATCAAACAGGCGCTGGACCGGCGCGCCGGGAATCGGATCAAGGGCAGCACTGCTGTGGGGAAGCTTGGCCTTGCGGCCTACCACGCCTGCATGGGCACAAAGCCCTTTCATGCGGACGACAGCTGTGTGCACTGCGGAATGTGTGCGGCCAACTGTCCCGCCCAGGCCATCAAGCTGGAAAACGGGCGGCCGGTCTGGACAAAGAAAAAATGCCTCAAGTGCTGCGCCTGCATCAACCGCTGCCCGGTCAAGGCAATCCAGTACGGCAAAAAGACCGCCTCCCGCGGCCGCTATGTGAACCCGGTGCTGAAGCAGGCAGGGAAGCGCGATGTATGATTTCAAACGGAGAAGAAAGGCTTAAGAGTATCATGACAAGCGCAAGTAAAAAACTGTTCGGCGGGATCGATCTGACCTGGCCGAAGCTGATTGCGGCAGCGGTGATCGCAGGGGTGTATACTGCCGTGATGGCGATCATTCCGGCGCTGCATTACACATCTTTCCTTGCAATCACGGCCACGTTTGAGGCCTGGATCCTGTTTGGTATCTTGATCATCATGAACAGTAAGTCCAACCTGGACGCCGCATGGAAATGCTTTGTGTTTTTCCTGATCAGCCAGCCGCTTGTTTACTTGATCCAGGTTCCGTTCAGCCCGCTGGGATGGGATCTTTTCGGCTATTACAAATACTGGTTTATCTGGACGATCCTCTGCTTCCCCATGGGCTATATCGGGTACTACATGAAGAAGGACAAATGGTGGGGATACCTGATCCTGCTGCCGATGATCCTGTTGACAGCGCTTTCCTATCAGACTTATTTTTCCAACTTTCTCTTTTCCAGCCCGCGCTATATTCTGGTTACGCTGTTCTGCGCGACCGCGATGATTTTTTACCCGGTGCTGATCTTTGAAAACAGGAAGATCAGGACCTTCGGCGCAGCAATCGGGATCCTTGGGGTTGCGGTGTTGACTGTTCTCGGACTGCTGGATCCACCGGTTTACAGGACAGATATCATGATAAGCGGACCGGAACAGAGCTTTGACGCTGGGTATTCGGCAGAGCTGGAAGACAGGGCTCTGGGAGATGTGGAGATCGTGTACCTGGATTCGATCGAGGAGTATGCGGTGCACGCCGATTTTCATAGATCCGGCAGCACGGTGCTTATCCTCAAGTCTCCAGACGGGGAAAAGAGCGAATTTGACCTTACCGTCGAACGGGACACGTATACCGTGACGAAGCGTTGAAAAGCCGCGGGTTCAGAACGGGCTCTTTGAAACCGGACGCAAGACCTGTACCGGCTTCCCGGCGCAGAGCATCCGGCAACTGCAGCGGTATTTTGATTTGAGAGGATATGCGAAATGGAGAGACGGAGGGAAAACAGATGCTCGAGATACTGAAAACCAGATTTCAAAAGAATATGCAGCGCCATCCCGATCTGAGCTGGGAGCTTGTGGAGCATCGCCTGCAAGAAAACGAAAAAGCCCTGCTGGCGCTGCAGCGCATGGAGGAAAGCGGGGGAGAACCGGACGTCATCGGCTGCCTGGATGGCGACAGGCTCCTCTTCTGTGACTGCGCCAAGGAGACGCCCGCCGGGCGCCGCAGCCTGTGCTATGACGAGGAAGCCCTCAAAAAACGCAAAAACAACCCGCCGGTCGGCAGTGCAGTCCGGCAGGCGGAGGAAATGGGCGTGGAGCTGATGACGGAAGAGCTCTATTATCGGCTGCAGACGCTGGGCGAATTCGACTGCAAGACTTCCAGCTGGATCGGGACGCCGGAGGAGCTCCGTCAAAAGGGCGGCGCCCTGTTCTGCGAGCGCCGCTACGGAAGAGTGTTTACCTTCCACAACGGGGCCGATTCCTACTACTCTGTCCGCGGCTGGCGCGGGTATTTGGTCGTGTGAATGAGGGCTATGCTTTATCGGGACATTTGACATGATGAGTGAAGAGATGAAAGCGATCTATCATCTTCCGGGTTTGTTTGAGTTCTACGACCTGTACCGCGTCTTTCTTCCGCTGTATCGGGAGCACCGGGAGTGGTTTTACGATTGGTGCGAGATCGGCTCCATCTACGGCGCACCGGCAGACTGCCTGTGGGGCGGAGGCCGGGTCGGCTTCGGGGAAGACCGGCCGGAGACGGTTCTGGCGCTGATGGGGGAGTATAGGATCTCCGCCCGGCTCACCTTCAGCAACTCTCTTCTCCGGGAGGAGCATCTCACGGATCCCGGGTGCAACAAGCTTTGCTGCCTGTTTGAGAGAAGCGGAGCGGTACAAAACGGCGTGATCCTCTCGTCGGATCTGCTGCTTGACTATCTGCAAAAGCACTTTCCCGGGTTCTACTTCGTCTCCTCGACCACAAAGGTGCTGAGGGAGTTCTGGCAGCTGGAGGAGGAACTGGAGCGGGAAGCGTTTCGTTTCGTGGTACCGGATTTTCGTCTGAACAAGGCTTTTGACAGGCTGGATGCCCTGCCGGAGGACAAAAAGCGGAAGCTGGAGTTCCTGTGCAACGAATGCTGCTGGTTCGCCTGTCCGGATCGAAAGCGATGTTATGAGAATGTCAGCCGGAAAAACCTGGGGGAGGACTGCGCGGAGCACATCTGTGTTTCCCCCAATGCCGCGAGGGGCTACCGCTTTTCCGACGCGATGCAGAACCCCGGCTTCATCGGCATCGGGGACATCCAGAACACCTATCTGCCAAAGGGCTTCTCCCAGTTCAAGATCGAGGGGCGGAGCCTGGGCAGCGCCATGATCCTGGAATTTCTGCTGTATTACATGACAAAGCCGGAGCACCAGCTGAAGGTGCGGGAAGAGATTTATCTGGACAGCAGCCTGGACTTGTTTTAATAATTCTTGCTCGAAACAGAAACTATCATTGACAACAATGTGCATCTATCTGTTATAATAAACAAGACAGGAATGCATTTCTGCGAGATTACCAGGAAGGAAAGGGGAAACAAATGAAAAACTTAGGCTTTGGTATGATGCGGCTGCCGGTGCGTTCGTCACCCACCGATTTTGACTATGAGCAGCTCAACCGGATGGTGGACGCCTTTCTGGAGGCCGGCTACACCTACTTTGATACGAGCTTCGTCTACCATAACGGGAAAAGCGAGGAGGCAACGCGAAAGGCGCTGGTCGAGCGCCATCCGCGAGACAGCTTCACCGTGGCGACGAAGTTCCCGACCTTTATGCTGATCCCGGAGGAGAAGATCGAGGAAACCTTCCAGAGCCAGCTGGATCATCTTGGCGTGGACTATATTGATTACTATCTTCTGCACAACATCCAGACCATCTACTACGACGGTTATGACGGCAAAGGCGGAATCGTAAAGACGACGCATCTCTTTGAGCATGCGAAGAAGTGGAAGGAGGATGGCAAGATCCGCCACCTGGGCATTTCCTTCCATTCCTCTGCGAAGCTGTTGGATCGGGTCCTGACCGAGCACCCGGAAATCGAGTTCGTTCAGATCGCACTCAATCCCATCGACTGGGACAGTGAGCTGGTGCAGGCGGGGCTCTGCTATGACGTGATACGCAGACATGGCCGCGAGGTCGTCATCATGGAGGCGGTCAAGGGCGGCGGTCTTGCCAGACTCCCGGAAGAAGCGGAGGCGCTTCTGCGCGCAAAGCACCCGGATTGGAGCATCGCTTCCTGGGCGCTGCGTTTCAGCCTGGATCTGGATGGGGTGATCGCCGTCCTCTCCGGTATGAGCACGCTGGAACAGGTGCTGGACAACACGAAGACCGCCAACGAGACCGCGCCGCTTACCCACGCGGATCAGAAGACCCTGGCAGCGGCGATGCACCTTTACCGGGAAAGCGCCCCGATCAAACAGAGCGAGCTTGAGCAGTACAAGGGGCTTTTGTATCACGGCGTACCGGTGAGCGCGATCCTCCAGGCCTACAGTATCTGCCAGATCCAGCCCGACCCCTCTTTTTCGGACGATAACAACTATCTGAAAAACGCCATAGCCGAGGCCGAGCATGTGGATTTTCACAAGGGGCTTGAGAAGCAGACCGTTATCATGGCAGACGGCCGGGACATTACGGAGACGGTAGAAAAGGCGGTCGCCTGGCTGACAGAGAACAGCTTCTGAGAAAGACGGGAGTCGCTTTTCAAACGAGAGCTCCTGAGCTCAGAGCGTGCCGGAGCACAGAACAGAGAAAAAAGAAGCATAGGCGCTGGCTGCGCCTATGCTTCTTTTGCGTTAAGACCCCTCCTGCTGAAAGTCGCGCCTTACCTGGGCGATAAATCGTTCCGCGATGGGGGTAAAGGACTGATAGCGGTTCCAGATCAGATACAGCTTTGTCTTGAGGGCGGGGAAGAGGGGACGAAAAGTCAGCCCGCTCTCCGGAGACACGTCTACCAGATGGCGAAAGGAAAGCTGATAGCCCAGACCCTCCCGCACGAACATGGAGGCGTTATAGGCAAGGCGGAAGGAACCCTCCAGATGCAGTTCGCCAAAGCGATCGCCTGCCCAGGCCCGAATATCCCCCTCCCAGCCCTGCTCGGAGGTGAAGAGGGGCAAGCCGATCAGATCGTCGATCCGAATGGCGTCACGCTGCGCCAGGGGAGCGTCCGCCGGGAGGATCAGCCCCCAGGTGTCTCCCTCCGGGAAAGGGATGGATTCATATTTCTTCGTGTTCGGCGCGTCACAGATCACGGCAAAGTCCAGCAGCCCCTTGTCCAGCTTCTCCGTCACCTGCTCGGTATCTCCGCTGGTAATATGATAGCGAAGTCCGGGGTACACCCCTTTCAGCGCGCGAAGCTCCCGCGCCAGATAGCGAATCTGATATGATTCCGCGAGGCCGAGATACAGCTCGCCTCCCGTGATGTCGTCCAGAGAGAGAAATTCCTTCTCGATTTTATCCGCCATCGTGACCAGATCCTCCGCCCGATCCCGGAGCAGAAGGCCCTCTTCCGTGAGAGAAATGTGGAAGCTGTGCCGGGTGAAGAGCTTCTTGCCCAGTTCCTCCTCCAAAGCGCGCATGGTGCGGGACAGCGTGGGCTGCGTGACGTGCAGAAGCTGGGCTGCGCGGGTCATGTTTTCTTCCCGCGCCACGGCGAGAAAATACCGCAGGCTGCGAATATCCATAGCAATGCTCCCTCCGTAAAATACGAAAAATGCATATCACGATATACATTATAACTATTAGCGCAGGAAAAAGCAATGTGTTATGATGAATCCACAGAAAAAAGGGGAGGCGGATCCGTGGACGATTGGACTTCGCTGCGCAGCAGTATGCAGGACGCTGGCTGCGAGGAGAGCAGCATTCGCAGAGCGGAGGCGCTCTATTGCGCCGGCGCGCAGACGGAGCTGATTCGCTGGCTGCGAAGCTGCCGCTGCAGACAGCTGGAGGAGCTGCATGAAAAGCAAAAGCAGCTGGACCGTCTGGATCTGTTGATCCGAAGAGCAAAACAACTGTAAAGGAGAGACTGCGCTATGATGAAAACCGAAAAACTGAACCTGAGCATGGAATGGGACAAGACCTTCCCCAAGAGCGAGAAGGTGGAACACAGCAAGGTGAGCTTTGCAAACCGCTACGGTATCACGCTGGCGGCGGATCTGTATGTGCCGAAGGGCGCGGCGGGAAAGCTTCCCGCTATCGCGGTCTGCGGCCCCTTCGGGGCGGTGAAGGAGCAGTGCTCCGGCCTCTATGCCCAGACCATGGCGGAGCGTGGCTTCCTCACGCTGGCCTTTGATCCCTCTTTTACCGGCGAGAGCGGCGGTTCTCCCCGCTTTATGGCGTCTCCGGACATCAACACCGAGGACTTTATGGCGGCGGTGGACTTTCTCTCTCTCCATGAGCGGGTCGACCCGGAGCGGATCGGCATCATCGGCATTTGCGGCTGGGGCGGCATGGCGCTGAATGCCGCCGCGCTGGATACCCGCGTGAAGGCCACCCTGGCCTCCACCATGTATGACATGACCAGGGTCAATGCAAAAGGCTATTTCGATTCCGAGGACAGCGAGGAAGCACGCTACCAGAAGCGAGCGGCCCTCTGCGCCCAGCGCCTGGAGGATCAGAGAGCCGGCGCATACAAGCTGGGCGGCGGCGTGGTGGATCCTCTGCCGGAGGACGCCCCCTTCTTCGTGAAGGACTACTATGACTACTACAAAACCCCGCGGGGCTATCACCCCCGCTCTCTGAACTCCAACGGCGGCTGGAACGTGATCGGCTGTGAGAGCTTCCTCAACCAGCCTATCCTGCGCTATTCCAACGAGATCCGCAGCGCGGTGCTGGTGATGCACGGCGAAGCTGCCCACTCCTGCTATTTCGGACGTGACGCCTATGCCGACATGGTGAGGGACAGCAAGTATCCGGAAAACAAGGAGCTGCTTCTCATCCCGGGCGCGACCCACACCGATCTCTATGACGGCGGCGGCAAAAACGCCATTCCCTTTGACCGACTGGAGCGCTTTTTCACACAGTATTTGCAGTAAAGGAGAAACAATATGAGCAAAAAAGTTTTGATCCTGACCACGAGTCCCCGCAGAAACAGCAATTCCGACGCGCTGGCCGAGGCATTCGCCAGAGGCGCCGCGGAAAGCGGCTGTGAGGTGGAGCTGATCAGCCTGCGCGGGAAGGAGCTGCGCTTTTGCCAGGGCTGCTTTGCCTGTCAGAAGAGCGGCAAGTGCGTGATCCGCGACGATATGCAGGAGATCGTTCCCAAAATGGAACAGGCGGATGTGCTTGCATTTGCCACGCCCATCTATTATTATGAGATGAGCGGACAGATGAAAACGCTGCTGGATCGGGGAAATCCGCTCTTTGTAGCGGACTACCGCTTCCGGGACGTGTATTTCTTTGCCTCCGCTGCGGAGGACGAGGACTTTGTCCCTCAACGCGCCATCAGCGGGTTGGAGGGCTGGATCGAGTGCTTCCCCAAGGCGCGGCTGGCAGGCAGCGTTTTCGGCGGCGGCGTCACTGCGACCGGGGAGATGAAGGCGCACCCGGAAAAGCTGCAGGCAGCCTACGCCCTGGGCAAGAGCCTTTGACGGAGCGAAATCGGATGAACAGAAGAATTGTGTCGGCTTTGGCGGGCGTCTGCCTTGCCCTGCTGCTCTGCGCCTGCGGCGCAGCGCCGGAACAGCAGAGCGAAGCTCCGTACACGCCGACTGCCGCAGCAGATGAGCCGAAAGAGGCTACAGAGCCGACGGCAACCGAAGAAACTACAGAGGAGGGAGAGACGCAAATGCTGCAGATGAGGATCGGAGAGACCGCGGTTGCGGTGGATTGGGAAGAAAACGAGTCCGTGGAGGCGCTGAAGGCGCTGTGCCGGGAGGAGCCGCTGACGATTTCGCTGTCCATGTACGGCGGCTTTGAACAGGTCGGCCCCATCGGGACGAGTCTGCCGCGCTCGGACAAGCAGACCACCACACAGGCCGGCGACATCGTTCTTTATTCCGGCAACCAGATCGTGGTGTTTTACGGCTCCAATTCCTGGGCCTATACCCGCCTCGGCCACATCTCCGATCAGAGCGCGGAGGACATGGCGGCGCTTTTAGGACAGGGGGATGTGACGATCACACTTTGGATGGAGGCAGAAGGATGAACATTCTGGTACTGAACGGCAGTCCGCGCCCCCAGGGGGACACGGCGAAAATGGTCTCCGTTTTCCGGGAGGCGGCGGAAAAAGCCGGGCACAGCGTGAAGGTCCTTCCGGTCTGCCGCATGAATATCCGCGGCTGCCTGGCCTGCGAATTCTGTCACGGGAAGGGGCAGGGCGCGTGCGCGCAGAAGGACGATATGCAGGAGATCTACGCCTGCCTTCAGGAGACGGACATGCTGGTGCTGGCCTCGCCAATCTACTATCACAACATCAGCGGCCAGCTCAAATGCGTTATCGACCGCTTCTATGCAGCCCTCTATCCCAAGGCGCCGGAACGGCTCAAAAAGGCGGCCATGTTCCTCGCCTCCGGCGATGCGGACATGGATACGGGCGCGCGCTTTTCCTTCGAGGGGGACTTTCTCGGTTATCTGGGACTGGAGGATATGGGCCTCTTTACCAACCATGACGAGGATTGCTTCGGGGCAATCCGGAAGATGGCAGAAGCACTGTAAGCGTGAAGCAATGATTTTTCGGATCAATCGGATCCTTGGAGGCGTAGCCACATGAGATTTGAACACACCCACCGCCCGGGCTTCCTGCTGGGCTTTATCGATTTCTTCACGGCAGGACTCTTCTTCCTGGTGTATATGCAGCGCGGCCTGCTGGACGAGCTGGACGAGATCCTGGGGCATCGAACCCAGCGCTACTGGGTGGCGTATCTGCTGGGCGTCCCGACGCTGTTTCTCTACACCCTGGTCTGGATGGCGAAGATCGCCGAGGAGCTGAAAGCCAAGGCCATCGAGCTGGGGATCGGGGGAAAGCTGACCTCCTACCGGCATATGTTCGACTGGAACGTGTTCGGGCTTCTGCTTTTCGGCCCCGCGGTGGCCACGGGACGTTTCTTCAACACCCTGAACAAGGTGGAGCGGGAGCTGAACCGACGGAACGGAAAAGCGTGAAGAATCGGATCCTGATTCGAGGGAATCGTGTTCCTGCTTTTCGGGCAACTTATCCCATTGGGAGATATATAGAGACCGGGTGGAGAAGAGCATAAAAACTGCGGATCACGGCCAACGGCTGGTAAACTCAAAAAATCGTCTTGAAATGTGCAGTTTCAAGGCGATTTTTGTCGTTTGGGTGTTTCCCATTTGAGATGATTCGTGTTATAATAATTTAATAAGAGAGAATTGCTTCGACCGCGGAGGCCAAACGATATGAAGACAGAGAAAAACAGCTTTATGACAAAGCTTGCGAGCTTTGTGGTGGATCACAGAAGGTGGTTTCTCGCCCTCTTTGCGGCGATGATCGTCTTCACTGCCTTCTCGGTGCGGTGGATCCAGGTGGAGGAAGACATCACCTACTACCTGCCTGACGACGCGGAGGCCAAACGGGGCCTTTTCATCATGGAGGAGGAGTTTACGACCTTCGGCACCGCCAAGGTGATGGTGAAGGATCTGAGCCCGGAGGAGGCGCGGCAGCTCTCCGAAGAGCTCTCCGCTGTGGAAGACGTGGTGCTTGTCCAGTATGACGAGAGCGAGTCCCACTACAGGGATGGAAACGCTCTTTTTGACATTACCTTTGCGGACACCGCGAACTCCGAGCGCAGCGAAGCGGCCCTGGAGCGGGTGAAAGAACTGCTGGAGGGCAGGGATACCACGATCTATTCCGAAGTGGGCTTCAGCCTATCCAAGCTCTTGGCCGAGCAGATGTCAACGGTGCTGATCTTTGTGGTGCTCGTTGTGCTGGCCGTGCTGATTTTTACCTCCAGCACCTATGCCGAGATCCCCGTGATGGTGCTGACCTTCGTGGCGGCGGCCATCGTGAACATCGGCACTCATTTCATGATGGGCACCATCTCCTTTGTATCAAACTCCGTCGGCATCGTGCTGCAGCTTGCCCTGTCGGTGGATTACGCCATCATCTTCTGCAACCGGTATAAGGAGGAGCATGAGCACCTGGACGTCCATGACGCGGTGGTGCGCGCCCTTGCCGCCTCGATCCCGGAGATTTCCGCCAGCAGCCTGACCACCATCGCCGGCCTCACGGCCATGACCATGATGAAATTCAGCCTTGGCGCGGATCTTGGGCTGACGCTCATCAAGGCGATCATCTGCAGTTTGCTGACGGTGTTCCTGTTCATGCCCGCGCTGCTGATGCTTTTCGGCAAGGCCATGGACAAGACCAAGCATCGCCGCTTTGTCCCCAAGATCTCCTTTATCGGCAAATTTGCCTATGCTACCCGCTTCGTGGTGCCGGTGCTGTTTGTCGCTCTCGTTGCGGGGGGCTATTATATGGTGAACAAGGTACAGTATGCCTATGGCATGGACATGGTTCCCGCCTTCCGGATGACGGAGATGGAAGAGGCCAAGGAGGAGATCCGGGAGCAGTTCGGCAGCAGCAATGTGGTGGCGGTAGTCGTTCCGTCCGGGGATTTCGCCGCGGAGGAGGCGCTGCTGCAGGAGCTCTCCGCCTGCCCGGAGGTGAAAAGCGCCACGGGGCTGGCTTCCATCCAGGCGATGGATGGCTACAGCATCGGGCAGGAAGTGGATTATGCGGAGTTTGCGCGCCTCTCCGGCGTTGACGAGACAAGCGCCAAGGCGGTGTTTGCCTACTATGCCGCGGAGAACGGAGAGCACCGTGCGGTGCGGGAGGATCTGGCCGGGTACAAGGCACCGCTGCTGGACATTTTCCTCTTCCTCCACGACCGGCTGGAGGCCGGGGATCTGGAGCTGGAGGAGGAGCAGGCCGAGATGATCCGCCAGCTCTACGATCAGCTTGACATGGTGCGCGCCCAGCTGATGGGCGAGAACTACAGCCGGATGCTCCTGGATCTGAATCTCCCCGTGCAGTCGGAGGAGACCTTCCTCTTCCTGGAGCGGATCCATCGGATCGCGGGGCAGTATTATAAGAGCGGCGTCGTGCTCACCGGCGATTCGGTCAGCGCCATGGGTTTCCGGGACTCTTTTGCTTCCGATAACACCATCGTGGGGCTTATGAGCCTGGCGCTGGTGATGCTGATCCTGTTTTTCACCTTCAAGTCCTTTGGCATGCCTCTGCTGCTGATCCTGGTGATCCAGGGCAGCATCTGGATCAACTTTGCCATCGCCGCCGTGAAAGGGGACTATGTCTTTTTCCTGTGCTACCTGATCGTAGGGGCGATCCAGATGGGCGCCAATATCGACTATGCCATCGTGGTCTCCTCTCGCTATCGGGAGCTGCGGGAGACTATGGATCAGAAGGCGGCGATCATCGAAACGCTGAACCTGGCCTTCCCCACGGTGATCACCTCGGGACTCATGATGGTCTGCGCAGGACTCCTTGTGGGCTTCGGCGTGTCCCAGTGCATCATTGCGGGCATGGGCTACTATGTAGGCACCGGCACCAGCATTTCCCTGGTGCTGATCCTCTTTGCCCTGCCCCAGGTGCTGCTGCTGGGAGAACACTTCGTCACCGTTACCAGAGTGAACCTGGGGAAATCCCGGCTGCTCCGTTTCCTGGTGCAGAACCGCCGGCGCCTTGCCGGACTGCTGCTGGCGGCTGCGAGCATCTTCGCGCTGGCCATTATTCCCACATCAAAACAGCGTGGAGAGCAGTTCCTTGCCGATTCACGCCTGCGCGTTGACGCGCTGCTGGAGCAGACCGGAGAGCTGCGCGCGCTGGCAGAGAAACTGGAGCGGGAGGGGAACGACCTTGACGCGTTGAAATATGACTTTGCCCAGCAGCTTGTCACGGACGAGGTGGGCTCCGCCCAGCTGGCCGAGGGGGAACAGCTGCTGCAGGAGGGTGAGGAGCTGTATAACAGCGGTCTTGCCGAATATAATGAGGGCGCCGCCCGGCTGGAACAGGCGGAGGCCCAGTATTACGCCGGCTCTGCCCAGCTGGCTGAGGCGCAGGCGAAGTATGATGCGGGTCTTGCCGCGTATAACGAGGGCAAGGCGCAGCTGGAGGCCGCCAAGCAGGAGCTGGCGGAGGGGCAGGCTGCTTATGACGAGGGTCTTGCCGCTTATGAAGAGGGCCAGCGGCAGCTTGCCGAGGGCCAGGCTACCTATGACGAGGGGCTTGCGCAGTACAACCAGGCGCAGGCCGTGCTGAACGCGGTGGAGCCGCTCTATCGGGCGGCCATTGCCCTGCAGGAGAGGGTAGAAGAGCTGCAGCGAGAGTACGACGACGCCATCGCCCGGGAGGACTACGGGGAGGCGCTGGCTATCTCCGCGCGCCTCAACGCGGCGAGAGCCGCGCTGGAACTGCAGCTTGGCGGTGTGAGCATATCCAGCCTGATCGGGCAGTATGAAGATGCGCGGGCGCAGCTTGCCGAAGCGGAGCAGGAGCTTGCCGCGGGCAAGCAGGCTTTGGACGAGGGCTATGCGCAGGCGGCCGAGGCGGAGCAGCAGCTGGCCGAGGGCAAGCAGAAGCTGGACGAGGGCTATGCCCAGGTGGCGGAGGCGGAGCAGCAGCTGGCCGAGGCGGAACAGCAGCTTGCCGAAGGCAAGCAGGCTCTGGAAGAGGGCTATGCCCAGCTGGCCGCCGGCGGCTATCAGATCCGGGAAGGCCGGGAGCAGCTGGCCGAAGCCCAGGAACAGCTGGAAGCCGGCGGCAATGAGCTGGCCGAAAATCGCGCTAAGGTGGAGGAAGGACGCCAGATGCTGGCGGAAAACCTGGACGCGCTGAACGCCAGCCTCCGGGCGCTGGATCAATACGGCGACGAGCTGGAGCGTCTGCGGGAGGGCATCCGAATCCTGAAAGAGGAGCCGGGGGTCAAGGAACGGCTGCCGAGAAATCCAGGCGTCACAGAAGTGCTGGACGCCGCAGAGGGCTATTTTCAGGATCTCCTGGGGCGGCTGGAGCGGGAAGAGTCCGCATCCCGCTGGATCACCTGGATCTTTCTGGCCGCTGCGGTATGCGCCCTTGGCGCGGTGATCCTTGGCCTTGCGCGGAAGAGATCGCCGCTGCCCGCCGCTATATTTGGAGCTTGTGCAAGCGTATTGAGCCTTGCAAGCTTCATCCTCTGGCGCAGCGAATGCGCCATGCTGGACGGACTGCTGCCCCTGGCGGCGCTGGTTATGCTGGTTTTCGCCGCGCTGTATGCGGAGCTCCTGTTCCGGAAAAGCCGGACGGGCGAGGAGAGCGTATCTGTTTCCTGATCGGGAACGTTCCGGATACGCAGAAAACCCTTGACGCGCTTTGAAAAACATGGGTACAATACTGAATAAAGATCAAAAGCTTTTTGCGCCGCATGAGCGGACAGATTTGCGGGAGGGATCATGATGCAGCTGCAGGAATATGAACGGGAGCATGCCCAGACCCTGCGCCGCCTGGGGGCGGAGTGTGCGGTACTGCTGAAGCGAAACGGGGATTTTCCGCTGAAAGAAGCAGGGGAGATCGCTCTGTTCGGCAGCGGCGCGCGCCTGACGGTAAAGGGCGGCACCGGTTCCGGGGAGGTCAATTCTCACTATTTCGTGACGGTGGAGGATGGTCTGGAGCAGGCGGGCTTTACCGTGACCAGTAAGATCTGGCTGGAGACCTATGGGTACATCCGGCAGGCGGCCAGGGAGGACTTCGGCAAAAAGCTCCGGGCGCAGGCCAAAAAGGATCACAAGATCGCCGCGCTGGAGTATATGGGCGCGGTGATGCCGGAGCCGGAATACAACATCCCCCTCTGCGGCGAGGGAGAGACGGCGATCTACGTTCTCGCCCGCATTTCCGGCGAGGGCTCGGATCGCAAGCCCGTACCTGGAGACATCCTGCTGACCGAGACGGAGATCCGGGATATTCTGGCCCTGCAGAAGAAGTACAAGCGCTTTCTGCTGGTGCTGAACGTGGGCGGCGTTGTGGATCTGAGCCCGGTGCAGGAGGTGGAAAACATCCTGCTGCTGAGTCAGCTCGGCATGGAGACAGGGAATATCCTGGCGGATTTGATTCTGGGCAAGGCCTATCCCTCCGGCAAGCTGACTACGACCTGGGCAGCCTGGGAAGACTATCCGACGATCGGCGATTTCGGCGGCCGGGACGAGACGCGCTATAAGGAAGGCGTCTTCGTCGGCTATCGCTATTTTGACATTGCGGGGAAAAAGCCCCTCTATCCCTTCGGCTTCGGCCTGGGCTATACGGACTTCTCCGTGAAGCCGGGCGCGATCCGCCGGGAGGGGGAACTGATCCGGGTGACGGCGAAGGTTCGCAACATCGGGACATTTCCCGGGAAAGAGACGGTGCAGCTCTATGTCTCCCAACCGGGAGAGATCGTGGATCAGCCCCTGCAGGTGTTGGCGGCCTTTGCCAAAACGCCGGAGCTGCAGCCCGGGGAGAGTGGCGAAGTCACGCTGCGCTTCTCCCTGCGGGATCTGGCCTACTATGACCAGGACGAGAGCGCCTGGACTTTGGAAAGAGGCAGCTATGTGCTGCGCCTGGGAACCTGCAGCGCGGAGACAAAGAAGATCGGCGTGCTGCGTCTGAACAAGGACGCGGTGACGCTCCAGTGCAAAGCCTGCTGCGGCAAGCCGGATTTCAGCGACTGGAGCCCGGCCGCGCAGAAGAAGAAAAAAGAGCGCGTCCTGCACAGCCTGCGCTTCTGTGCCAAAAAGATTGAGACCGAAAAAGTGAGCTATAAGCGGCAGGAGGAGATCGACCCCCTGGTGGAGGAGCTCTCCGACGAGGAGCTGAGCCTGCTGGGCGTCGGCGCCTTTGAGGGCGGTGGGATCCGGAGCGTGATCGGCAACGCGGGCAAATCCGTTGCCGGCGCGGCGGGGGAGACCACCCGTGCCCTGCGGGAGAAGGGGATCCCCTCTCTGGTGATGGCGGACGGCCCTGCTGGGCTGCGCCTCAGTAAGCTCTACACGGTGGACGAAAAAGGCGTCCACCCCATTGGGGAGACCCTGCCCGAGAGCGTGGGAGAGCTGCTGCCCGCCCCGTTGACCTGGCTCATGCGCAAGCTGGGCGGCAAGACGCCGGAGGGAGAGCAGCACAGCCAGTATGCCTCTGCGATCCCCATCGGCACCGCCCTGGCGCAGAGCTGGAACGAGGAGCTGTGTGAGGCCTGCGGCGACATTGTGGGTGACGAAATGACCCGCTTCGGCGTGCATCTTTGGCTGGCTCCGGCGCTGAATCTGCACCGGGACATCCGCTGCGGCCGGAACTTTGAGTATTTTTCCGAGGATCCACTGATCTCCGGCAAGATGGCTGCCGCGCTGACCCGGGGCGTGCAGAAGCATCCGGGCTGCGGCGTGACCATCAAGCACTTTGCGGCCAACAACCAGGAGTATAATCGCTACAACTCCAACAGCCAGGTCAGCGAACGCGCTCTGCGGGAGCTGTATCTGCGGGGCTTCGGGATCTGCGTGCGGGAGAGCCAGCCCCTTGCGCTGATGACCTCCTATAACCTCATAAACGGTGTGCACACTTCGGAGCAGCGGGATCTGATCGAGCGGATCCTGCGCTGCGAATTCGGCTTTGCGGGCATCGTGATGACGGACTGGATCATCGGCGCGATGCAGGGCAAATCCAAAAAGCACAAGGCGCCCAACGCCGGGCGGATCGCCGCAGCGGGAGGAGACCTGGTCATGCCCGGCGGCAAGGGCGACCAGAAGGCCATGCTGAAGGCGCTGAAGAAAAAGAAGCTCAGCCGCAGACAGCTGCAGCTGAATGCAAGCCGCGTGCTGCACATGGCGCAGAAGCTGACGGGGGAGCAGCAGACTTGCAAGGAGTCTGCGCAGGTGCTATAATGCCAAGATGCGAACCAGTAGAAGAACAATAAAATGGCGAACCGGCAGGCGAGACCTGCCTGAGATGAAGGAGAATACCATGGCATCCAATAAACTCGCAAGAACCAACGATGATATCCAGTTTGTCCTGTCCAAGCTGATCCCCCAGGTGAAGGATCCCCGCGTGCAGCAGGGCATGATCAGCGTCACCCGGGTGGAGACCACCGGCGACCTGCGTTACGCCAAGGTCTGGCTCTCGGTGCTGGGACTGGAGAATGAGAAGGAATTCAAAAAAGGGCTCAAATCCGCCGCTGGCTGGCTGCGGCATGAGCTGGGACAGGCCATGACCCTGCGCTACACGCCGGAGCTGGTGTTCGAGGTGGATCACAGCATCGAATACGGCGCCCACATCAGCCAGGTCATCAACTCCCTGGACATTCAGCACGACGAGGATGAGAACGATGAAGCCTGAGGAAGTCGCCGCCTGGCTTGCCGGGAGAGACCACTTCCTGCTCGTCACCCACCGGAACCCGGACGGGGACACCATGGGCAGCGCCGCCGCCCTCTGCTCCGCTCTGCGGCGGGCGGGAAAAACCGCCTATCTGTTTTCCAACAAACAGGTGACGGAGAAGCTCCTGCCCTTTGTGAAACCCTACTACGCGCCGGCTGAGTATAGTCCCGCATGCATCGTCTCTGTCGATGTTGCCACGGAGAAGATGTTTGCCGACGGCTTTGTCGGAAATGTCGATCTCTGCATCGACCACCATCCCAGCAACAGTCACTATGCACCCGAGGGGTGCATTTGCGGCGATCGGGCCGCCTGCGGAGAGATCGTGCTGCGAATCATCCGCGCTCTCTGCGGCGAGCCTACCAGGGAGGAGGCTGATCTTCTCTATATCGCCCTCTCCACCGACTGCGGCTGCTTCCAGTATGGAAACACGGACGCTGCAGCGCTGCGGGACGGGGCGGATCTGCTGGAGGCCGGGGCGGACAACGCACGGCTGAACCTGCTCTTTTTCCGCAAGGTCTCCATCGCCCGCATCAAGCTGGAGGGGCTGATCTATGCGAACATGAGCTTCCACCGGGACGGAAAGGTGGTCGTGGCCATTGTCACCGATGAGATGCTGGCGGCTGCCGGCGCCACCGAGGACGACTGCGACGATCTGGCCGGGCTGGCCGGACGGGCGGAGTGCGGCGAGGTGAGCATCACCATCCGGGACTATCCCGGAGGACACAGCAAGGTGTCCGTCCGCTCGGGAGAGAGCTTTGACAGCTGCGCTCTCTGCGCCCGCTTTGGCGGCGGGGGACATAAAATGGCCGCGGGCTGCAATCTCCCCGTTCCGCCGCTGCAGGCGCGGGAGCTGCTGCTGCAGGCCATTGACGAGGTTTGGGCATGAACGGCATCCTGCTGATCGACAAGCCCGACGGCTGGACCAGCAGCGACGTGGTGGCCAAGCTCCGGGGCATTCTGCACGAGCGGCGCATCGGTCATTCCGGCACCCTGGATCCTATGGCAACGGGGCTGCTCGTCGTCTTTGTGGGGCGGGCGACCCGCGCCGTGGAATTTGCGGAGAGCCACGAGAAGCGTTATCTTGCCTCCCTGCGCCCCGGCCTCGTCACCGACACCCAGGACACCACCGGCACCCGCCTGGGCGGGGTCGAACGGCCGGTTTCCACAGAGGAGCTGGAGGCGGTGCTGCCCCGCTTTCGCGGGGAAATCCGGCAGATCCCGCCCATGTACTCCGCCATCAAGGTGAAGGGGCAAAAGCTCTACGAGATCGCCCGTCGGGGCGGCCAGGTGGAGCGTGCGCCCCGCAGCGTCACCATCCGGGAGCTGCGCCTGCTGGGGCGGGAGGGGCAGGATTTCCTGCTGGACGTGAGCTGCTCCAAGGGTACATATATCCGAACCCTCTGCCACGACATCGGCACGGCGCTGGGCTGCGGCGCCTGCATGAGCGCCCTGCGCCGGGTGCGGGCGGGGGACTTTTCCCTGGAAAACGCCCATACCTTGGAGGAAGTACAGAGAGCCGCGGACGAAAACCGCGCCGAGACGCTGCTGCTGCCGGTGGACGCGCTGTTTGACCGCTGCCCCGCCCTTGTGCTGAACGCGGCGGAGGAGCGACGGATCCGCGTGGGCGCCGCCATTCCCAAGCGGGAGGCGGAGGGCGAATATCGCCTTTACGGCGCGGAAGGCGCCTTTCTTGCCCTCGGCAGCATCCAAAAGGGAGAGCTGCGGAGCATCAAAAGCTTTTTTGAGGTTTCAACTTGATGGAAGATACACAGAGAGTCATTGCGCTGGGCTTTTTTGACGGCGTGCATATCGGACACGGGGAGCTGCTGAAGCGCACGAAGCAGAGAGCAGCGGAGCTGGGGGTCATGCCCTCGGTGCTGAGCTTTGACGTGCATCCGGACACCCTGGTTTTCGGTAAAGAGGTTCCCCTCATCAACAGCGCCATCGGCCGGGAGGAGATCATCCGCCGCTGCTACGGGATCGACAATGTGGTGTTCATTCACTTCAGTCCCTATGTGATGCGGATGGACTGGCGGGATTTCCTGGAGAGCCTGGTGCAGGATCTGCAGGTGCGCCACATCGTGGTGGGACATGATTTCTGCTTCGGCTACAAGGGGCAGGGAAACGTGGAGCGGCTGCAGCAGTATTGCCGGGAGAAGGGTCTGGGCTGCGATGTGATCCCGCCGGTGATGCTGGACGGACAGATCGTCAGCTCCACCCGCATCCGGGAGCTGATCGCGGCGGGGGAGATGGAGGAAGCCAATCGCTGGCTGGGGCATCCGCACACCCTGGCGGACACGGTTCACTCCGGCTATCATCTCGGCCGCAAGCTGGGGACGCCTACCATCAACATGTTTTTCCCCCAGGGGGTCGTGGTGCCGCGGCACGGCGTCTACGCCAGCAAGGTGTTTCTGGGCGGCGGCGCCTCCTATATCGCCGTGACCAATGTGGGGGTGCGCCCCACCGTCAGCAACGACGATCGGGTCAGCGTGGAGAGCCATCTGCTGGATTACTCCGGCAATCTCTACGGTCGTCAGGCGCGGGTGGAGTTTTATTCCTTCCTGCGCGGCGAGGTGAAATTTGACAGCTTTGAGGCGCTCTCGGAGCAGATCCACCGGGACGCGGAGGCCGCAAGAGCCTATTTTGCCTCAAAGGGATGAAAAAAGCCCTCCGGGAGGAGGACTTTTTCATAAAGCGGGACTCAACCGATGGTTGAATTTCAGAATTCAACTTACAGGTTATTGGCAAATCAGCGTTTTTCCTGCTACGCTTGCGGCGAACAGGGCAGCGCGCAGCCTAATACGATCGGGAGGATTTGACGATGAACGAGATTCTTGGCAACAACATCATGATACTCCGCAAGGAGAACGGCATGACCCAGGAGCAGCTGGCCACTGCGCTGGGGATTTCCTTTCAGGCGGTCAGCAAGTGGGAGACGGGCAACTCCTGCCCGGACATTTCCACGCTGCCCCTGCTGGCGGATCTCTTTTCCGTGAGTGTGGATCAGCTGATCGGCCGGGTGCCCCTTATGGCGGTGCCGGAGGAGCAGAGCCGGCCGACGCAGGAAGCGGAGCCGTCTGCGGAGAGCTATGAGGAGCCCGGCAACAGTTTTTCGCTCCCCTGGGAGGATGACGACGCATTCTACATGGTGCTCTTCCACGGACACACGCTGATCGGGAGCCAGGCCGAGGAAATGCGGAAAAAACAGACGCGCTTCTTGTTCCAGTACGAGGGGCCCGCGCAGAACATCTTCAGTGACGTCTCCGTCCAGGTGGACGGCGATGTGGAGGGCTCTGTAAAGGCCGGGACGACAGTCAGCTGCGGCGATGTGGGCGGTGACGTAAGCTCCGGCGGGGACACGAATTGCGGCGATGTGAGCGGCAGCCTGCGGGCAAGCGGCAGCGTGAGCTGCGGCGATGTGGTCCGGGGACTGGAGGCCGGCGGCAATGTGAACTGCGGCGATGTGGGCGGCGGCGTGAACGCCGGCGGCAATGTGGACTGCGGGGACGTAGGCGGCAACGTGAGCGCCGGCGCCAGCGTAGACTGCAACGACGTGGGCAAAAACGTCTATGCCGGAACACGGGTCGACTGCGACAGCGTGAATGGGACGGTGATAGCCGGCGGTTCTTCGCCGCGGAAAAAAGGGGTGGATCGCCGGGATAACGAGGACGACTTTGACCTGGAGCTGGACGAAATGATCGACCGTCAGGTGGAGGACAGCGTCCGCTTCGGACAGGATCTGGGGCAGCGCATTTCGGACGCGGTGCAGAAGGCCATCGACGGGAAGTTTCGCTTCCGCCGGCAGGAGAAAAACCCCCAGGAGCAGGATGAAGACTAAACGAAAACCGAGGGTGCAAACGCACCCTCGGTTATAACGTATGAGTTACTGCTTGTTGGCCGGACGGTTTTTCCGGGAGGAGTGGCCGCGGCCGCGGCGGCGGGACTGAGCGGATTTGGCCTTATAGAAGTCCTGCATATCCCCGTCGGCCTCATAGACCAGCTTGTTGGCCGTCCAGCTCCCGTTCACTGGATCCTTGCGGAAGCGGACGCGGGAGAGGAATGCCCCGTCCTCCGGGCAGGTGAAGAGATTCATATAGCGCTGGTCGCCCTGGTTGACCCAGCGGACGCCCTCCAGCGGCTTTCCGCAGACCGGGCAGACAAGGCCCTCCAGCCGCGGATCCGCAAAGGCGGCCGCCTTGCTCTCAAAGCCCTCGTAGCTCTCGTGCAGCAGCGCGTCCGGCCCGGTGCTCTCGGCGGCGGGCTTGTAGTTGGGCATCCGGGCGGCGAGGATCTTCCCGGCCTCCGGATAGAGGCGCAGCCCCTCCTTCATGTCCAGATGGGTGCTGACCAAGGCGGTATTATAGGCGTCGCCAAGGGCGTCGTGGGCAACCCGGGTCTGCTCGATCTCAAAGTGCTCCATGGCGCTGGCCAGAGACTTCTGATTCTTGTCCCCCCCGGTCTGCAGATTGTAGATGAGCTGCAGATTGATCCAGCCGTCAATCCAGTCCCAGTCCAGGTCGTGGATGATGATATTCTGCTCCAGAATGCCCTGGTCGTCGCAGCCCCAGGTCAGGAAGGTGACCCCGTCCCCGCACCAGGCGCGAAACTGCTCCATGGCGTCCGGAAAGCTCAGCCCGTGGGCCAGGCGCTCCTTGTCAAAGCCGGTGATTTTCTTGACCTTGTAGTGCATCCGCCGGAAGTACACGGGCTTGACGTCCACAGTAAACTCCTCAGTGGGCTTCATGTTTTCATCCAGCTTGACGGCGCCGATCTCGATGATCTCGCCCCGCAGATGGATGGGCAGCTTGTTGAAAACGGAGGATTTGGAGCTCATGGCCTGATTCCACTCCAGATCCACCACCACATAGTTCATAGTGTCTTCCTCTTTGCTTCGTAAATTACCGAAACAGTATAGCATATCCGAATCCGGATTGCACTACTTTTTTTCAGAAAAGTAGCACGAATTCTTTTGCATCCCCGGTGGGCTTATGGTATACTCACGCAAGGGAGGGTGTGCTATGAGAAAAATGACCTTGTCCCGCGCAGCGGCCGCCTGCGGCGGCAGGCTCTGTGGGCAATTTGATGAAAATACTACTCTTGGCCGCATTGTGATCGACAGCCGTGCCGTGGAGCCGGGCGACCTCTTTGCGGCGTATCGGGGCGAGCGCGTGGACGGGCATGACTACATTGCCGCGGCCTTCGACAGGGGCGCAGCCTGCTGCCTGGCGGAGCGAATCCCGGAAGGGGAGACGCGGCCGATCCTCCTGGTGGAGAATGTGCAGCGCGCGGTGGAGCAGATCGCCGCGGCGTATCGGCAGATGCTGACCATCCCCGTGATCGGGATCACAGGCAGCGTGGGCAAGACCTCCGCCAAGGAGATGATCGCCGCGGTGTTGGAGCGGCGGCTTCGCATTCTGAAAACAGATAAGAATCTGAACAATCAGATCGGCGTCCCGATGACCGTCTCCCGTATCGAGGAGGAGCATCAGGCGGCGGTGGTGGAGATGGGTATCTCCGGCTTTGGGGAGATGCGTCTGCTCAGCCAAATCGCCCGGCCGACGGTGGCGGTGTTTACCGTGATCGGCCATGCCCACCTGGAATTTTTGCACGACCGGCAGGGCGTTTTTCAGGCCAAGACCGAAATGCTGGAGAACATGGACGAGGACGCTGTGGTTCTCGTGAACGGGGACGACGACCTGCTGCGTGCGCTCTCCTGCCGTCAGAAGCTGCTGCGCTTCGGTTTGGGGGAGGAGAACGAGGTACGCGCATCGGACGTTCGCCTGGATGAGAGGGGGCACATCTCCTGCACCATCCGCTATGGCGAGCGAGTGCTGTCGGTGCATATCCCTGCCTTTGGACAGCACATGATCTACGCCGCCCTTGCCGGTGCGGCGGTGGGTTTCGTCCTGGGAATGACGGACGAGGAGATCGTCTCCGGCATCGCCCGGTATGAGACCGTGGGACGCCGCTCTGCCGTTACCGAGACGGGAAAGATCACTCTCGTTGACGACTGCTATAACGCCAATCCTGATTCCGTCAAGTGCGGGATCGACTCTTTGGTGAAGCTCCCGGGGCGGCATGTGTGCATCCTGGGCGACATGCTGGAGCTGGGCGAGGAGGAAGAGGCCATGCACCGGGATGTTGGCGCCTACGCGGCGCAGTCGGGTGTGGCGTTGGTGCTCTGCAGCGGACGTCTTGGCGCTGCCATCGCGGAGGGCGCAGGCGCAGCGGGGAAGTGGTTTCCCAGCGTTGACGCTCTGATCGGGGCGCTTCCGGAGCTGATCCTACCCGGCGACCGGGTGCTGGTGAAGGCTTCCCGCGGCATGCGTTTCGACCCCATTGCGGAGGCGTTGAAGTGCCTGTGAAAAAACCGTTTGTCTTTCTGGATCTGGATGATACGATCCTGGATTTTTCCTGGGCGGAGCGGCGCGCGCTGAGCACTGCCTTTCAAGAGGTGGGGCTTGAACCGACGCCGGAGCTGCTTGCGCGCTACCATGAGATCAACATTCAGCAGTGGGAACTGCTGGAGGAGGGCGTTCTGACCCGGGATGAGGTGCTGGTGACCCGCTTTGAACGCCTGTTTGAAGAGCGCGGACTGAATTTGCCTGCAGCCCGGATCGGGGAACGCTATGAGCGGCTGCTGGCGGAGGGACATCAGTTCGTTCCCGGTGCAGAAGAACTGCTGCGGACGCTGCAGGGGAAAGCCCGTCTCTATATCGCCTCCAACGGCTGCGCCGCCGTGCAGGATGCGCGGATCGAAAGTGCCGGCCTTGCGCCCTTCTTTGAGGGTATCTTTATTTCGGAACGGATCGGCGCCGACAAACCATCGAGAGAATACTTTCGACGCTGTTTTGCCGCGATCCCGGACTTTGACCTCAGCTGTGCCTGGATGGTGGGGGACAGCTTAACTTCGGACATCCGGGGCGGCAGGGACGCGGGGCTCCATACCTGTTGGTTCAATCCCCGGAAGAGAGCGCCCCGGCCGGACATCGTGCCGGACTATGAGATCCAAAATCTCGCAGAGCTGCCCGCGCTTCTCGAACTGTAGAAAAAAACATCCTGCTTCGGCAGGATGTTTTTTTATTGAAAATAGTATTGATAGCCCAGTAAAAGCAAAACCCCCGGGATACCGCCGACGCCCGCCACAATGCAGTTGGCCAGGTTGATCTCCAAATGGAAGGCATCGGATTTGATGAAATAATTCAACGCGAAGAGCAGGATAAAACCAAAGGCGGCGTGCAGCAGCAGCTTCACGAGCTTCCGAATGGGTTTGGAAAAGATCACGAGCAGCACAACGATCAGCACGATGCCGATGCTGGAGACAGTAAAAACGGGAATGTGATCTTTTAGGTAATTCAAAACGATACTCATAAGAACTCCTTTGAAAGGGAAATACTGCCTGATTAACAGAACAGGCGAATGCACACACTATCCGTGGACAGATTTCGAAAAGAGAGAGAGCCGAAGGCACCGCCGCATCAAGGCGGAAAGCCTGGCCGAAAGCCTGTCAAGCGGGGAGCGGCATTTTCGACCGAAAATGGGTGAACCTGCGGGCGGGGCGCTGCGGCGCCCCGCTTTTTGCGCGTTACCAGCGGAATGGAGAAAGTTTCTTCTGACGTGGTGCGGGTAACAGGACTCGAACCTGCACGGTTTCCCACTGGAACCTAAATCCAGCGTGTCTGCCAATTCCACCATACCCGCATATGAAAAGAACCCATTGCGAAACGCAACGGGTTCAAGATGGAGCGGGCAACGAGGCTCGAACTCGCTACCTCCACCTTGGCAAGGTGGCGCTCTACCGGATGAGCTATGCCCGCATCAGCAAGGGATATATTACCACAAAATACGCGAATGTCAAGAACTTTTTTTCTGCCCGCTAACCGAAGGAAATAACAAAAAATACTTGTACGGGCGCGAGCCTGGTGGTATTCTATACCGGTATGGAAGATCACCCAGAAAGAAGGATTATTACATGAAGATCGTTGTTCTCGGCGGCGGCATCAGCACAGAACGTCAGGTCTCTCTGGTATCGGCGACCTCTGTCTGCCGCGCGCTGCGCAGTCTTGGCCATCGGGCCGTGTTTGTGGATTTGTACCTGGGAATTGAAGATACATTCGTCTCTTTGGAGCAGTTGTTTGACGCGCCGGATGGGCGCTGCGGGCAGGTCGGCATCGAAAAAACAGCGCCGGATCTGGCTGCGGTTCGCGCGTCCCGCAAGGATCACAGCGACAGCAGGATCGGGAAAAACGTACTGGAGATCTGCAAACTCGCCGACTGCGTTTTTTTGGGCCTTCACGGGCAGGATGGGGAAGACGGAAAGATCCAGGCCACGCTTGATCTGTTGGGCGTGCCCTACACCGGCTCCGGCCCTCTGGGCAGCGGCATGGCCATGGACAAGGCCGTGGCCAAACACATGATGGAAAGCTGCGGCGTCCGCACCCCGGCCTGGCAGGAGCTGAGCTATACGGCGGAGCAGATCCCCGCGCTGGCGGAAACGCTGCCGGTTCCCTGCGCGGTGAAGGTGGTGGGGGGCGGCTCCTCCATCGGCGTGGCGCTTCCGGAGACGCGGGAAGAGCTCCGCGGCGCGCTGGAGGAGATCCTTCAATATGGAAACCGCGTTGTTGTGGAGGAGAAGATCCGTGGGCGGGAGCTCACGGTGCCCGTTCTGGGCGATAAGGCCCTCAGCCCCATTGAGATCGTCCCGCCTCAGGGCAAGGACTTTGACTATGTTTCCAAGTACCAAAGCGGCGACGAGGGCGCAAGAGAGATTTGCCCCGCTCCCATCAGCGAAGAGGAGCGTGCGCTGCTTTCCGAGGCCGCGCTTCGCATCCATGCCGCGCTGGGGCTGTCCGTCTATTCCAGGGCAGATTTCATCCTGGACGGAGAGGGGAGAGCCTGGTGCCTGGAGGTCAATACCCTGCCCGGTATGACCCCAGCCAGCCTGATCCCCAAGGCGGCGAAGCTGGAAGGCCTGAGCTATGCCGCGCTTTGTGAGAAGATCGTGCTGCTGAGCCTTGCTCAGCGCAGGAAAGAGCGCGCTTGTTAACAGATTCGTGATGTTTTGTCGTGGGAATCTGTTACAATAAAGAATCAGAAATTCGATTGCTTCAGGTGATTCCATGAGAGATAGACTGATACAATTTATGGTGGGCAGAAACGGCAACGATGCGCTGAACCGTTTCCTGGTCGTCGTGGAGATCGTGCTGCTTGTGCTCTCGCTGCTTCTGGGCGGCAGGATCTCAGCCCTGTTGTATCCGCTGTTTCTGATCCTCCTGGTGCTTACGTATTATCGGATGTTTTCCCGCAATCTATACAAGCGGCAGAGAGAAAACGCCAAATACTGGGAGCTTCGATCCAGGGTACTGGGGAATTTCCGCCTGCTGAAGGAGCGCTGGGTGCAGCGCAAGGACTATCGCTTTTTCTGTTGCCCCTCCTGCCATGCGGCACTGCGCGTGCCCCGGGGAAGAGGGAAGATCAAGATCGTCTGCCGCAAGTGCGGCACCTCTTTCGTGAGGAAGTCCTGAATGTTCGGCTATCTCACAGCCAATACCGAGCTGCTGACGCCGGAGGAGCTGGAACGCTATAAAGCCTGCTACTGCGGGCTCTGCCGCAGTCTGCAGAAGCGGCACGGCCAGGCGGCACGGCTCACACTCAATTATGATATGACCTTCCTGGTGCTGCTGCTGCAGTCGCTCTATGAGCCGGAGGAGACGCGGGGGGAGGACACCTGCCTGCCCCACCCCCTGCAGGCGAGAGCCTGGCAGCGCAGCGAGGCCAGCGATTACGGGGCGGATCTGAATGTAGCTCTTGCTTACCTCAAATGCCTGGACGACTGGGAGGACGAGGGCAGCCTAAAGGCGCTTGCCCAGGCGGAGACCCTGCGAAGCAGTTATGAGCGTGTCTGCAGGGACTATCCCAGGCAATGCGCTGCGATCTCCCGGGGGATGGAAGCCCTCCACACCCTGGAGCGGGAGCGGAAAGAAGATCCCGACGCTGCCGCGGCCTGCTTCGGCGGCCTGCTGGGAGAGCTCTTTGTCTGGCGGGAGGATCGCTGGAGCGAGACGCTGCGCCAGATGGGGGACGCGCTGGGGCGCTGTCTCTATGTGATGGACGCATGCATGGATCTGGACGGGGACGCTACCTGGAACCGTTACAATCCGTTTCGCCGCTATTACGGCCTCGGAAACAACGAACAGCGCTTTCGCTCTATCATGAACATGCTGCTGAGCGATTGCCTCGTGGCTTTTGACCGGCTCCCGCTGGTGCAGGACGCTTCGATTTTGAAGAACATCCTCTGCGTGGGGCTTTGGACACAGTTTGACCGGAAATACAAAGGGAAGAAGGAGACCGCGGATGGCTCAGGATCCGTATAAAGTCCTCGGCGTCTCGCCGGATGCCTCCGATGAGGAGATCAAAAAGGCGTACCGGGATCTGACAAAGAAATACCATCCGGATCTGAACCCCGGGGATGAGCGTGCGGCGCAGAAGATGCATGACATCAATGCCGCCTATGACGCCATCAAAAACGGCACTGCGCAGCAGCAGAGCTACGGCGGGGGAGCGGGAGCCCAGCAGGCCTATGGCGCCTACAACTGGGCGGGCTTCGGCGGCTTCAATCCCTACACCTGGTATCAGGAGCAGGCACGGCAAACTCGCCCTACGGAGCGCAGCGAGTACACCGCCGCCCGCAACTTCATCCGCAACCGCATGTACAACGAGGCGCTGACCGCGCTGAGCGGCGTTCCGGCTGTGGAGCGTGACGGGCGCTGGTATTTCCTCAGCGGCGTTGCCAAAATGTATCAGGGCAACAAAATTGCCGCCATGGAGGACGCAAGACGCGCCGTGGAGCTGGATCCGGACTGCGAGGAATATCTGAATCTGCTCCGGCAGCTGGAGAGCGGGGGAGATTTCTATACCAGCTATTCCTCCGATTATCAGGGCGGGCTGAACATGGATCGCTTGTGCATGACACTCTGCGCGTCCCAGCTCTGCTGCGGCCCGGCTTGCGGCGGGCGCTTCATGTGCTGCTGATGGCAAAAAAGGAAAACGCGTGAAGGCGTTTTCCTTTTTGCGTATTTCTGTTAATCTATTGGAGGAAACAGCTTTTTGAGCAGAGCTTCGGTGTAAGCGGTTAAGCCCTGAAAATTCATGTGGGGACGGTACAGAGCTTCCAGCTCGTCGTGGAGCCCCTTGGCCTCCCGCAGCGTTTCAACGGCCTTTTCCAAATGCGGCAGATGTGCTTCTGCTGAGTCGGATACGGCGGAAAACGCAAGCTTTTTTTCCGGCAGCAAGAGAGCCTCCGTTTCATCGGGAAACAGCGGCGAGGGGCAGAGAATAAGGTTCCAGCCCCGGCGCTGCGCCTCCTCCGCGGCTGCCGACAGCGCGGCAGCGGAAGCGCGTAGTACGGCGTAGTCTTCGGATGCCAGGGGAAGGTGAACGAGACCCTTGCAGGTGATCGCGCTTGCAAAGCGCCGAATCCTGTGCCCCGGCTTTTCCTGCACAGGAAGGGCTTCCAGAGCGTCACGAAGCTGCGCCTCCGAGCAGTGCTGCCTGGTTTCACTGCCCCGCGGGCATTCGGCAAGAAGCGCATAGGCCCGGCGATAACAGGCCTTGTATGCCGTCTGCAGCGCAAGGAGCTGTGACTTCTCTTCACTGGAAAAAGGAACCGAGAAGAACGCACCAAGGTTACTATAATCTCCATTCGCCCCAAAGAGCCCGGGCTCGATCACATGGGGAGCGGTGCCGTCCACCCAGGCAAGACCCAGGGCGGGCAGGTAGACTCCGTCCAGCGAATCCGGGTCGCCGGAGCAGAGCACCCGCTCTACCTCCATCCCGCGTCTGTCCGCCTCCCGGGCGATGGCGCGGAGGAGGGTGGATTTTCCGGTTCCCGGGCCGCCCTTTAGGATGTGCACAAAGGCGTGCGCGCCGGGCGGGAACCCGCCATAGAGGGAGTAGAAGCCCTCGGCGGTGTTTCCGCCGAGAAAATAGTCTTGTATCATAGCAGCACCTCTTTTCCCTGTATTTTATGCGAAAACCATGATCCTATGATTGGGAGCTGATGCTTTTGTATTCCTGTATTATTTTCGATTTTGACGGAACGCTCTACGACACCGTGGAGGGGATTACCAAATCCGCCCGCTATGCGCTGCAAAAGCGGGGCATGGACGCGGAACTCTCCGCGCTGCGCTGCTTTGCAGGGCCGCCGCTGACGGATATGTTTATGGAGAAATTCGGATTGAGTCTTCCGGAGGCGGAGCAGGCGGTGCGGGACTTCCGGGAGCACTATGTGCCCATCGGCCTGTACGAGAGCCGCGCCTTCCCGGGAATACGGGCTTTTCTGGAAGCTCTGAAAGCGGAAGGCAAAAGGCTGGCCGTGTCTACCTCCAAGCCCCAGCCCTTGGCGCAGGAGCTGCTGCGCCGGGAGGGGCTGGACGGCCTGTTCGACTGTATCTGCGGCGCCGGCGACGAGGGGGAGGGCAACGCCAAGTGGCAGGTGCTGCAGCGGGCGATGACCGCCCTGGATGCGAAGCCTGAAAGCAGCGTCCTTGTGGGAGATACCAAGTATGACGTGGCCGGCGCGCTGCGCTGCGGGATCCCCTGCATCGGCGTGGCTTACGGTTACGCCGCCCCCGGGGAGCTGGAGCAGGCCGGCGCTCTCACCGTTGCGCAGGATCTGGAGGAACTGAAAGCGCTGTGTTTGGCGTAAAGCATAAAAAACGGCCGACCTGGCCAAAGCCTCGGTCGACCGTTCTTTTATGCTATTGGGAGAGTAATGATCTCCAGACCCTGCTCTCGGGCGTAGAGGATGGTGTTGCGGGTGCCGCCGGCCTCCCCGTTGTAACAGGCCAGCAGGAGGGAGGCGTGGTTCACGAGATAGCGGTTGCGCGCCATCATGCAGCCGGGACTGTAGGCCTCCTGCAGCACCTTTACGCTGTCGGCAGCGTCAAGAAGACGCTGATAGCGCCGTTTCTGCTCGCCCGTCCAGCGCTCCGCCTGACCGCGGAAGGGCACCGCCGCCTCTAGCGTCACGTCGCTGTGCACCTGGCGCAGCATCAGCACGCTCTCTGCAAAGTAGAGGTCGCAGCCCTCTGCCATGCCGCAGAGAAAGTGCCGGTAGCCCCGTCCGTAGAGCTCCACCAGCGCCTGCACGATATCCATTTTCAGATCCAGACACCTGAGATCGTCCTCCCGGTAGCCCCAGGGCAGCTTGGAGGGTCGATGCCCGGTGAAGCAGCAGCTCACGGCGAGAGAGTTCATGGCAGCCTCCGCATGGCTCAATGATACACGCCGCTATTGTAGCGAATAAATAAGGACTTGTCAAAGGAAAGCTGTTGTGCTATACTCACATCGTCTTCAGGGCAGGGTGAAATTCCCGACCGGCGGTACAGTCCGCGAGCCTTCGGGCCGATCCGGTGCGATTCCGGAACCGACAGTATAGTCTGGATGGAAGAAGACGGGAAAATCTGATATTCCTGTCCTCTCATTTGTTGTGCCTGAAGTCGAACGGACTTCAGGTTGTTTTTTTAGGAGGAATCGACATGAAAACCGGAAATCTGAAAAACATTTTGGCGCTGCTGCTTGTTCTGCTGCTCCTGTTTGCCATGCTGCCTACCGCCCTGGCGGAGGGGGAGAGCCCGGAGGAGAGCACGGAGGAGCAGGCGGCCGCTCCCGCGGAGGGCGAAGCGGAGGAATCCGCCGGGGAACAGAGCCAAGAGGAAGCAAAGCCGACCGGGCTGCAGAAGCTCTGGAAAGACATTCGGGAAAACGGAGGCTTCCTGCTGGTGTGCCTGGCGGTCTTTGCGGGACTGTTTTTCCTCGCCTGGCTCTTCGAGCGGATGCTGGTCAAAAACCGGAAGAGCTTTTCCGATACGCACTACATCGCCTATACCGCCATTTTTGCCACCATGGCAGCGGTGCTGATGCTTTTGGAAATCCCGCTGTTCTTTGCCCCATCCTTCTACAAGCTGGATCTGAGCGAGCTGCCCGTCATGATCTGCACCTTCTATCTCGGCCCGGTATCCGGTGTGGTGGCGGAGTTTATCAAAGTGCTGCTGAAGCTTTTGCTGAAAGGCACCAGCACAGCCTTTGTGGGCGATTTTGCCAATTTTGCCGTTGGCTGCACCTTCGTGCTCCCGGCCAGTGTGATTTATCATGCCAAGCCCAGTAAAAAGACTGCGCTACTCGGCATGGCAGTCGGTACCCTGGTGATGACGGTATTCGGCAGCTCCTTTAACGCGCTGTATCTGATCCCCAAATTCGCGCAGCTGTTCCACATGGATCTTGACAGCATCGTTTCCATGGGAACAAAGGTGAACGGCAGCATCACCAGCGTCTACACCCTGGTGCTGTACGCGGTGGTACCCTTCAATCTGCTCAAGGGCGTCATCATCACCGCGCTTACCTTCCTGCTTTATAAACGCATTTCGCCCTTGATGCACAAGGGCGACGCCCGCAGGGCGCGGAAAAAGAAAGCATAAAGTTTTCACTTGCTCCCCGGTTTTTTTCCCGGGGAGCTTGTTTTTTGCGGCGGGAATTGGTAAAATAATCGCTGACAAGGAGGGATGGCTATGATCATTACCATCGGAAGACAGCATGGAAGCAACGGTCATCTGATCGCCGGCGGCCTGGCGGAGAGGCTGGGCTATCGCTGCCTGGACAAGGAGATCGTGGATCGGGCGGCGGAGGACTCCAATTTCAACAAGGCCATCCTCGCTTCCTATGACGAGAAGCGTATTTCGCCCTATTTTTCCGGTTCGCTCCAGTACATGGGGGGAATGGGAGAGGGCTTCCGCCTGAGCACCCAGATCGCTGCTGCGCAGTTTGACGCCATTCGCAGCCTGGCCGACGAGGGCAACTGCATTTTCGTGGGTCGCTGCGCCGACTATGTGCTGCGCAATCGGAAGGACCTGCTGCGCGTGTTCATCATGGCGCCCCAGGAATACCGGATCAGGACGATGATGGAGCGCCGCCAGCTGGACGAGGAGCAGGCCAGACGGCTCATCAAGCAGGTGGACAAGGATCGCTCCAGTTATTATAAATACTACACTGACCAGATCTGGAGCGAGATCAACAATTATGACCTCTGCATCAACAGCGCGGTGACAGGGGTGGAGGGCGCCGTCTCCGCCATCGAAGGCGTGGTGCGCACGCTGGAAAAGAAATAAAAAACGGGCTTGAAACAGCTCCCCCTGCGGATGAATCTTCCGCAGAGGGAGCTTTTCAAATTTAATTGAAGCTGTCGGCGCCGCGCTGGAAGAGCTGCTCCACCCGTTCCCGGAGCGGACGGTTCTCCGGCCGCGCAAGAGCGGGGTCATCCGCCAGCAGCTTGAGGGCTGCCTGCTGTGCCCGCTGCAGGATCTGAGCGTCTGCGCCCAGATCGGCTACGTGCATCTCCGGCAGACCGCTCTGGCGGGAGCCGAAGAAATCGCCGGGACCCCGCAGGCGCAGATCCTCCTCCGCGATCTTGAAGCCGTCGCCCGTCTTGCAGAGAATGTCCAGCCTGGCCCGCACTTCTTCGCCCTCTGCGTCGGAGACCAGGATGCACCAGCTCTTGTGCCTGCCGCGGCCAACCCGTCCCCGCAGCTGATGCAGCTGGCTGAGACCGAAGCGCTCCGCGTTTTCCACAACCATCAGCGCCGCGTTTGGCACGTCCACACCCACCTCGATCACCGTGGTGGACACCAGAACGTCCGTTTCGCCCGCCACAAAAGCGGCCATGACGGCGTCCTTTTCCTTCGGCTTCATTTTGCCGTGGACACAGGCGACCCGCAGCTCCGGAAATGCCTCCTGCAAGGCCTTTGCGTGCTCCTCGGCGGATTTGAGCTCCTGGGGGAGTTCCTCGTTTTCCTCCACCATGGGGCAGACCACAAAGATCTGCCGCCCCTCGGAGGCCAGCTTTCGGATGAAACCGTTGAGCCGGGCGCGATAGCTCTCATTGACAGCAAAGGTATCCACCTTCTGCCGACCGGGGGGCATCTCGTCCAATATGGAGACGTCCAGATCCCCGTAGAGGATCAGCGCCAGGGTGCGGGGGATGGGCGTCGCGGACATGACCAGCACGTGGGGGCGCTGCCCCTTCCCGATGAGGGCGGAGCGCTGTCCCACGCCGAAGCGATGCTGCTCGTCGGTGATCACAAGACCCAGGTTCCCATACTCCACGTCCGCGCTGAAGAGGGCGTGGGTACCGATGACAAGATCCACTTCGCCCGCCGCCAGCGCAGCCTTGATCTCCCGCTTCTCCTTTGCGGTGGTAGAGCCGGTGAGCTTGCGGATACGGACGCCGAAGGGGGCGAGGAAGCCGCTGAGAGTGGTAAAGTGCTGCTGGGCGAGGATCTCCGTCGGCGCCATGAAGGCGCTGCAGAGTCCGTTTTGCCAGGCAGCCCAAATGAGAGCCGCCGCCACCAGAGTCTTGCCGCTGCCCACGTCGCCCTGCACCAGACGGTTCATCACCGAGCCTGAGTACAGGTCAGAGAGCGCCTCGTCCACCGCCCGGCGCTGGGCGCCTGTGGGGGAGAAGGGCAGTGTTTCCCAGAAGCGCTCAAGCTCCACGGGCTTTAGCCGGATGCCCTGCTCCCGCACCCGCTCGCCGCGCATCTTTCCCAGCGCACAGGCCAGTACAAAGAGCTCCTCGAAGATGAGCCGCCGCCTCGCGATCTCCAGTGCCTGGAAATCCGCGGGGAAATGGATGTTCTCATAGGCATAGCGGGCGGGGCAGAGCTGCTCCTGCCGGCGCACAGCCTCCGGCAGAATCTCGGGCAGCTGCTCGCCGCAGGCGTCCAGACCCTGGCGAACGCCCTGCAGCACATTGCGCTGGTTGAGACCGGCGCAGAGCCGATAGACGGGGACGATGCGCCCGGTGACGCCACCCTCGGCGTCTTCCCGCTCACAGACAGGATTCACCATGCTGCGACGGACGCCGGCGCCTTCGATCTTCCCGTAAAAAACGTAGGTCTCGCCCTTGTGGATGCCGTCTTTCCGGTAGGACTGGTTGAAATAGGTCACGTCCGCCATGCCGCTTTCGTCCACGATCCGGAATTTTACAAGCTCGAGACCACGGCGGATCCGGCTGAGACGGGGGGTGTCCGCCACCATGGCGCGGACGCAGACGCTCTCCCCGTTCTGGGTCAGAGCGATGGGCTTATAGACGCTGCGATCCTCGTAGCGCCGGGGGAAAAAGGAAAGAAGGTCACGAAGAGTGAAGACGCCCAGCTTTTGAAAAGCCTGCGCCTTCTTCTCTCCTATGCCCTTCAGGTATCTGATATCGGTTTGCAGATCGGCCATATTACTCGCTGTAAATCACATGATATTGGGAGGCGGTGGAAGAGAGGCTAAACTCCTCCAGCAGTCCTCTGGTGCAGACGATCCGATCGTCGCTGGTGATGAGGATCATCTCAAAGCCGCCATACTGCCGCCAGTAGTTCAAGGCTTTGGCCTCGCCAAGCACGAACATAGCGGTGGACAGGCAGTCCGCCATGGTTCCGTCTTCGCAGATGATGGTGACGGAGCGCAGAGAGCTGCCGCTGGGGTGACCGGTTGCGGGATTGAGGATGTGGTGATAGGTGACGCCTTTGATGACGAAATTGCGTTGGTAAGGGCCGCTGGTGACAACCGCGGTCTCTCCGACGCTGATCACACCCACATAGCCGTCCGGATCGTCGGGATCCTGGATGGCCACCTTCCAGAGACTGCCGTCCGGCTTCAAGCCCAGGGTCTGGACGTTGCCGCCCAGGGAGATGATGCCGCTCTTGACGCCGGCCTGACGCATGGCGTCGATGGCGTTTTCCGCGGCACAGCCCTTGGCCGCGGCGCCGAAGGTAAACTGACCGTACTCCGGGATCGTCAGCGAATAGGAGCCGGAGGCGGGGAAGCTGGTAAGGGTCATCTTGTCAAAGCAGAGCCGGGACAGATCCTCGGCAATTTCCGCCTCGGTGGGCTTATAGTATTTCTGGTCGATAAAGCCCCAGCGCTTGACCAGGGGATAGATGCTCAGATCCAGGGCGCCGCCGCTCTGATCATAGACGGTTTTCGCCGTGGTCAGCATCTTGGCGATCTGGGCAGAGACGACCACGCTGCTGCCGTTTGCGTGATTGATGGCATAGACGGTGCTGGTGGGCAGCTCCGGATCCAGCATGGCGTCCATGGCAAAAATCACGCTTTCCGCCGCGTCCAGGCCGGCCTCGGCATTGTCGCCGTAGGCGGTGAGGGTCATGACCGTGTCCATGGCGAAGATCTCCCGGCTGACCTTGCGGTTTTCGCCGCAGGCGGGCAGGGAGAGCGCCATGCAGAGGCACAGCAGCAGCGCGGCACAGCGCTTTGCGCGGTCAGAGAAGATCTTTGTGTGTTTCATAGAATTCCCTATAGTCCTTCAGCATGTATTTCAGCAGATTGGGGGTATCCAGCTGGTAGGGGCAGCGGCTGGCGCAGCTGCGGCACTCCAGACAGTCCTCAATCTTGTTCATCTTGGCCTGCCATTCCGGCGTCATGTACTGCTGCCAGGGGCTGCGGCGCAGAAGCATATTCATCCGGGCGCAGTTGCGGATCTCGATCCCCACGGGGCAGGGCATGCAGTAGCCGCAGCTGCGGCAGAAGGAGCCGGAAAGCTCCTGCCGCTCCTTTTGGATAAAGGCGGCGAGCTCCTCATCCAGATCGGGATCCTCTTCGGCCACGGCCAGCCACTGATTCAGCTCCTCCGTGGTCTGGATGCCCCAGATGGGAACCACGTTGGGGTACTGCTTCATAAAGGCGTGGCAGGCGCGGACATTTGTGAGCATGCCGCCGGCCAAGCCCTTCATGGCGATATAGCCCATGCCGGCCTCCCGGCATTTGTCCGCCAGAGCGAGGTCACGCTCGGAGGAGATGTAGCTGAAGGGGAACTGCAGCGTTTCAAAGAGGCCGGAGGCGATGCATTCCTCCGCCACCTTGACCCGGTGCGTGGTGACGCCGATGTGGCGGATCCAGCCCCGCTTTTTGGCTTCCAGCGCACCGGCGTAGGCGCCGTTGGGATCCTTCGGATCCGGCACCTCCGGCACCTGGTGGAACTGGAACAGATCGATGTAGTCCGTTTTCAGCATCCGCAGGCTGTTCTCAATATGGGCGAGAACGCCCTCCCGATCCCTCGCCTGGCTCTTGGTGGAGAGGACGATCTTGTCCCGCACGTCGGAGAGGGCGAGACCGATTTTCATTTCGCTGTCGGTATAGGCGTTGGCGGTGTCGAAGTAGTTGATGCCGCCCTCGTAAGCCGCCCGCAGCAGCTTCACAGCATAATCCGCATCGCAGCGCTGTACGGGGAGACAGCCCATGGCGGTTTTGGTCACCATGAGACCGGTATTGCCAAGGGGAATTTTTTTCATATTGCACCCTCCCTGGAAAAAATTTAAAAACAAGGCTTTACATTTGAAGCGGGATTTGGTATAATACCCCCTGCTTCGGAACAAGGCCATTATACCAGAAGAATCGAGCCTTGTAAAGTTGAAGCGAAAAGAATATGCGGCCGTAGCTCAGCTGGATAGAGTGCCAGACTCCGACTCTGGAGGTCGTGGGTTCGAATCCCGTCGGCCGTACCAAAAACCGTCGCCCCAACAGGGGCGGCGGCTTTTTTTGTGCGGGATCGGCGGGATTTACTGCATTCTTTTTGTCGAGGCTTGCATGTTTTTGGGCGTTGCGATACAATATGACAAATCGAAAAAGGAGATGTCCCGCCATGAACGAAAGCTCCTATATCGCCCGCACCAGCGGACTGAAAACGAAGGACTACGCCGGCTATGCCATGATCGACGCCGCCGGCTGCCTGGTTTTCAGCCTGGTCACCACCCTGCTGCAAATCTTCTACACCGACATTTTCCACCTGAGCCCCCTGTTCATCATGCTGATGTTCATCGGCGCCCGGATCTGGGACGGCATCAACGACCCCATCATGGGCCGCATCTGTGATACGGTGAAGCCCTCCCGCTTCGGCCGCTACCGCCCCTGGATCCTCTATGCCGCCTTCCCCCTGGCGCTCTCGGCGGTGCTGATGTTCCTGAAAATCGGCAACATCGGGGAAGAGGAACATTATGTGGCCACCTGCATTTACGCCACGGTTACCTACGTCTTTTTCGGCATGGCCTATACCGTGCTGCAGATCCCTTACGGCTCCCTGGCCTCTGTGGTGACCACGGACGTGGGCGAGCGGAACCGGCTCTCCGTGTGGCGCTCCATCGGCGCGGCGTTGGGCTCCGTTCCCGTGATGCTGATCGCAAGCTTTGCCTACGCCAATCGGATCGAGAACGGGAAAGAAGTGATCGGTGAAAACGGAAAAGTCATCCAGGATCTGCAGTACAAGCCCGTGATCCTCGGCGTTATCATCATGGCGCTGGTCTCCTTCGTGATGCTGCTGATCGCTTTCCGGATGAACAAGGAACGGGTCAAGACCAAGCCCCAGGTTCCGGAAAAGGGCGCCACAAAGAAGACCATCAAGCTGCTCTTCCAGAATCGCGCCTTTGTCTCGGTCAGTCTGATCTCCATGCTGCTGCTCTCCGGCCAGATGTTTACCCAGAGCTTCTATACCTACCTCTTCAAGGACTATTTCAACGCCTCCTGGATGGTGCTGGCCTCCCAGGCCTGCACCTATTCGCCCATGCTGGTGATGATGTTCCTGCTGCCCGGATGGGCGAGGAAGATCGGCAAAAAGGAAGTCTGCGCCTGGGGCGTGGCGGCGGCTGCGGCGGCCAATCTCCTGATGTTCTTCCTGCGGGGCATGGAGCCGGGACTTCTCAAATGGGTTTTCCTGGCGCTCTGCTTTGTCAGCGGCATCGGTCTGACCACCCTGGTCATGCAGCTTTGGGCCATGGTGACGGATACCATCGACGATATCGAGATCAAGACCGGCAGCCGGGACGACGGCACGGCCTATTCTGTCTTCAATTTCTTCCGCAAGCTGGGGCAGGTGCTTGCTGCGATCTGCGTCAACGGCGCCCTGCTCGGTATGCACTATAAGGTGGAGAAGGGCGCGGTGCAGACCCTGGAGAATCTGAAAACCATGTACGATCTGGCGACGCTGATCCCGGCGGTGCTCTTCGGGCTGATGGCGCTGATGCTCTTCGTCTATTATCCGCTCTCCCGTAAAAAGGTGGAGGAGCTGCAGGTGGAAAAGGAGCGGCACCTGAAGGAATCCTACGAGAAAAACGATATTGATATCTGATCCTGCTCGACATACAAGAATCCCTCTTCGTAAAACCGAAGAGGGATTATTCACGTTCAAATCTGCGCGCCAGCGCGGAGGAACCACACCGGCTCGTCTTCCGGCTTGCAGGGGACTGTAAGCGTAAGCCCTCCGGGGAAGGCGGCACCCTCGCCCCGCAAGAGCCAGCCTGTTTCCGCCTGCGGCAGCTTTACCGTCACCGAGACAGCGCCCCGGTCGAACACCGGGCAGGCCAGGATCGTGTCACCGCAGAAGAAGCAGTCGCTTTCGCAGTCGTAGCCAGGCTCTCTCAAAAATATCGGATAGATCAGCGGCTCGTGCCGCTTGCGGCTGCGCTCATACTCCCGCTGCAGAGTTGGCAGAAGCCGCTCCCGCAGAGAGAAGAGGCATCGCACCGCGTCCATGCAGTCCGGATACAGCCAGGGCATGTTGCTCTTTTCGCCCGGCTTCCAGGAGTGGAGCACAAAGCGGGGCGTAAAGATCCCGTACTGCAGCCAGCGCAGGAAAAGCTCCCGGGAAGGCATGGGACCGGCAAAGCCGCCGATGTCCGCCCCGAAGAAGGAAAAGCCGGTCAGCGCCATGGTCATGGCCTGCTTGTGGTTATAGCGCAGCTCCCGGAAGTCCGTCAGATTGTCCCCCGTCCAGGTGGTGGCGACCCGCTGCGTCCCCGCGACGGCACAGCGGGAGACGTTGAAGGGCGTGAAGTCGTCGCCCATCACCTCCAGACTGGCCTCCCGACTGGCGCGGGCCATGAGATAGGAGAAGAGCGGACGGATGCGCCGCGCGGGAAGCTCCCGCCCGAAGAAACAGGCCAGAACGTCCTCATCCGGCACGTCGTACTCGTTGTTGTCATTCCAGATGTTTGGATAGCCTTTTTCCACCAGCTGCTCCCGCACGCAGGCCTTCCAGAAGGCGTAGGCGCCGGGATTGGTGAAATCCAGGTAGCTGGCCATGCCACCCCAGAAGGGGAAGCAGGCGGGGCTCCCATCGGCGTAGTGCAGGAAGTAGCCCTTCTCCGCAAGCGTGTTATACAGGGGATGCTGGGTGAGGAACGCGGGCTTCACATTGGGAAGCAGAGCCATGTCATTTTGCCGGAAATGCTCCGCCAGACCCTCCGGCGAGGGGATTTTGTCCCGGTTCCAGTGGAAAACACAGCGGCGCTCTCCGATCTGGGTATAGCCGCTGGAGAGATAGAAGCCGCCGGCGCGGATGCCGTGCTCCCTGCACTTTTCCACAAAGCCCCGCAGCTGCCTATCGGCGTCGGGGGCGTCGGTATACTCCATGGTGCTGCCGCAGTAGCGAAAAGCCCAGTCGGGCAGCGCGGGCAGCTCACCGCAGAGGGCGGAGAAGCTCCGCAGGATCTCCAGCGGGCTTCCCAGGAAGAGGTAGAACACCAGATTCTCCTCCTCCAGGTGGATGGAGTTGAAGGGCTCAAAATAGTTGTCGTGTTCCTGGCCGAAGTTTATGCGGCCGTTGGAGTAGCTGTCGTAATAGAGACCGTAGGAGCCGACGCTGTTTTCGCAGATGTAGAAGGGGATCTGCTTATAGAGCGGGTCGCTATACTCGGCGCGAAAGCCCATGGAATCCGTGGCGGAAAGCGTAAAGCTGCGCCCGGCCTTGTTCACCGCTCCGCCCTTGTCCCCCAGACCGAAGATCCGCTCTCCAGGTTCCCGGCGGGTGTAGTGGAGCGAGCCGTCCCCCAGCTCTCCGGCAAAGTTGTAAGCGAGACCGGAGCGGTCGGCGTACAGAATGCCTGCTTCGTTTCGCGCCGTGATGCGGAAGTTCTTCTTCTCCACGGTGAACTGTACCCCGGAGAGCGTGAAGCGGAGTTCCTGCTCGTCCTCCTCGACCTCCGGCGCAGCCAGCGCAAAGCCCTCGGTGGAGAGCTTGTCCCGCCCCTCCGGGGGACAGTCGCCCGGGAGCGGCCAGACGCTCCAGGTAGGCACAAGGGGAACGTCCTCCCGCAGAAGCGCCACCCGCAGTATGTTCTCGCAAAAATCCAGCCGCATCCTCACCCCGTCCGCCTCATAGAGACGCATGGAGGGCGCTGCCTCCCGCAGCGCAAAGCGGTGCTCGTATTTCATGCCTTCGGATCTCCTTTTGTCAGCATGTTGAACGTAAGTTTCAGGTAGTTCGCCCGCCCCATGGCGGTTCTGCCCGGCGCAAAACGCAGCGCACGGGCGGTGTGCTTCCCGGCCGGCTGCCATTCCGGCAGGCCGGGGCCGTTGGGATCTCCGCAGCGGGCGAAGTTTGCCAGATAGTCCGCCAGCTGGGCTGCCGCCTCATAGTCCCGCGCAGCGAAGGGGCGCCAGCTTCCCGCAAGGGACTCAAACACATAGCGCAGGTCGCAGGAGTGGAAGGCCCGGTTGTCGTCCCCCGGGGCGTTCAGGTCGAAGTAATAGACATAGGCGCCGTTTGCCTTGGCATAGCGGTTGCCGATGAAGGCCATGACGGGGGCGTACATGTCGTTGCTGGTGTAGCCGATCAGATAGTCCAGCGGCAGGGGATGGGCGATCAGCCTGTCCACCGGGGCGGGGATCAGCTTACCGTCGATGACGGGCATGGTGTGGTAGACGCCGTCCTTGCGCTTGTGCTTCATGGTCTCCACCGCGTCGAACAGACAGTCCAGCGAGGCGATGCGCAGCTCCTCCAGCGTCCGGCAGCCCGCCGCCTCCAGGTACTCCTGCCAATAGGCGTGGGTATCCGCTGCCCGGCGCGGCAGGGCGAATTTGGGAAACATCCCGCCGCCGGACATCATGGCCGCCCGCTGGAAAAGCCCGGCGTTCTCGGGATTGAGGCACAGGTACTGGATGGAGATCGCCCCGGCGCTCTGCCCCAGAAGGGTGATATTTTCCCCGTCGCCGCCGAAGTCACCGATGTGCGCCTTGACCCAGCGAAGGGCGGTGAGCTGGTCGTCCAGACCGAAGTTGCCGTCCCGGCCGTACTGCTTTTGAATCTCCGCATGGGTCAGATAGCCCAGTGGCCCCACCCGGTAGTTTGCAAACACCGTCACAATGCCCCGGGAGGCAAGGCCCGCGCCGTCAAAGGGATCCTCGCTGTTGATGCCGGAGTCGAAACCGCCGCCGTGGAAGAAGAGGATCACGGGGCAGCCCCTGGCGTTTCTGGGCGTGAAGATGTTCAGGTTCAGACAGTCCTCGCTGTAGTGAAACGCGCTGCCCTCCCGGTACTCTTTTTTGTAAAATCGCCGGGTGGGATGCTCCAGGTGCTCGTGCCAGGCCCGGTTCTGGGGGCAGGCCGCCCCGGGCTTTGTGGCGTCCAGCGTGCCTTCCCAGCTCTCGACAGGCTCCGCGTAAGCAAAGCGCGCAGCGTGGGCATAGGGAACGCCCAGAAACTCCAGGCAGCTCTCCCGCTCGTTGCCCGTCAGCTTGCCGCAGGCGGTGGAGATCGTGATTTGTCCGAGGATCGTTTTCTTCAGCATCGCGCTCACCCTTTCTGCTCCGATTATAGCAGATGCAGCCGGGGATTGCCACAGCAAATCGCGCCATTGCGCCATTTTTCGCGCGCCGGAAAGCTGCGCGTTTATCTTGTGTTTTGTGCGCGGGCGTGGTACAATATCATGAAATAATCTGTGCGGAGAATACGATGGATCATTTTAAGCTTGTTTCCGATTTCAAGGCCACCGGCGATCAGCCGGAGGCCATTGACGACCTGGTTCTGGGGCTGGAAAACGGTCTGGAGGAGCAGGTGCTTCTGGGCGTCACCGGCTCGGGCAAAACCTTCACCATGGCAAACGTCATTGCGCGGATGAACCGCCCCACTCTGGTGCTGGCGCACAACAAGACCCTGGCCGCCCAGCTCTGCAGCGAGTTCAAGGCCTTCTTCCCGGAGAACGCGGTGGAGTATTTCGTCAGCTATTACGACTACTACCAACCGGAGGCCTACATTCCCCATACCGATACCTACATCGAAAAGGACGCCTCCATCAACGATGAGATCGAGCGCCTGCGCCATAGCGCCACCTCCAGCCTCTTCGAGCGGCGGGATGTGATCGTAGTGGCCTCGGTGTCCTGCATCTACGGCCTGGGCGACCCCATCGACTACGCCAACATGGTGATCTCCCTGCGCCCGGGGCAGACCCGCAATTTTGACGAGCTGCTGCACAAGCTCATCGAGATCCGCTATGAGCGCAACGACATCGCCTTTGAGCGCAACAAGTTCCGCGTCCGGGGCGACACGCTGGAGATCTTCCCGGCCTACTCCAACGACCGGGCGATCCGCGTGGAGTTCTTCGGGGATGAGATCGACCGCATCAGCGAGATCAACGTTGTCACCGGCGCCCCCACCCGGGTGCTGAACCATGTGGCCATCTACCCGGCCAGCCACTATGTGACCACGAAAGAGAAAATGGCTGCCGCCATCGACCGTATCCGAGCCGAGTGCGACGAGCGGGTGGCCTGGTTTGAGCAGAACAACAAGCTGCTGGAGGCGCAGCGCATCCGCCAGCGGACGGATTATGACATCGAGATGATGCAGGAGCTGGGCTACTGCTCCGGGATCGAGAACTATTCCCGGGTCATCTCCAACCGGGCGCCGGGCAGCCCGCCCATGACCCTGCTGGACTATTTCCCCAAGGACTTCCTGCTCTTCGTGGACGAGAGCCACGTGACTCTGCCCCAGGTGCGCGCCATGTACCGGGGCGACCGGGCGCGGAAGGAATCTCTGGTGAATTACGGCTTCCGCCTGCCCTCCGCCTTTGATAACCGCCCCTTGAAGTTTGACGAGTTTACCCAGCGGATCCACCAGCGCATCTACGTCTCCGCCACTCCCGGCGATTACGAAAAGGAGCGGGCGGGACAGGTGGTGGAGCAGATCATCCGCCCCACCGGCCTGCTGGATCCGGAGATCTTTGTGCGCCCCGTGGAGGGGCAGATCGACGATCTGATCGACGAGATCCAGGGCAAGATCACCGCAAAACAGCGGGTGCTGGTGACCACCCTGACCAAGAAAATGGCGGAGGATCTCTCCGGCTATCTGCTGAACGCCGGGATCCGCTGCCGCTATATGCACCACGACATCGGCACCATCGAGCGCATGGAGATCATCCGCGATCTGCGCATGGGCGAATTTGACGTGCTGGTGGGCATTAACCTCCTGCGGGAGGGGCTGGATATTCCGGAAGTGGGCATGGTAGCCATCCTGGACGCGGACAAGGAGGGCTTCCTGCGCAGCGAGACCAGCCTGATCCAGACGGTGGGCCGCGCCGCCCGCAACGCGGAGAGCTATGTGATCATGTACGCCGATACTGTGACGCCCTCCATGCGCGCCTGTATCGACGAGACCAAGCGCCGCCGCGCCAAGCAGATGGCCTACAACGAGGCCCATGGCATCGTGCCGAAGACCATCATCAAGAGCGTGCGGGAGCTGATCGAGATCTCCGCCTCTCCCTCTGCCGCGGCCAAGTCCGGCGGCGTGAAGATGACCGAGCGGGAGCGCAGGGAGCTCATCCAGGAGCTGGAGAGCAAGATGCGCAAGGCGGCGCAGATGCTGGAGTACGAGATCGCCGCCCAGCTGCGGGACGAGATCATTCGCCTGAGAGGCGAGAATTGAGGATTTGCGATGAAATTGATGATTTTGGACGGCAACAGCATCGTCAACCGTGCCTTCTTCGGCGTTCGGCCGCTGAACGCGCCGGACGGTACGCCCACCAACGCGCTTTACGGTTTTCTGGCCATTCTCCAGCGCCTGCTGGAGGAGCAGAAGCCGGAGGCGGTGTGCGTCAGCTTTGACCTGAAAGCCCCCACCTTCCGGCACAAGGCTTATGAGGGCTATAAGGCAAAGCGTGCGGGCATGCCGGAGGAGCTGGCGCAGCAGATGCCGCTCTTGAAGGAACTGCTGGACGCCATGGGCATCCGGCGCTACGAAAAGGAGGGCTACGAGGCCGACGATATTCTGGGCACCGCCGCCCGGATCTGCGAAGAGCAGGGCTGGGACTGCGTCATCGTCACCGGCGATAAAGACAGTCTGCAGCTCATCAGCGAGCGTACCAGCGTCTGTAACGTGAAGACCCGCATGGGGCAGACCGAGACCATCCTCTATACGCCCCGGCGCTTTTTCGAGGAATACGGCTTTACGCCGGAGAAAATGGTGGATCTGAAGGCCCTGATGGGCGACAGCAGCGACAATATCCCCGGCGTCCCCGGCATCGGGGAAAAGACTGCCATGGATCTGCTGCACCGCTACGGCAGTCTGGAGGAGATCTACCGGGATCTGGACGCCCTGGACGTGAAGGAGGGCGTGCGCAAAAAGCTGCGGGAAGGGGAGCAGAGCGCCAGAAGCTCCTTCTGGCTGGCCACCATCCTGCGGGAGGTGCCGCTGCATTTTGAGCCTGCGGAAAACAGATGGGATCACGCTTACACCCCAGCCCTCTATCCGCTGATGCGCCGCCTGGGCTTTGCAAAGTTCATCGAGCGCTGGGGCCTGGAGCCTGCCCCGGAAGAGAAAACGGAAGAAGCCGCAGCCGAGACCCTCCCGGTGACGGAGCTGGACGAAGCGGGCGCTTCCGCCCTGCTTGCCGCCGGGGGAGAGCTGGCGGTCTATCCGCTGGAGGGGCTGGATCGGCTGGAGCTCTGCGACGGGAAGGGCGTTTACACCTTGTCCTGGGCGAATTGCGGCGAAGGCTATAACCGCCTGCTGCGGGAGCTGTTTTCCCCGGGGATCTCCAAAATTGCCCACAATCTGAAGGATTTGATGAACCTGCTGCTGCGGGAGGGACTGTCTACCGAGGGTTTTGTGTTTGATACGGCTCTGGCGGGCTACCTGCTGGACGCGACCAACGGCGATTATGCGCCGGAGCGGCTCTCCGTCCGCTATCTGGGGGAGGAGCTCCACGGCGCGGAGGCGCTCTGGAAGCTCCGCCATCCGATGGAGGAGCGCCTTGCGGAGATGGGCGCGGAGAAGCTCTATCGGGAAGCCGAATTACCCCTCTGCGCGGTGCTGGCACGGATGGAGCAGATCGGCTTTCTGGTGGATCGCCGGGCGCTGTCAGAGTTTGGGGACGGTCTCAACGCCGGGATTAGCGCCCTGCAGGAGAGCGTCTGGCAGCGGGCGGGACACGAGTTCAACATCAACTCCCCCAAGCAGCTGGGCACGGTCTTGTTTGAAGAGCTGATGCTCCCCTCGGGCAAAAAGACCAAGACCGGCTGGAGCACCAACGCCGACGTGCTGGACAAGCTCCGGGGCAAGCACCCCATTGTGGACGAGGTGCTGGAGTACCGGGAGCTGACCAAGCTGAAATCCACCTATGCCGAGGGACTTTTGAAGGTCATCGGGGAGGACGGACGCATCCACACCAGCTTTCAGATGACGGTGACGGACACCGGCCGGCTCTCCTCCCGGGAGCCGAACCTGCAGAATATCCCCATCCGCAAAAAGCTGGGCGCGCAGATCCGCCGCATGTTTGTGGCGGCGCCGGGCAAGGTGCTGGTGGACGCGGACTACAGCCAGATCGAGCTCAGGCTGCTGGCGCACATCTCCGGGGATGAGGCCATGCGGGAGGCCTTCCTCAGCGGGGAGGACTTCCACGCCGTCACCGCCTCCAAGGTCTTTAACGTTCCTCTGGAGGAGGTGAGCGCAACCCTGCGCAGCCGGGCCAAGGCGGTGAATTTCGGCATTGTGTACGGCATCTCCGCCTTCTCTCTGAGCCAGGACATCGGCGTCTATCCCAACGAGGCCAAGGCCTATATGGACGCCTACCTGGAAAAGTACCACGGCGTGCGGGACTATATGAAGCGCGTGGTGGAGGAGGCCAAGGAGAAGGGCTACGTCTCCACCCTCTACGGACGCCGGCGGGAGCTGCCCGAGCTCAAGAGCAGCAACTTCAATCTCCGCTCCTTTGGCGAGCGGGTGGCGCTGAACATGCCAATCCAGGGCACGGCGGCGGACATCATCAAGCTCGCCATGGTGCATGTGGACCAGCGGCTGCGACGGGAAAAGCTGGAGGCGCGGCTGCTGCTGCAGGTGCATGACGAGCTCATCGTGGAATGCCCGGAGGCGGAAACCGAGACGGTGAGCCGCATCCTGCGGGAGGAGATGGAAAACGCGGTTTCCCTCTCCGTACCCCTTACCGTTGAGGTGGAGAGCGGCCACAGCTGGGCGGAGGCGCACTGATGGCTTTTGAGATCACGAACGCGGCGCCCCGGCATCTGGAGGCGCTGGAGAAATTGGAGCAGAGCTGCTTTTCTCTGCCCTGGACGCGGGAGATGCTGTACAGTCAGCTCCCGGACGACAGCCATGAGTTCCTGGTGGCAGAAGAAAACGGCGAACTGCTGGGCTATGTGGGGATGATGACCGTGCTGGACGAGGGCTATATCTCCAACGTGGCCGTAGCGCCGGAGCACCGGCGAAAGGGCTGCGCGGACGCGCTGATCACGGCGCTTTTAAGCCGGGCGGCGCTTCGGGAACTGAGCTTTGTGACGCTGGAGGTGCGGGAGCACAACGAGCCCGCCATCGCGCTGTACCGCAAGCACGGCTTCGTGCCCGTGGGACTGCGGAAGAACTACTATGAGGCACCGGTGGAAAACGCTCTGCTGATGACCTGTTATTTGAAATGAGGTGCGGCAATGAAAATTCTTGCCTTTGAGTCCACCTGCGACGAGACCGCGGTTGCGGTCGTGGAGGATGGACGGCATATCCTGACCAATCAGATCTTTTCTCAGGCGCAGCTCCACGCCGTCTACGGCGGCGTGGTGCCGGAAATCGCCTCCCGCTGCCATGTGGAGTCCATTTCGCTCCTTGCCCAGCGCGCCATTGAGGCCGCCGGCATCACCCGCGCCGAGATCGACGCGGTGGCGGTGTCCTATGCGCCGGGGCTCATCGGCGCGGTGCTGGTGGGGGTGAACTTTGCCAAGGCGGCGGCGCTCTCCCTGGGCGTGCCGCTGATCCCGGTGCACCATATCCGGGGGCATATCGCGGCAAACTACCTGGCCTATCCGGAGCTGGAGCCGCCCTTCCTCTGCCTGGCCATTTCCGGCGGCAACACCATCCTGGTGGACGTGCGGGGCTATACGGACATGAAGATCCTGGGCGCTACCCGGGATGACGCGGCAGGGGAGTGCTTTGACAAGACCGCCCGGGTGCTGGGCCTGCCCTATCCCGGCGGCAAGCCTATTGATGAACTCTCCCGCGGCGGGGATGACGGCAAATACGTCTTCCCCCTGGCTCATGTGGCGGGACACCCCTATGACATGAGCTTTTCCGGCCTGAAAACGGCGGTAATCAACCTGGTGCACAACGCCGAGCAGAAGGGGGAGGAGATCGACCGCGCAGCCCTGGCGGCCTCTTTCACGAAGGCCGTCAGCGACAGTCTTGTGCCTCGCACTGTGGCCGCGGCCAGGGAGCTGGGCTACGGCAAGGTGGTGGTGGCCGGCGGCGTGGCGGCCAATTCCCGCATCCGCGCCGATTTCCAGAAGGCGGCGGAGAAGGAGGGCTTCAAGCTCTATATCCCACCGCTGAAGCTCTGCGGCGATAACGGCGCCATGATCGGCGCCCAGGGCTATTATGAATTCCTGGCGGGACATACCGCGGGCAGCGACCTGAACGCCTACGCGACCATGGAGCTATAAAGACAGAGAGGGAGGAAGACACGGATGGGGATCCACGACGGACACCGGGAGCGCCTGCGGGACTGCTTCCGCAGGGATGGCCTCGTTGGCTTTGACGGCATTCGTGCCCTGGAGCTGCTGCTGCAGTACGCCATTCCCCGGAAGGACACCAATCCCATCGCCCATGCGCTGTTGGAGCGCTTTGGCTCTCTCCAGGCGGTGTTCGACGCCTCCGAGCAGGAGCTCTGTGAGGTGGAGGGGATCGGCCCCGCTGCGGCGGTGCTGATCCGGCTGGTGCCCCTGCTTGCCCGTAAAAGCGCGGTGGATAAGGCGGCGGAGCTGCAGTACATCCAGTCCACGGCGGACGCGAGGGATTATCTGAATCCCCGCTTCCTGTTTGAACAGGACGAGATCGCCCTGCTCCTGTGCCTGGACAGCCAGAAGAGAGTGATCCAGTGCGTGGAGCTCTCCAGGGGCGTGGTCAACACCGTCAACGTGAGCGTGCGCCGGATCCTGGAGATCGCGCTGAAGGCACGGGCAAGCTCCGTGATCCTGGCGCACAACCATCCGGACGGCCAGATGCGGAGCTCCCGGGAGGACGACGCAGTCACACGCCAGGTCTACGATTCCCTGAAAGCGGTGGGGATCCGCCTGACGGACCATCTGATCTTTGCCCGGGGCGGGGTCTTTTCTTATCAGGATTCCGGTGCGATGCAGATCCTCGGCTTTTATTGAATGGCGTTATGTAAACGAAAACTTGTCAGTTTTTTGTAACCAATCCGCATTTGCGGGCGAGGCATTTTTTTCCTGTTTTCGTCAAAAAGCCCACAGCTTCGACAAAAACGAGATGTGGAAAAGCCTGTTGAAAATGTTTATAACTATTTGAAGAATTTTTATTCTGCTCGGTTATGTCACTCTTTTTATCGGAAACCACGGTTCCATTTTTTCAGCTTCTGTCGGCTTTTTCTGCACATTTCGCTGCCGCTTTCTTCGCAAAAACTCCACAATATTCCAAAATGAAATATGATGACCCTGGTTTGTATACAGAATGTAATAATTTGCAAGAAAAGCCTGGGATCTCATAGGCTTTTGGGTGGCGCTGCAGCATCGGAAGCACAATGCGGGACAGCTGCGGATCTTGATCGTATTCGGAGGAAGTTTCGAACTTTTTTGTTGACGAACGGGCTTTGCTGTGCTATACTCTCTCTCGCTGAATCCCATGCTGGTATAGCTCAGTCGGTAGAGCAGCTGATTCGTAATCAGCAGGTCGTGTGTTCGAGTCACATTACCAGCTCCAGAAGAAGACCCGGAAGCGCTTTGAATCTGCGCTTCCGGGTCTTTTCCGTCATGAATTTGCTGCTTGCGCCTGTGGAAATCTGAATTCATCGGATTTCGGGGCTTTTCTTTTTATACAATCTCTGTTATACTAAGTTGTCATAGTTTATAGGCAACCCGATTGGATAGCGATTGATACGAAAGGAGAATTAGCATGGGCCTGTTTGATAAGAAATACTGCGACATCTGCCACAATAAGATCGGACTTCTGGGCAATCGGAAGCTGGAAGACGGCAACCTTTGCAAAGAATGCGCGGCAAAGCTCTCTCCCTGGTTCAGCGAACGGCGCAAGAGCACGGTTGCGGATATTGCCGAGCAGCTTGCGTATCGGGAAAACAACCGTGCTGCCGTTGCGGATTTTCATGTTACCCGCAGCCTTGGCCGCAATACCAAGGTGCTGCTGGATGAGGACGCAAGAAAATTCATGGTCACTTCCGCCAAGAACCTCGCGGAGGCAAACCCGGACGTACTGGAGTATTCTCAGGTCACGGGCTGCGAGCTGGATGTGGACGAGCATCGCAACGAGCTCAAGCACGCCGACAAGGACGGCCGCCAGGTCAGCTTTGTTCCCCCGCGCTATGACTATTCCTATGATTTTTACGTGAATCTGTATGTCAATCATCCCTATTTTGATACCATGCGCTTTCGCCTGAACTCCTCCTCCGTGAAGGTCGGGCAGCAGCCGGTTTCCGGCCTGAACAGCCGCAACATTGGCAGAGCGCCCAGCTCGATCAAGGGGCAGCTGGTCAGCAATGCGCTTGGCGTCCTGGCCGGTCAGGGGACAAGACCCATTGTCAGCATGAACACGGAGTATAACGAGTATTACAATTTGGGGCAGGAGATCGTGAGCGCGCTGACGCAGGTGCGGCAGGAGGTTCGGGATGAGGTGGCTGCCCAGAATGCGCCCAAGATGGCTGTTACCTGCCCCTGGTGCGGTGCTACGACCATTCCCGACGCGGCAGGCTGCTGTGAATACTGCGGAGGCTCCGTGAACGGCTGAGCGCCATAATCTACTGTTTGACTGAAACGAGGCTGAGCGATGTGTGCTGAGATGATCCCCCTGGAAAAAAAGGCTCTGTTTATTCTCAATCCTGTAGCGGGCAGGAAGCTGATCCAAAGAAATATCCATGCGGTCGTGCGCTGCCTGATGGATCATTCCTACCTTGTGACCACCGCTGTCACCGCAAGCCGCGGAGAAGCCTGTGAACTGGCTGCCCGCTATGGCGCGGCCTATGATCTGATCGTCTGCGCCGGGGGAGACGGAACCTTGAATGAGTGCGTCAACGGCATGGCGCGGGAAGGGATCAGCCGCCCCATCGGATACATCCCCTGCGGCAGCACCAACGACTTTGCGCTGACCACCGACCTGCCGCTGGATATTCGCAAGGCGGCTGCCGCGGTGGCCTCCGGCAGGATTCGGGAATATGACATCGGCTGCTTTGACGAGCGCTTTTTCCTGCACCATGCGCTGTTCGGCGCCTTTACCCGGATGGCCTACACCACGCAGCAGGTGCAGAAAAATCTGTTGGGCTACGGCGCTTATGTGCTGGACGGATTGCGGGAACTGCCGAATCTGAAGCCGATTTCGCTGCAGATCACGGTGAACGGGGAGCGGCGAGAGGGGGAGTACCTCTTCGGCTCCTTCAGCACGAAGCGGCAGATCGCCGGGATCTATGAGCTTCCGGAGGATCTGATCGGCCCGAGAGATGGGAAGCTTGCGGCGCTTTTCATCAGAGCACCCAAGTCCGTTGCGGATTGGGAGCTCATTGCGCGCAGCCTCCTTTCGGCCGATCCGAATTGCCCGATGGTGGAGATCCTGGTGGGAAGCGAGTTCCTTGTTCAGCCGGAAACAGAGATGGAGTGGTCGCTGGACGGGGAGAGCTCCGGTCTCCGCGGGACGACGCGGATCTCAGTCAGACAGGCGTCTTTGAAATTACAGGGATAGGAGGGAATCAAGAAGTTGAAAACACTGTTCAAGGGTAATATTTTGACGATCCCCAATCTCCTCTCCCTGATCCGCATCTTACTGATCCCCCTCTTTGTGTGGCTGTATCTGGGAAAAGAGAATGTACCTGCCACCGCGGCGGTGCTGGCGCTCTCGGGGCTCACCGATGCGCTGGACGGGTTCATCGCAAGGCATTATCACATGGTCAGCGATTTCGGAAAGGCGCTGGATCCCTTTGCCGATAAGCTGACGCAGTTTGCGATGCTCTGCTGCCTGGTGATCCGCTTTCCCAGAATGCTCTGGCTGATCATCGTCCTCTGTGTCAAGGAGGTTCTGGTGGCCAGCAGCCAGCTTCTGGTCATCCGCAAGACCGAGCTTGTGCTGGGTGCGGAATGGCACGGAAAGATCACAACGATCCTCCTTTACGCGGTGATGATCCTGCATCTGCTGTGGCTGGATATTCCGTCTCCGGTCTCCTGGAGCCTGGTGGGGCTCTGCATCGGGATGCTGATGCTTTCCGGTGTGCTGTACGGGATCCGGAACTACCGCGCGATCCGTGAAAAGCAGACGAAAGCCAAGGAGGAAGAAGCTCCTTCCGAAGCCTGATAAAAACAGGATAAAAATGCACCCGCTGCCCTCATGAAAGGGAAGCGGGTGCGATTTTATTCTGTCAGGAAAATCTCGGCCGTTCTTTTCCGTCGGCTGGGGGAACATAGCCGTGCTGAATAACGGGGTGGATCTCCTGCAGGCGGGCATGGATGCGATCCACGTCTTCTTCTTTGTTGAAGATCAGGTTTGCAAATTCCTTTTCACCGTGGACGAGGATCAGCCGGTAGTAATAATACGCGGGGCTGTCGTCCGGCTGACACTCGCTGATGCGGGTGAAGGAGCGGTCAATGTATTCATAGGGGACGTAGTACTTCCGCCCAAGATCCCGATAGTAGAGACAGAGCTTGCCGAGCCGCACCCGGCCGATGGCCTCGGCGGACTGGTAATCCTGTACATGCTCCTCGTCGGAGATCTTTTTTTTGTCTACGCCGCGAAAGCGCAGCTTGCCGAATCCAAACATCAGGCTTCCTCGGCTTTCTTTTTCAACAGATCCCAGCGGTACCATACCTTAGGCAGGTAGAGCGAAACAAGCACACCGATCATGCCGGCGACAGTGCCGGTGATCATACCGCCGATGACGTCCGTGGGATAGTGCACCACCAGATACACACGGGAGACCGCCATCAGCACGCCGAAGAGGAGCGCAAGCCAGCTCCAGCGCTTTTTGCCCAGAATGAACACAGGCACCATGGCGGCAAAGGCGGCGTTGGTGTGGCCCGAGGGGAAGCAGAAGTCGCTCTCCACATTCTGACCCACAAGCGCCCAGAGCGCAGCGTATTCCTCGTGGGTATAGGGCCGGGGACGGGCGACGACGACCTTCAGATAAACGTTGACAAAGAGGACGCCAACGGCCAGTCCAATGGCCATGGCGGTGCCGAAGCGCCGCGTCTTTTTGAAGAATATAAGCGTCAGCGACAGCAGGATCAGGAAAGCACCCTTCCAGCCCAGCAGGGAGATCAAGTCCATGATCTTGGTCATGAAATCGCCGCCCCACTCGTAGAGCTTGTGGATCAACAGGGTAATGCTGTAGTCAAAAGCGGCAAAAACCGAGTTGAGCCAGGCGGCAATCGGGGTCAATACTTGTTCAACAGGCATAAGCATACTCCTCTCTTATTCGTTAGCCATATTTTAACACAGCGGCACAGGGAAAGTCCACCCCGAATTTCGTATAAATCCACGCGGGGGAAACAAAATAGTGAAAAAGAAAGAGGGTGTGGAGATGAAGCAGAAAATCGCGGCAATGCTGCTTGCGGCGGCTTTGCTCCCGGTCCGGACGCCGGGATGGCAGGAGGGCACATCCCGGTTGGGGGCAGATGAGCTTGTGACCTATGAAAATACCTCGGTAGGCGGGATCCTGACGCCCCCGGAGGATCGTGGAGACTGCTTCTACACGATCACGGAGGAGCCGGTCAAGGGAAGCGTTTGCGTCCAGGAGAACGGCTGTTTTGTCTATACACCGCGCAGCGGGAAAACAGGCAGGGACAGCTTTTCCTACTGCGTAAGTGATGGGAGCGGGGGCCTCTCGCCGGACACGCGGGTGCGTATCCGCATCGTTGAGCAGTCGGATGGCGTGTTTTATGAGGATATGCGGGGCAGGGCGGAGGCCTTTGCCGCGGCGCGCCTCAGCGAAGAGGGACTGTTCACCGGGGAGTATCTGGTCGGGCGCTACTGCTTCAACCCGGAAAAGCCGGTCACCCGGGGCGAATTATTGAGTATTTGCCTGAGCCTTTCCGGTCGCCCTATCCTCAGCGCCGTGCAGAGCACCGGACGCGGGGACGATGCGGCGATCCCGGCCTGGATGAAGGGCTATGTGCTCTCCGCCTCCCTGCAGGGCGTCTCCGTGGACCGGGGCGCTGATTTCGACGGAGCCGCACCCATCACTCAAGGGGAAGCCGCGCAAATGATGAGGGAACTGCTGGAGATCGCGTGGGAGCCTGACGCGCCCGACGCGGAACTGGAGCGCGGCCTGATGGCACAGCTTCTGCTGGAGAAGCTGGAAGAATGACACAGGTTTTTTCTTGACGAAACGCCGCCCCGGCAATACAATGAGGTAAAGATATAAAGGGAGGCGACGCTATGGCAGGCCCCGGTCGCGGTATGGGTCCCCGCGGTTTTCTGACCGACGAGGAGAAAAAGAATATGCCCAAGGTCTCCGGCTCTTTGATCCGGCGGATCTTATCCTATCTCAAGCCCTATTGGTTTCAGTTTTTGCTGGTGTTTGCAGCGATCCTGCTTTCGGCGGTACTGGGGCTTCTGCCCAGCATCATCACCGGGCGCATTGTGGACGAGGCGCTGGTGGGCAAGAATATGACCCTGCTCATTCGGCTGCTGCTGATGGCCTTTGTGACCCTGGCGGGCTCTCAGGTCATCAGCGTGCTGGAGAGCTACATAAACGCCTGGATCTCCCAGCGCATCATCTTCGACATGAAGAACCAGATGTTCGACCACCTGCAGCACATGCCCCACGCCTTCTTCACTTCGGAGAAGCAGGGCGACATTATCACCCGCATGAATACGGACATTTCCGGCGTGAGCTCGGTGATCTCCGGCACTCTCTCCAGCATCGTGTCCAACATCGTCACCGTGGGGACGACGCTGGTGGCGCTCTTCACCATGAGCTGGAAGCTGGCGCTGGTGGGCATCGTGGTGATCCCGCTGCTGGTGATCCCTACGCGAAGCGTGGGCAAGACCCGCTGGAAGATCCTATCCGACAGCCAGGCCAAGAACGACGAGATGAACCAGATGGTAAACGAGACTCTCTCGGTCTCCGGCTCGCTGCTGGTGAAGCTCTTCACCCGGGAGGAGCGGGAGTATGAGCGCTTCGTGGACGTGAACGAGGAGGTCACCCGCCTGCAGCTCAAGGAGCAGCGCAGCGGCAAGTGGTTCCGGGTCATCATGGGCATGTTCACCCAGCTTGCGCCGCTGCTCATCTACTTTGCCGGCGGCTGGTTCATCATTGCCAAGGCGGACAGCAGCCTCACCGTCGGTACCATCACGGCTACCGTCGCTCTGGTAAACCGCCTCTACCGTCCCATTGAGAGCCTGCTGAACATCCATGTGGATTTCACCCGCTCCCTTGCGCTCTTCACCAGGATCTTCGACTATTTTGACATGAAAAATCCCATCCAGTCTCCGGAAAACGGGCTGAAGCCCGACGTGACCAATGCGGACATCGTCTACGACCATGTGGCCTTCTCCTATGATCCGGAAAAGCCCCTGCTGACGGATGTGAACTTTACGGTGCCAGGGGGCAAAATGTACGCCATCGTCGGCCCCTCCGGCTCCGGCAAGTCCACGGTGGTCAACCTGATCCCCCGGCTCTACGATGTGCTGGGCGGCGGTGTGAAGATCGCCGGGGTGGACGTGCGGGACTTCGATCTCAAGTACCTGCGGCAGCAGATCGGCGTGGTGACCCAGGATAGCTACCTCTTCAACGGCACCATCCGGGAAAACCTGCTCTATGCCAAGGAGGACGCAACGCCCGAGGAGCTGGAGGCCGCCTGCTACATCGCCAATCTCAACGACTTCATTGCCTCTCAGCCGGAGGGGATGGAGACCATGGTGGGCAACCGGGGCCTGAAGCTCTCCGGCGGCGAGAAGCAGCGCCTCTCCATCGCTCGGGTCATCCTGAAGGATCCCAAGATTCTGATCCTGGACGAGGCTACCTCCGCCCTGGACTCCATCACCGAAAACGCCATCCAGGAGGCGCTGGAGGCGCTGATGGAGGGACGCACCAGCATCGTCATCGCACATCGGCTCTCCACGATCCTCAAGGCCGACCGGATCCTGGTGGTGAAGGACGGGCAGATCGCCGAGTCCGGCACCCATGAGGAGCTGTTGGCCAGGGGCGGCACCTATCGGGAGCTGTACGAGACCCAGTTCCGCCAGATCCTGGACATGGAAGGCGGAAAATGAAAAACATATTTCAGGGCGGCGACAGGCCGCCCTGAAAATTTTCGCGCATATCTGACCCCGATCGCGCATCTCAAACGTATTCCATATGACAGCGAAAGCAGAAAGCTGTCGGGAAGGAGACGAGGCTATGGAAAGCGCGCTGCAGCGTACGGGCAGTAGCTTTCGAGATGTGTATGAGGCATATTTGCCGATGGTTTACCGCATCGCTTTTACCTATTTGAAAAACCAGCAGGACAGCGAGGACGCGGCGCAGGAGACCTTTTTGCGCCTGATGAGGCTTGAAAAGCCCCTGCAGAGCCAGGAGCACTGCAAGGCCTGGCTGATCGTGACGGCGGGAAACGTCTGCAAGGATCTGCTCCGCAGGAAACAGCAGACGGAGCTCTCCCTGGAGGACTGCAGGGAGCTCTCGACGGAGCCGGAGCTTGGAAACGAGCTGATGCAGGCGATCCTGGAGCTGCCGGACAAGTATAAAACGGCGGTATATCTCTACTACTACGAGGGCTATTCCGTGAAGGAGATGGCAAAGCTCCTGCGGCAGACGCCTGAGAGCATGAAGAGCAGACTGCGGCGGGCGCGGGAGCAGCTGAAGCAAAGATTGGGGGAGAGCTTGGATGATTGAAAAGCAATGGAAGGACGCGTTTGACAGCATAAAGCCGGATCAGGAACAGAGCGAGCGCATCTGGGCGCGGCTCATGGAGAGCGAGGATGCCGTTTCGCCGGGAAAACAGATCGTGGCAAAGCCGAAAACGGGAAAGCATAAGCTCTGGCGCACGGCGCTGCTGGCTGCGGTGATCGCGGGGCTGATGGGTGCCTCCGCCTACGCTCTTGGCCTGTTCGGCCGGGAGGCGCTGGAGATCCGGGAGCCGGAGATCACGCCTCAGAAGATCGAGATCGGCGAGGACGGATACGGACATTTGGTGGACAATCCGGAGGAGGGGGGCTACTTCTCCATCACCCAGCCCCAGGAGCTGCCGGAGGATATGGATCCGGCACTGCGGGAGAAGGTGGAGAACAGCCGCACAGCCTGGGCGGAGTGGACGGCCTGGCGGGAGGAGAACAGCTCCCACATCCCGTCAGCCTTTGAAGCGCCGGAAGGCAGCTTCAAGTCTGATCTGCGGGATAACGGCGACGAGACCTGGACGCTGATCTTCAGCAGGCCGGATAAGACGGACGAGGAGCTGACCGCCATCACCTGTGAGATCGAAGAGACGCTGCATGAAGATCGGGAAAAGGGCCTTGCCCTCCAAGCGGAGTACGACGCCTATTTCAGCGATCCGGCCAACTGGGTGATCCTGGAGGAGCGCATCGTCACCGACGCGGAGGTAGAGCAGTATCACGAGGCGATCCAGTCCAGCGGCACGCTCCTGGAGAGCTACGACCCCAACTATCGCGTGGAGAACCAGGAGCAGGCGCGGGCGCTGGAGGAGATCGCCGCGAAATACGGCCTGACCCTCCGCAAAAACAGGCAGACCCTCTTCGGCCGGGTCAGCGACTACTACGCCGTCCACGGCAAGCCGGATTGGATGAGCGACGAGATGTATGGGGAGGAGCTGCAAAACACAGAAGGAGAGACGGTGGAGACCATGCTCTCCGCGCTCTCGGAGGCCTGCTGTCGCGGCGATCTGTTTTTGACGCCGCCGCCCTTTGTGGATCACCTGTACTGGTATCAGGAGGGCAGCTTCGGCGTGAATTATACCTGGGTCACCCAGAGCGGGAAGACCGCGGAGTGCTATCTCTATAATTCCATGTACGCCACCCTCTCCAGCGGGTGGGAGCTCTTTGACGAGATCGAAGATGTTTCGGCCTATACGGCGCGCATCTATCGAACGAAGGACGGCGCGGAGGTGACCCTTTTGGAGAGCGAGCATCAAAACGCCTGGGGCTGGTACGACGACGCCTATGTGTTCGTGTATCTGGAGGATTCCTTCCTGGTGCTCAAGGTGAACCAGCCGGAGGGCCTCACCGGAGCCGAGCTGGAGGACATCGCGGACAGCGTGCAGTACAGTCAGATCAACCGATAGGATAAATGTTTAGGAACGGCTTCCCCGCGCGTAAGCGCGGCGGAGGCCGTTCTGCTCTTTGGGGCTTGCAAAAATCCGCGGGCCATTGTAATATTACACTATTGTATATAACGTATAGAAAGCGGGCGTGACTTTGGAAAGCATCAGTTCCCGGAAAAATGCCTATATCCGCCATGTGCGGCTTCTTGCTTCGGACGGCGCCTATCGCCGGGTGAAGGGCGAGTATCTCTGCGACGGGATGAAGACCCTGCGGGAGGCGCTCTCCTGCGGGGCGCGGGTGACCAGCGTCCTCTGGAAGGAACGGGAGGAGCCCATCGATCTCCCCCGGGAGACGCAGCAGTATAGCTGCCCGGCGGAGCTCTTTGACTATGCCTCTCCCATGCAGAATAGCCCCGGCCCGCTTTTTACTGTCGCCATCCGCGGCTGCGGAAAGCCCGGCGCGCTCCGAAACGCCATCGTGCTGGAGGGCGTGCAGGATCCGGGCAACGTGGGAACCGTGATCCGCACGGCAAACGCCTTCCAGATGGGGGCGGTGATCCTGACCGGCGCCTGCGCGGATCTGTACCATCCGAAAACCGTGCGGGCAACCATGGGCGCGGTCTTCCGCCAGACGGTACTGGAGATCGAACTTCCGTATCTGAAGGACTTTCTGCGTGACCAGAATCTGCCGCTCTACGCGGCGGCGCTGGACGAGCGGGCGGAGGATGTGCGAGCCTTGAATCTGCAACACGCGGCGGTAGCCGTGGGCAGCGAGGGGAGAGGGCTCAGCCCGGAGCTGCTGGGACAGTGCGACCGGACGTTGATCATCCCCATGTCGCCGGAGAGCGAATCACTGAACGCGGCGGTGGCGGCGTCGATTTTGATGTGGGAGGCCTTCCGCTGAATCTGGAAGAAAGGGTGTGCGGCCATGGCGGCATTGGAATACTGGATCTGGCTTTCTGCAGCGTCGGTAAGTCCCAGGGCGAAGGCCGCGCTGATCGAGCACTATGGCGACGCGGAGGCGGCATATTATGCCCCCAAGGGCGTCTACGCCCTGATCCCGGGCATTACCGCCCAGGAGGCGGAGCGCCTGGAAAAACGGGACAGGCGAGCGGTCAACAAGATCCTCGGCGCCTGTGAGGAGCAGAATTTAAGGGTCGTGACCTATCAGGACGCGGCCTATCCCAAGCGGCTGAAGAATATTTTTGCGCCTCCCGTGGTATTGTATGCGCAGGGAAAGCTGCCGGATGTGGACAGTGAAGCGCTGATCTCCGTGATCGGCACCCGCAAGGCAAGCTACTATGGGCAGAAGATGGGCCGGGACCTGGCCTATCAGATCTGCAAAGGCGGCGGAACCGTCGTCTCCCTTCTGACAAATGGCGTGGATGCGGAGGCAGCCCGTGGCGCCCTGTTGGCCGATGGCAAATGTGTTGCGGTGCTGGGCACCAGTCACGAAGCGGAAAAGGGCTATCTGGCGCAGGAGCTTGCGGTGCGCGGCGCGCTTTTGAGCGAGTACCCGCCCGGCACCCGCTCCCAGCGGCAGTTTTTCCGGGAGCGCAACCGGATCGCAGCGGGGCTCTCCGTGGGCGTTCTGGTGGTGGAGGCGCCCGTCAAAAGCGGGACAAGGCTCTTTGCCAACGAGGCGTTGGAGCAGGGGAAGGAGCTGTTCGCCGTCCCCGGAAACGTGGACGCGGAAAACTGCGCCGGCTGCCTGGAGATGATCCAGAACGGCGCCAAGCTCGTCACCTGCGGCTGGGATGTGCTGGAGGAGTTTGAGGGGCTCTTCCCGGGAAAGCTGCGGGACGGCGGCAGGGAATCGGCTCCGCTGGTGCCGAAGCTGAACCAGGAGAAGCCGTCGGAGCCGCCTGCTGAGGAGAAAAAAGACGTTGACAAGGAAAACGAGGGAGACTATATTGACCTGAGAGAACAGCTGGCCGGCCTCTCTGCGGACGAGCTTGCGGTGGTGAGCGCCATCGAAAAGCAGAGCAGCCATGTAGACGATATTATCGCGAAAACAGGCCTTCCCACCGCGGCGGTGCTGCGGGTCTTGACCCTCCTGACCATCAAAAAATACGTCAAGCGCAATCCGGGAAATTTTTATTCTCTGAATATCACGAAAAAGTGAGGAACGATCATGGCAAAGGCAAAGGATCTTGTCATTGTGGAATCTCCCGCCAAGGCAAAGACCATAGAAAAATACCTGGGCGGAAACTATAAAGTCACCGCGTCCATGGGGCACCTGCGGGATCTGCCCAAGAGCAAAATGGGCGTGGATATTGAAAACGGCTTCGAGCCACAGTATATCCCGGTTCGGGACAAGACGGAGCTGATCCAGGAACTGAAAAAGGCCGCGAAGAGCGCCAAAACCGTCTATCTCGCCACTGACCCTGACCGGGAGGGCGAGGCCATCTCATGGCATTTGAAAGAACTGCTGGAGCTCTCCGATGAGAAGGCGCGCCGCGTCACCTTCAACGAGATCACGAAGAAGGTCGTCACAGAGAGCATTCAGCATCCTCGGGACATCGACCAGGATCTGGTGGACGCCCAGCAGGCGCGCCGCATCCTGGACCGCATCGTGGGCTATACCCTGTCACCGCTGCTGTGGCGCAAGGTCAAGCGCGGCCTCTCCGCCGGCCGGGTGCAGTCGGTTGCCACCCGGATGGTGGTGGATCGGGAAGAGGAGATCAAAAACTTCGTCAAAGAGGAATACTGGCTGTTGGACGCCCAGCTCTCCCGGGAGGACGGAGGCCGCTTCACCGCCCGCTTTTTCGGAAAAGGGGAGAAGAAGCAGGAGCTCAAGTGCCGCGAGGATGTGGACACGGTGATCGAGGCCACCAAGAACGCGCCCTTCACCGTGGGCAGCGTGAAGCGCGGCGAGAAGCAGCGCAGCCCTGCGCCCCCTTTCATCACCTCCACGCTGCAGCAGGAGGCCTCCCGCCGCCTGGGCATGACGCCCCGGCGCACCATGTCCATCGCCCAGCAGCTCTATGAGGGCGTGGAGATCGCGGGACAGGGCTCTGTTGGTCTCATCACCTATATGCGTACTGACTCCCTGCGCCTCTCGGATGAGGCCATCAGCGCCGCCAGAAGCTATATCGGGGAGCGCTACGGCAGCGCCTATCTCCCGGCTCAGCCTCGGCGCTACAAGACTAAGGCCGGCGCCCAGGACGCCCACGAGGCGATCCGCCCCACGGATGTGCGCCTGACGCCGGAGCTGGTGCGCAAGGATCTGACTCAGGAGCAGTACCGCCTGTACCGTTTGATCTGGGGTCGCTTCACCGCCTGCCAGATGGCCAACGCCGTTTACGACAACGTCTCTGTCGATGTGCTGAGCGCGGGCTATACCTTCCGCGCCAACTACTCCGAGCTGAAATTCCCCGGCTACACCGCGGTGTATGAGGAAGCCCGGGATGAGGAGAGCGACGAGCTTTCCAGCCCGCTGCCGTCCCTGAGCGAGGGGGAGAGCCTTACCTTGGAAAAGATGCTGCCGGAGCAGCAGTTTACCCAGCCCCCCGCCCGCTATACCGAGGCGACCCTGATCCGCGCCATGGAGGAGAAGGGCATCGGCCGCCCCTCCACTTACGCCCCCACCATCACCACCATCACAGCCCACGACTATGTGGTCAAGGAGGGCAAGTATCTGCGCCCCACGCCCTTGGGCGAGGTGGTGACAGAGCTGATGGAGGATCATTTCGCGGATATTGTCGATCTGAAATTCACCAATCACATGGAATCGGAGCTGGACGGCATTGAGCAGGGGAAGACCCCCTGGCGGGACGTGCTCCAGGAGTTCTACGGCGGCTTCCACCAGGAGATGGAGAAGGCGGAGCAGGAGCTGGACGGCGTGCGCATCAAGGTGCCCGACGTGCTCAGCGATGAATACTGCGAGGTCTGCGGCCGGCAGCTTGTGGTCAAGAAGGGCAAATTCGGCCAGTTCCTGGCCTGCCCCGGCTTCCCGGAGTGCAGCTTTACCAAGCCAATCGTGGTGGAAATGCCCGGAAAGTGCCCCAAGTGCGGCAGCAAGATCCTCAAGCGCACCTCCAAGAAGGGCTATGTGTTCTACGCCTGCGAGCGGGGAACCGACTGCGGTTTTATCACCTGGGACGTGCCCACCAAGGACTTTTGTCCCGCCTGCGGCAAGACCATGTTCAAGAAGTCCGGCCGCGGCGCGCTGAAGCCCTTCTGCGTCAACGAGGAATGTGTGAATTTCGTCCCCGAAGACAAGCGGGGCTATAAGAAAAAGACGGCGGAGAGCGATACAAAGAGCGAAGTGGAGAGCAAGACCCCTGCGAAAAAGACGAGTGTCAGGAAAACGGCGGCCGCCAAAAAGCCCGCCGCGAAAAAGACAAGCACAAGCAAAAAGTCCGCCGCCAAAAAGACGGCCAAAGCAAAGGAATGAGCATGGAGAGAGTAACGGTTCTGGGCGCGGGACTTGCCGGCAGCGAATGCGCCTGGCAGCTTGCCAAGCGGGGGATCCCCGTGCGCCTGGTGGAGATGAAGCCCACGAAAATGACGCCGGCCCATTCCTCCGCATATTTTGCGGAGCTGGTCTGCTCCAACTCCCTGCGCAGCGATGAGCTCACGAATGCCGTGGGGCTTTTGAAGGAAGAGATGCGGCGCCTGGGCTCGCTGATCCTGGAGAGCGCGGATCAAAACCGGGTTGCCGCCGGTGGCGCCCTGGCGGTGGATCGGGTGGGCTTTTCCCGGTATATCACCGAGAAGCTCCGCGCCTGCGAGAAGGTGGAGATCGTGGAGGCGGAGGCGGACGCCATCCCCGAAGGGGAGGTGGTCATCGCCACCGGCCCCCTCTCCAGCGACGCCATTGCTGATCGGATCGCCGCCCTCTGCCCTGAGAGCGACCTGCATTTTTACGATGCGGTGGCGCCCATCGTCACGCTGGAGAGCGTGGACATGGAAAGCGCCTTCTTCGCCTCCCGCTACGACAAGGGGACGGCGGACTATGTGAACTGCCCCATGGACAAGGAGGAGTATTTGGCCTTCGTGACAGAGCTGGTCTCCGCCAGGGAGGCGGAGGTGCACGGTTTTGACGACGGGGGCGTGTTCGAGGGCTGTATGCCGGTGGAGGTCATGGCGCGCCGGGGCGTGGACACCCTGCGCTACGGGCCGCTGAAGCCGGTGGGGCTGCGGGATCCCCGCACGGGGAAGGAGAACTACGCCGTGGTGCAGCTGCGGCGGGATAACGCCGACGGCACGCTCTATAATCTGGTGGGCTTTCAGACCCATCTGACCTGGGGCGAGCAGAAGAGGGTCTTCTCCATGATCCCCGCATTGCGAAATGCCGAGTTTGTGCGCTACGGCGTCATGCACCGCAACACCTATCTCAACAGTCCCCAATTGCTGGATCGATATTACCGGCTGCGCTCGGATCCCCGCATCTCCTTCGCCGGGCAGATGACCGGCGTGGAGGGTTATGTGGAATCCGCGGCCTCCGGCATGCTGGTGGGCATCGAGACTGCGGCCCGGGTGTTGGGTCTGCCCACCGTGGATTTCCCCCAGGAGACGGCCATCGGCGCCCTGGGGCTCTACATATCCGGCGGCAGCGTGGGCGATTTTCAGCCCATGAACATCAACTTCGGCATCATCAGCCCCTTGGGCTATCGCGTCAAGGGAAAGAGAAATAAAAATGCGGAGATCTCCCGCCGCTCGCTGGAGATCCTCGAGAAGCTGCGGGAGAAGGAGGTTTTTCACATTGAAGATCATCGTTGACGCCATGGGCGGCGATAACGCCCCTCTGGAGATCGTAAAGGGCGCGCTGCGCGCGAAGAAAGAACTGGGTGTGGAGCTGCTGCTTGTGGGCAGGGAAGAGGCGATCCGGGAGATCCTGACGCAGGAGAACGCGGAGATGACCGGCATCGAGATCGTGGACGCCCGGGAAGTCATCAGTATGGAAGACGATCCCAGCACCGCGACCCGGCGGAAGAAGGATTCTTCCATGGCCGTTGCGCTGAACCTGCTGCGGGACGAGCGGGGTGACGCCGTGGTCTCCGCCGGCAGCACCGGCGCGCTCCTCACCGGGGCGACCCTGACGGTGAAGCGCATCAAGGGCATCCGCCGGGCAGCGCTGGCGCCGGTTCTCCCCGCGGGGGAGCATGGCGTCATGCTCATCGACTGCGGCGCCAATGTGGAGTGCACTGCCGAGTATCTGCTGCAGTTTGCCTATATGGGAAGCTTTTATGCCAAAAAGCTCATGGGCTGCGAGAATCCCCGGGTCGGTCTGCTGAATGTTGGCACGGAGGACACCAAGGGCGGCGAGCTGCAGCACCAGACCTTCGCGCTCTTGAAGCAGGCCCACGAGGAGGGCCGCATCAACTTTATCGGAAACGTGGAGGGCACCGGCGTCTTCAACGGCAGCGCGGATGTGATCGTCACCGACGGCTTTACCGGCAACGTGCTCCTCAAGGGCACGGAGGGCGTCATCAAGTACATGATGAAGGCGCTGAAGGGCGTTTTCTACAGCAGCACGAAGAACAAGCTGGCGGCGCTTGTGCTGAAAAAGGACCTGGCCGCCATGAAGAAATCCATGGACGTCAACGAGGTGGGCGGCACCGCCCTGGTGGGCATCTCCAGGCCCGTCATCAAGGCCCACGGCTCCTCTAACGAGGCCAGCTTCTTTGCCGCGATCCGGCAAGCGGTGGCCTTCGTCCAGTCCGGGATCATCGACGAGATCAAGGAAAACATCGACTATATGAAGCTGAAGACCGAATAAAAATGGAGAAGCTGGAACAAAAAATCGGATATACGTTTCGGGATCGCCGCCTGTTGCTGACGGCGATGACCCACAGCTCCTACGCCAACGAGCGTCATGGAGAAGCCGGCGAGAGCTATGAGCGGCTGGAGTTTCTGGGAGACTCGATCCTGGGGCATATCACGGCGGATTTCCTGTATCACCACGAGCCGCCCATCCCCGAGGGGCGCATGACCCGTCTGCGGGCGGAGCTGGTGTGTGAAGCGAGTCTGCACCAGATCGCCCAGCGCCTTGGGCTGGGAAGCTACATGCGCCTGGGGAGAGGCGAGGAACGCACAAACGGACGCGAGCGGCCTTCGATCCTGGCGGATATGGTGGAATCTCTCATTGCAGCCATTTACGTTGACTCCGGCTCTCTGGAAGAGCCCCGCCGCTTTATCATGGAGCAGCTGCTCAGCCACGCGGAGTTGGGGGAGCAGCACCGCATCGCGGACTACAAGACGGAGCTGCAGGAGCTGGTGCAGCGCAAGCCCAACCAGTATATCACCTACGAAATGCTGAGCCAGGTCGGCCCTGACCACGATAAGACCTTTACCTTCCGGGTCAACATCTGCGGCGTTCCCTCCGGAGAGGGGCGCGGGAGAAGCAAAAAGGAAGCCGAACAGATGGCGGCCAAGCAGGCGCTGGAGCGGTATCAGCCATGAGCGCAAGAGCCAGCATTCTTCCGGTGTTTGTGCCCCATCTGGGCTGTCCCCATGCCTGCGTTTTCTGCAACCAGCGGCGCATTACAGGCCAGCTCCGACCGGCAGACGCGGAAACCGTGCGTAAGATCATACAGGACGCCGCCGCCTTGCCCCAAACCGGGGCAAAGCGGCAGCTGGCCTTTTATGGCGGCAGCTTTACGGCGATTCCCGCAGCGCAGCAGGAAGAGCTGCTGCAGGCTGCCTATGAGGCGCTGGAGCGGGGGGAGATCGACAGCGTTCGCCTCTCCACCCGACCGGACGCCATCGACGAGACCGTGTTGGAGCGCCTGAAACGCTATGGCGTGGAGACCGTTGAGCTTGGCGCTCAGTCCATGGACGATGAGGTGCTCCGCCTCTCCGGCCGTGGCCATACTTCCGGAGACGTGAAGCGTGCTTCGGAGATGATCAAGGCGGCGGGCTTTCACCTGATCCTGCAGATGATGACGGGACTTCCCGGCGATACCCCGGGGCGCTGTGTGGAGACGGCGCGGCGCATCATTCGCCTGCAGCCCGACGGGGTGCGTATCTATCCCACGGTGATCGTGAAGGACACGGCGCTCTATGAGCTCTGGCGCAGTGGACAGTACCGGGAGCATACGGTGGAGGACGCGGTGAGCATCTGCGCCAGAATCGTACCGCTTTTTGAAAAGGCGGGGATCCCTGTGATCCGCCTGGGGCTGAATCCGACGGAGGAGCTCTCCGGAGGGGCTGCCGTGGCGGGAGCATATCACCCCGCACTGGGCGAACTGGTGAAGAGCCGGATCCTGCTGAACCAGGCGCGAAAGCTGCTGGACGGCGTTCCGGCGGGCAGCCGCGTGACCCTTGGCATCGGCGCGCCGCGACTTTCCCAACTGATCGGACAGAAGAAAGCCAATATCCTGTCGCTGCGGCAGGAGCTTTCTCTTGCGGAACTCAAGGTGCAGGGGCTCCGGGATCCGGACGCTCCCTTGCAGATCCTCTCCATCAAGCGCGGGGCCTGATACTCCGCGCCTTTTTGTGCTCGAAAAAGTCCCGTTTGGGCTTGAATTAATCCTTTTTCATGGTATAATTTTGAATGCGGAAAGAAACCCCCTTTCTTTATGCCGCAGAAAAAAGGAATAGAAAATGGAGATGTGAAACGCGATGGAATACCTGGGCAATCTGACTGGCAGCATTTTTTCCATGGTTTTTCTTGTTTTTCTCATTGGCACGGTTGGCTATTTCCTCGGCGCGATCAGCATCAAGGGCATTTCTCTGGGCACGGCGGGCGTCCTGGTGGCGGCTCTGCTGTACGGCATCTTTACCAGCTATGTCCCCTCTTTTACCGTTGGCACGAAGGAGATCGTGCTGTTTGACGACAGCATCAAAAAGACCTTCAACCTGGTCTCCAGTCTGGGCACGGCCATGTTTGTTACATCCGTCGGTTTTATCGCAGGGCCGAAATTTTTCCGCACCTTTAACCGCGCCACCATGTCCTATGTCTACATGGGTCTCATCACCATCGGTCTGGGCTCGCTGATTACGGTTCTGTTCGTTCTGCTGGATCAGAAGCTCGACGCCTCCACGGCCACGGGGCTGATGACCGGCGCCCTTACCAGCACTCCCGGCCTTTCCGCTGCCAAGGAGGTCGCGGGCGAGGGGGAGGATCTTGTCACGGCTGGCTATGGCATCGCCTATCTGTTCGGCGTCCTCGGCGTGGTGTTCTTTGTGCAGCTGATGCCCCGCTTCCTCAAGATCGATATTGACGCGGAGCGGGAACGCTTTGTGGCGGTCAACACGATCCCCGCGGGAACCATCAAGCGCAGTCTGGCCAAGGTCGACCCCTTTGGCTTCCTGCCCTTCTTCCTGGCGGTGGCTTTCGGCTGCGTCATCGGTTCGATCAAGATCCCCGGTATCAATTTCTCTCTCGGAAACTCCGGCGGCTGCCTGATCGCCGGCCTGATCGTGGGACATTTCGGGCATGTGGGCAAGATCGATATGCGGATCGAAAAGGCTACGCTGAACTTCTTCCGCGAGCTGGGGCTGGTGTTCTTCCTGATCGGCGCAGGCGTGCCGGGCGGCGTCAACTTCATCTCCAACATCGAGCTGAAGTACTTCATCTACGGCGCGCTGATTACCCTTGTGCCCATGATCGGCAGCTATTTCATCGGCCGCTATGTTTTCAAGCTGGATATCTTCAATAATCTGGGCTCCATCACCGGCGGTATGACCAGTACCCCGGCCCTCGGCGCCCTGATCACCACCGCCGGCACCGACGAGGTCGCCGCCTCCTATGCTGCTACCTATCCGGTCGCCCTGGTGTTCGTGGTGATCGCAGCCAAGGTGATCGTGATGGTGCTCTGAACGTCGGTTTAGTCAACAGAAAGAAACGGGAGCTTCGGTTCCCGTTTCTTTTTTTCAAAAATACTGTGGAAACCCGGAGGCTTTTCTTGATTCACAGGAAATTATCTGGTATAATACTACAATCTGAGCATGTATGATGGGAAGCGTGCTCTTCCCCCTGAATATAAGGTAAACTGTAGGAATCAGAGGATAATAGATTGTATCTGAAGGCTTTGGAGATCCAGGGTTTCAAGTCCTTTGCGGACAAGACCCGGCTCACATTTGAAAAAGATATTACCGCCATTGTCGGCCCCAACGGGTCGGGAAAATCAAATATATCCGACGCCATCATGTGGGTCATGGGCGAGCAGCGCAGCAAGGCCCTCCGGGGCTCGAAGATGGAGGACGTGATCTTCGGCGGAACGGAGAAGCGCAACGCCCTCGGTTTTGCGCAGGTGTCCCTGATTTTGGACAATTCTGCCCGCATTGTGGATTCCGACAGCCCGGAGATCGTGCTGACCCGCCGCTATTATCGCAGCGGTGAAAGCGAATATTACATCAACCGCGAGCCGGTTCGCCTCAAGGACATCAACAGCCTGCTGATGGACACCGGCCTTGGACGGGACGGCTACTCCATCATCGGCCAGGGGCGCATTGCAGAGATCATCTCCAGCAAATCCACCGACCGCCGGGAAGTCTTTGAGGAGGCCGCGGGCATCTCCCGCTATCGTTATCGAAAGGAAGAGGCGGAGCGGAAGCTGGAAAAGACGGAGGAAAACCTTCTCCGGATCCGGGACAAGATCGAAGAGCTGGAATTGCAGGTCGGCCCGCTGAAAACTCAGGCGGAGACGGCGAAGCGATATCTGGTGCTGCGGGACGAGTTGCGGGTGATGGAGATTTCTGCCTGGATGGCCACCCTGGACAAGCTGCACGCCCAGGCCGATGCGATCCGGCAGGAATACGAACAGGCTCATGCCAGCCTGGAGCAGGCCAAGGCGGAGCTGGAGGCGCTGTACGCTTCCTCCGGTAATCTGACAGAGCGGATGCACCGCAAGGATATTGAGAGCGAACAGGCGCGGGAGCGCCTTTCCCAGACCGAGACGCTGGCCGCCGAGTGCGAGGCCAATATTGCGGTTCTGCGCGCCAATGTGCAGAGCAGCATGGAGAGCAAGGAGCGCCTGCTGCGGGACATTCGGGAGCAGGAGAGCAGACTGCAGGAGGTGCGCGGCGGCATCCGGGAGGCGGAAGAGCGCCTGGCCGCCATTGCCGAGGAACGGAAGAGCCTGGAAGAGCAGACCGCCCAGAACAACAATGTGCTGGAGGGCTGCCGCCTGAAGCTCAAGAGCCGGGAGGAGCGCTTTGCCCAGCTCTCCGAGCGGCTGAACGCCCTGGCGGTGGACGGACGCAGCATGGATGGCCGTATCCGCATGCTGACGGAGATGCAGCAGGACTATGAAGGCTACTCCCGGGCGGTGAAAACCGTGATGCGGGAGTTTGAGCGGGGCAATATCCGCGGCGTACACGGCCCGGTGGCAAACCTGCTGCGGGCGGACGAGGAGTGCGCCCTGGCCATCGAGACGGCGCTGGGCGCCGCGGCGCAGAACATCGTCATCGACAGCCAGAACGACGGCCGCCTTGCCATTGAAATGCTCAAGCGTACAGACGCCGGCCGGGCGACCTTCCTGCCGCTGGACACCATCCGCGGTACGGTGATGAACGACGCGCCGCTGCGCGACCCCGGCTTTGTGGGTATCGCCTCCGAGCTGGTGCGCTATGACAGCAAATACGAACAAATCATTTTGAATCTTTTGGGGCGAACCGTCGTTGCCGAAACGCTGAGCGACGCGGTTCGGATGTCCAAAAACAGCGGCAACCGCCTGCGGATCGTGACCCTGGACGGGCAGATGATCCACGCCGGCGGCTCCATGACCGGCGGCAGCAGCGCCAAGAATACGGGCATCCTCACCCGCGCCAACGAGCTGGATAAGCTGAAGAAGCAGCGCAGAAAGCTGGCGGAAAATGAGAAGTCCTGCGCCGAGGAGCTGGAGCGCGCCAAATCCGAGCTTGCCGGGCTGCGCTATCAGATGGATATGGCCCTGGAGGATCAGTCCGAGCTGCGCAGCAAGAGCTCTTCGCTGGACGCGGAGCAGCGCGCGCTGCAGAATACGGCGCACCAGTTCCAGCTTCTGCTGGAGAGCCTGACGGGGGACAGTGACTCCCGCCGCAGCGCGGTGGAGGCCGCCGAACGGCAGATCGAGAGCTTCCACCAGCGGAAGGCGGAAAAGGAAACGCAGCTATCGCAGATCCAGGCGAAGGCCGCCGGCATCCGGGAAGAGCTTGCGGCGCTCACCAGGAGCAAGCTGGAGCTGGAAGGGAAGCGGACGCGGACAGAGAAGGAGACCCAGACCCGCAATGCGGAAATCCTGGATCTGGAGCGGCAGACCGCCCGGATCGAACAGAAAAAACTCTCCGCCGAGATGGAGGAGAAGCAGATCCTGGATAAGCTCTGGGAAAACTATGAGCTGAGCCACAGCGCGGCGAACGCCCTGCGCCAGCCGGTGGAGAATCTGCAGAAGGCCAACAAGGCCATTGCGGACATGCGGCGGCAGATCAGCGCACTGGGCAATCCCAATCTGGGCGCTATCGAGGAGTATGAGCGGGTCAACACCCGATACGAATTCCTCAGCGGGCAGCGGGACGATGTGGAGAAGGCCAAGAAGGAGCTCACGGACATCATCTCCCAGATCACGGGGGAGATGACCGACCTGTTCCTGACCCGCTTCAAGGAGATTGACGAGTGTTTCCGCCAGACCTTCCTGGAGCTCTTTGGGGGAGGCAAGGCCGCCCTGCGGCTGGAGGATGAAAACAACGTGCTGGACTGCGGCATCGAGATCAAGGTGCAGCCGCCGGGCAAAGCGCTCTCCAACATCAGCCTGCTCTCCGGCGGCGAGATGGCCTTTGTTGCCATCGCCCTGTACTTTGCGATCTTGAAGGTGCGGCCCACGCCCTTCTGCGTCATGGACGAGATCGAGGCCGCCCTGGACGAGGCCAACGTCTCCCGCTTTGCAGATTACATGCGGCGCATGTCGGATAAGACCCAGTTTTTGGTCATCACCCACCGCCGCGGAACCATGGAAGAGGCGGATATGCTCTACGGCGTCACCATGCAGGAAAAAGGCGTTTCCACCGTGGTGGAGCTGGATCTGGAGAGCGCCAAAAAGACAGTGGAGGAATAAAAGATGGGACTTTTTGACAAAATGTTTTCAGGCCTGAGCAAGACCCGCAAGAATATGGTGGAGCTGGAGGAGCTGTTTCAGGACTACGCGCCGGACAGTGAACAGTTCTACGAGGATCTGGAAGAGCTGCTGGTGATGGCGGATGTGGGCGCCGAGACGGCAAAACAGGTGGATTACCTGATGCACAAGGCCACCTGGGTGGAGCGCTACCGGAAGGGCTACGAGGCCAGAGAAGGCCTGATCCGCGTGTTAACCAAGCTTTTGAACGTGGGAGACAGCTCTTTAAAGCTGAATACCAAGCCCTCTGTGATCCTGATGGTGGGCGTGAACGGCGTGGGCAAGACCACCACCATCGGAAAGCTGGCCCATCAGCTGCAGGAGCAGGGGAAAAAGGTGCTGCTCATTGCGGGGGACACCTTCCGCGCCGCCGCTGCCGAGCAGCTTGGCATCTGGGCGGAGCGCTCCGGCGCCGACTTCGTGCGGCACGAGGAAGGGAGCGACCCCGGCGCGGTGGTCTATGACGGCATCTGCGCGGCGAAGGCACGGGGCGCGGATGTGATCATCATCGACACGGCGGGGAGACTGCATAACAAGCAGAATCTGATGAACGAGCTGGCCAAGATCAGCCGCATCATTGGCCGCGAGCTGCCCGAGGCGGATGTGGAGACCCTGATGGTGCTGGACGCTACCACCGGGCAGAACGGCCTCATTCAGGCCAAGCAGTTTCTGGAGACCTCGGGTCTCACCGGCATTGTGCTGACAAAGCTGGACGGCACGGCCAAGGGCGGCATTGTGTTCGCCATCGCAAACGAGGTGAAGCTCCCGGTAAAATTCGTGGGCGTGGGCGAAGGGATCGACGATCTCATCCCCTTTGACCCGAAGAACTTTGTGACGGCGCTGTTTAAGCAATAAGGAGAGAGATATGGCAATATCCAGTAAACAGAGAGCGCAGCTGCGCGGTCTCGCCATGAGCGAGGACACCATCGTGCAGGTGGGTAAGGGCGGCATCACGGAGAACGTGATCGCCTCCGTGAACGCGGCGCTGAAGGCCAGAGAGCTGGTCAAGGGTCGCGTGCTTGAGACCTGCGAGTACAGCCCCCGGGAGGTGCTGGACGCGCTGTGCGAAGCCTGCGAGGCGGAGCCGGTGCAGGTCATCGGCACCAAGTTCGTGATCTTCAAGCGCAACCACGCCGATCCCAAGATCGAGCTGGTGAAAAATAAGAAAAAATGAGCGTGCTGCTCTATGGCGGTGGATTTAACCCGCCGCATCTCGGGCACCTTGCGGCGCTGAAGCGTGCGGTGAAGGTGCTGCGGCCGGAACGGGTCTTCCTGATCCCGGACGGGACGCCGCCCCATAAGCCTCTCCCACCCGATACTCCCTCGGCGGAGGAACGATTGGCGCTGGTTCGCCTGGCGTTCCGGGAAATCCCGGAGGCGCAGCTGCAGGAGCTTGCGATCCGGCGGGAGGGACCCTGCTACATGGCCGACACGCTGCAGGTGCTGCGGGAGACCTATCCCGGCGAGGACTGGATCCTTCTGTTGGGTGCGGATATGCTGCTCTGCCTGGACAAGTGGTACAAAGCGGAGGAGATCCTGCGCTCCTGTACTGTCGCGGCGCTCTGCCGCCGGGACGGGGAGCAGGAGGCGCTTTTCCAAAAAGCGGAGGAGCTGCGCAGCCGCTACGGCGCAGAGATCCTGCTTTTGGAGCACGAGCCGCTGCCCATCAGCTCTTCTCAGATCCGGAGCCTTTTGCCCCTGCGCGAAGGGCGGGAGCTGCTGGACGGGGAGGTCTATCGGGAGGTCATCCGCCGCAGGCTCTACGGTGCGAAGCCGGAGCTTCGATGGCTGCGGGAACAGGTCTACGCCATGCTCAAGCCCAAGCGGATCCCCCATGTGGCCGGCTGCGAAGAGATGGCCCGTCATCTGGCGCAGCGCTGGGGGCTCGACCCGGACACCGCGGCGGAGGCTGGGATCCTTCACGATATGACCAAGTACTGGTCGGATAAGGAGCAGCTTGCTTACTGCCGACGGAAGGGGATTGAGCTGGACGAGGCGGAGCGGGCAAACCCGCTGCTCTACCACGCGAGAACCGGAGCGGTGGCCGCGAGGGAGCTATTCGGCGCAAGTGACGAGATCTGCGAAGCCATCCGCTGGCACACCACCGGAAAGCCTGAGATGAACGAGCTGGAAAAAATCCTGTATCTGGCGGATAAGATCGAAAAGACAAGGGACTATCCGGGCGTGGAGCGCATCCGCGCTTTGGCTGAACGGGATCTGGACGCCGCCATGGCGGAATCGCTCCGCGGAACAGTGGAGAATATCCGCGAAAGACATTTGGACGTATATCATGATACGCTGGAGGCCTACGACTTTTTTGCCTCCCGCGCGGACGAAAATAAGGAGGAATAAACATGTTAACTCCCGCTGAAATTGCTGCGATTGCCGCAAAAGCCCTGGAAAACAAGAAGGCGCGCGACGTGAAGGTGCTCAAGACCGCCGAGCAGACGGTGCTGGCCGACTACTTTGTGATCTGCAACGGCACCTCCTCCACCCACATCAAGGCGCTGGTGGACGAGGTGGACAAGGAGCTTTCCGAGGCAGGGGAGCCCCCCATTCGCCGGGAAGGTCTGCGCTCGGACATCTGGGTGCTGATGGATTTCGGCTGCGTGATCGTCCATGTGTTCACGGATGAGGCGCGCAAGTTCTACAATCTGGAGCGTCTCTGGAGCGATTCTGAGGAGATCGACCCCGCCACGCTGCCCCTGCCCCCGCTGCCGGAGGAAGAATAATCAGAAGAGGATAATCAGTATGAAGTACGATTTTACCGCCATCGAGAAAAAATGGCAGGATCGCTGGGAAGAGACCAAGCCCTACGCCGCCGTCACCGGCAGCGACAAGCCCAAGTTTTACGGGCTCATTGAGTTCCCGTACCCCAGCGCCGCCGGGCTCCATGTGGGGCACCCCCGTCCTTTTACCGCGCTGGACATCGTGACGCGGAAAAAGCGCATGGAGGGCTACAACGTCCTGTTCCCCATCGGGTATGACGCCTTCGGTCTGCCCACGGAGAACTTTGCCATCAAGAACCACATCCACCCCGCCATCGTCACCCGTCAGAACATCCAGAACTTCACCCGTCAGCTCAAAATGCTGGGCTACGGCTTCGACTGGGATCGGGTGGTGGATACAACAGACCCCAAGTACTACAAGTGGACCCAGTGGATCTTCCTGCAGATGTTCAAGAAGGGCCTGGCCTATAAGACCACCATGCCCGTGAACTGGTGCACCAGCTGCAAGTGCGTCCTGGCCAACGAAGAAGTGGTGGAGGGCGTGTGCGAGCGCTGCGGCAGCGAGGTCGTGCGGCGGGAGAAGAGCCAGTGGATGCTGGCCATCACCAAGTACGCCCAGCGCCTGGTGGACGACATCGACGATCTGGACTTCATCGAGCGGGTCAAGACCCAGCAGAAGAACTGGATCGGCCGCTCCACCGGCGCGGAGGTCACCTTCCACACCACCGCCGGAGACGATGTGGTGGTCTACACCACCCGGCCGGATACCCTCTTTGGCGCCACCTACATGGTGCTCTCCCCGGAGCATGCCTATGTGAAGAAGTGGCAGCCCAAGCTCTCCAACTGGGACGCGGTGGCCGCCTATGTGGACGAGGCCGCCCACAAGTCCGACTTCGAGCGGGCGGAGCTCAACAAGGAAAAGACCGGCGTCCGCCTGGAGGGCGTGCGCGCCATCAACCCGGTGAACGGCAAGGAGATCCCCATCTTCATCTCCGACTACGTCCTGGTGACCTACGGCACCGGCGCCATCATGGCCGTGCCCGCCCACGACGACCGCGACTGGGAGTTTGCCCGCAAGTTCGGCTGCGAGATCATCGAGGTGGTCAAGGGCGGCAACATCGAGGAGGCTGCCTTCACCCTGAAGGACGACACCGGCATCATGGTCAACTCCGGCTTCCTGGACGGACTGACCGTCCGCCAGGCCATTCCCGCCATGAAGAAGTGGCTCACCGAGCAGGGCATCGGCGTGGAGAAGGTGAACTTCAAGCTGCGCGACTGGGTCTTCTCCCGTCAGCGCTACTGGGGCGAGCCCATCCCCCTGGTAAACTGCCCCAAGTGCGGCTGGGTGCCTGTCCCCGAAGAGCAGCTTCCCGTGCTGCTGCCCCAGGTGGACTCCTATGAGCTCACCGACGACGGCGAGTCGCCCCTCTCCAAGATGACCGACTGGGTCAACACCACCTGCCCCTGCTGCGGCGGCCCTGCCAAACGGGAAACAGATACCATGCCCCAGTGGGCCGGCTCCAGTTGGTACTTCCTGCGCTACATGGATCCCCACAACGACAAGGAGCTGGTCTCCAAGGAGGCCGAGGAGTATTGGGGGCCGGTGGACTGGTATAACGGCGGTATGGAGCATACCACCCTGCACCTGCTCTACAGCCGTTTCTGGCACAAGTTCCTGTATGACATCGGCGTGGTGCACACGCCGGAGCCCTATGCCAAGCGCACCAGCCACGGCATGATCCTGGGCCGCAACCCCCACTATGTGGGTTTTGCCGAGACCGAAGAGGAGAAGCAGGCGCTGATCGCCAAATACGGCAGCCAGGCCCTGCGCCCGGCGGTGAAGATGTCCAAGTCCCTGGGGAACGTGGTGAATCCCGACGATGTGGTGAAGGCCTACGGCGCGGACACCATGCGCGTATACATCATGTTCATCGGCGACTTTGAGAAGACTGCCACCTGGTCGGACGACGCGGTGAAGGGCTCCAAACGCTTCCTGGATCGCTGCTGGAATCTGATGGAGCAGGCGAAGGACGAGCTTGCCGTTACGCCAAAGAACGAGAGCATTATCCACAAGACCATCAAGAAGGTCAGCGACGACATTGAGAGTCTGAAGCTCAACACTGCCATCGCTGCCCTCATGACCATGGTCAACGAGTTCTACGCGAACGGCGTCACCAAGGGCGATCTGGAGTATCTGATCCTGCTGCTCAGCCCCTTCGCACCCCATATTTCCGAGGAAATGTGGGAGCTGCTGGGCTTTGCCGAAAAATACGGCAAGATGGCCATGCAGATGCCCTGGCCGAAGTATGACGAGGCCAAGACCCGGGATGCGGAGAAGGAGATGGCCGTGCAGGTCAACGGCAAGCTCCGCGCCACGGTGATCGTCCCCATCGATGCGGATGATGAGACCGTGATCGCCGCCGCCTGCGCCGAGGAGAAGATCCAGCGGCAAATGCAGGGAATGCAGCTGGTCAAGACGATCGTGGTCAAGAACAAGCTGGTGAACCTGATCCTGAAGCCCGCGAAGTGAAGAAAATCCGGATCTGAAACAAGTAATTCTTGACAAAACCCGTAAATTACTTTATAATACCGCTGTTACAAAGCCAATGCATTGTTGGCCCTTAAAGCGCCGCAAGGCGTGTTGGAGGGAGGGAAAACCATGTCTGAAATCTACGTCAAAGAGAACGAGTCTCTGGACAACGCTCTTAAGCGTTTCAAGCGCAGCTGCGCCAAGTCCGGCGTTCTGGCGGATCTGAGAAAGAAGGAGTACTATCAGAGCCCCAGCGTGAAGCGTCGCAAGAAATCTGAGGCCGCGCGCAAGAACAAGAACAAGCGCTTCTATTGATGACATTCAAAAAGCCAGCACCGTTTCGGTGCTGGCTTTCATCATATCCGGAGGCGGGCTTACTCTGTTTTTCGGAGCTGATGTCCGCTTAAAATGGCCTCAGCCGGGTCGTCTGCCGGGCGGAAGATCTTGACATAGCCCTGCAGTGCCGCCGCCTTGGTGCGCAGGTTGCGGGAGCGCCCGTCGATGTATATATCGCACTTCTCACGGCCGTTTTTCGCTTCCTGAACCAGGTTTGCTGCCGCGCTGTTGCCGTCGAAGGCCAGCAGCACGGAGGGACGGCGCTTGAAGATCTCATAGGCGAAGCTCTTGTAGAGCCCCAGCATGGTGGGCTCAATGGAGATGCGCACGGAGACGCCGCTCTGTCTCAAGCGATCCCGCTCCTTGACGCTGATGCTGCTGGGCACGATGGCAAAAATCTCAAATCTGCCGGCATTTTGCTCCAACAGATAGCGCTCATAGCCGGAGAGGGAGCTGCCCACAACGAAGAAGACCTTCTCCGGATCAGCTTCCCGCAGGAGCTTGTCCAGAATCGCCTGACCCTGGCCGCGGAGCCGGGTGACGTGGCGGTCGTTGTTGAAGCTGCCGCCGGCGATCACGATGGGGAGCTTTCCCGCAGGCAGCTCCCGGATCTGCTCCTGCAGAGCTTCCTGGGCGTCCAGCTTCCCGCTGTTTACCCAGAGCGCCTCAGAGGCTTTTTCTGTCTCTTCAATGCGAGAAGTGAGGAATTCGCCCACATCTTGATCCCCAAGCTCTTGCTCAAAGCGCTCCGCCTTCTCGCGGAAGATCCGTCGGCTTCCTGCCGCGATTCTCGCGTCGTGCTTACGCATGAGGCAGAGCTCCTCCACGCTCAGATCCAGCAGTTTTTCCAGTGCGAGCTCTTCCTCGATGGGGTCCGTGCCGTAGAGGGCGCAGCCGTCTGTCCCCTGGACGCAGAAGACGCCGGAACGCAGGAAGGTCTTCAGCGGGTGCAGACCGGGGTCGGTGAGATTGTTCAGACGCACGTTGGAGGTGATCTGAAACTCCAGAACCACCTCATTCTCGATCAGATCCTGGATGAGCCGCTGCCCCTTGGGGCTGCGCAGATCGGCGGCATAGAGGCCGTGACCGATGCGGACATGGGGCATCTTCTGCCCGGGAGCCAGGGATTCCCGCACCAGGCGGACACTGTTTGCCACATTGTCCCGCAGACTGTCGTTTTCCCCCGCGTGAATGCGGATGACAAAGCCGGGATCCAGGGCGGCGATCCGCACCAGCTCCCGGATCACCGGGCGCAGCTCCAGAATGTCGTTGATCTCCTCGCCCAGAATGTCGCTGCCGGCCACATAGGGGTCTGCCGCCACGGCGCGGAGCACCTGCAGGTTCTCCGCCAGATAGTCGTTGGGGGTGACAGCGTCTTTGATGATGGTCAGCGGCACCCGGCGGATCCCCGCCAGGAAGCGGATCAGCACGCCGGTCTCCCGCATGACGGCGGGCATGACCGCGTGAACCTGGCGCAGCATCTCGGCGGCTTCCTTCTTCTTGACCAGAGAGGTGTCGGAAATCTCCACATATTCGATGCCGCAGCGGGCGTAGGAGCGGGCGATCCACAGGAGCTTGTCCTGAAAGAGCGTGTTGCCGCGGTAGTCCGGATCCTCCCGGTCGGCCAGCATCCGGGCGCAGAGGCGCAGAATGTCGGCGTCGGGAATTTGCTCCAGACTGCGCAGAGAGACAGGGGCGTCCGAAGGGATCCCCTTGGTGAATACATAGCGATAGAGATAGACCTTTTCCAGATTGGCAAAGACGGCCTGACCGTCCTTGGGGATGGTCAGAGAATTGCGGATCTGTACGATGTTCCAGGCGGCGTCCGGGAGATTGCCCAGGATCAGATCGGCGAAGTTCAGAAAGGTGTTGTCGTCAATGCGGCGCTCCCGGTATTTGCCGGTCAGGGCGGAGTCGGCAAAACGCTGCGCCACCAGTGCCCGCTGGGTCTCCAGCGACGTCCGCTGCCTGTCGCTGATACGCAGCCCCAGCTTTTTGATGTAGTACAGGGGATAGCGGATCTGGTGGCAGATGCCCAGAGCAATCAGAATGTCCGGGGAGAGGTTGGCGTTCATGTGGGTGTGCAGGTCGGTGCGGAATTTGCACTCGCTGCGGATGTAGGTCTTCACGATGGTTCGCATCTCATCCAGGCGGTAGTCTTTGGTCTGGCTCATCAGCGTCTTGGAGATCGCGGGGATGGAGGCCTTCAGCTCGACGCTGCCGTCGGGCCAGATGTTGGCCACCTTGGTATTGCCCAGGCGGAAGATGAAAAGCTCGCGGTTCTGCCCGTCCACATAGCTGGGCACGGTGCCGCGGATCACCTTGAGCCCCTGCTCGTCCTCGCTGATGGGGAGCTTGCAGAGCCGGGCCAGGTTCGTGATCAGATTACCGCTGTGATGGTTCGGTGTGCGCAGGACATAGCGCAGCCCCTCCGCGTCTCGGTAGAGCTCCACCACGATGTCCTTTTCCTTGTCCAGATAGAATTGGCCGAAGCGTTCCATAAAACCTCACTTTTCCTTGTCGGAGATGGCATTCGTCTTATACTAATACCTGATAAAAAGCTTTAGAAAGATTTTCGAGGCAGAATTGTGTCAGGCGAGGCGCTTTCTGCAGAGCATAATGGAGATATATGGTCAAGGAAAGCAACGAAGCATGGCGCAATTCTGCCCGGAAAGAATCAAAGGTTTTTATTAGGTGTTAGTATTATCGGGGCTGCGCAGGATCATGCGGATCAGGGCGAATCTCGTCCGTTTCGGCAGCAGATCAAACAGGATCAGAAGGGGATTGCGATTGATCGCGTAGGCAAAGCGGGGAGATCTGGCGTGAAAGATCCTCTCGAGCTTCTCCGCGATTTTCGCGGGCGGGATCCGGCGCGCCTCCACCCGGTCCACGATGTCCCGAAAGCGCCTGGCATTGCAGGCATACAGACGGGTGTCGCGGCAGAAGGCGTCCAGCTGGCGGGTGGAGTCCCCGAGCATGCCGGTGTCCACGGCTCCGGCCCGCAGCACCGATACATGCACGCCTAAAAGCTGCAGCTCCATCTGCAGAGAATAGGCGTACTTGTCCAGAGCCGTCTTCGTGATCCCGTAGAGACCCGTGAAGGGCAGGGGATCGCGCGCTGCAAGCTCGCTGGTCACCAGGATCACACGGGAGCCTTTTTTCAAAAGCGGCAGGAAGCAGCGGTTCACCAGATAGGCGCCGCCCAGATTGATCCGCAGCGCGCGTTCAAAGGCGGCAGGCGTGATCTCCACCAGGGAATCGAGCACATAGATCCCCGCCAGGTGGATGATCCCGCAGAGCTGGGATTCCGCCGCGCAAACGACCTCATAGGCAGCCGCGACGCTTTTTTCATCCGTCACGTCGGCCTGCAGAGGCACCACGCTTTCTTGCGGGGCGCACTTCACCCGATCCAGGGCATAGACCCGGTAGCCCCGCGCGGTAAAGAGCGCCACGGCGGCCTTTCCCATGCCGCCTCCCGCGCCTGTAATCAAAATGCTTTTCATTACGATCTCCGGAATTTGATCCTTTGTTTCCCCCGTGTGCCCTGGGACAAAGCAAGAACGGTAAGGCACATCGTTTTATTCCGCTTTCGGGACAGGCTTTGCAAGCTTCATGGCGTCTTTTGTCCCGAAGGTTCTTCTTATGACGGTTTCGATGTATCTCGTCACAAGCGGTTCATCGTCGATCAGCGTAAACACACGCAAAACCCGGCTTTGATTGAACCAGACGATTTTCACCGGGGCTCTCAGCGCTCGACTGATGCCGCCGATCGCAAGCTGACCTCTTTCAACAGACAGCTTGTCGAAGACTTTCAGGCCTCCGCCGGACTGCCTGTAATCGCCGATCAGTTCAGTTTCCGGCAAATTTGCCATTTCAGCGACGGTTACGGTAGAGATGGCGTCCAGATCAGTCGCTTCCATGTAGGCAGCCCAATCGACCATCATCTGCCAGCCATAGCCTCTTGCGGCCAGCAAAACGTCGTACTGCTGCCATGCCCCGCGAATATGCTTCAGCTCCTGGATGAAGCTGATGTCGTCGAGCATCTCCGGCGAGCCTGCTCTGCTGCCCTTTGACGGAGCTTTGACTGGGGCTTCTGCGCTCGTATGTGGGTTCTCTTGCTGCGGCTTCTTCTTTTTCAAAAATTGAAACACGGTCGTTCCCTCCCCGAGTATTTATCTTTCCTTCTTCACGGCTGGCAGCTCCGGATACATGGCGACCAACAGTTCCTTCAGAAATACTCTGTTGTCCACATCCTCTACCAGCAGCATCTCTTTTGCGCCATCATAGGGCAGCTCCCTCTCTGCAAGGGGCATCAAGGCCAGAGCGGCCTTCACGGGATTCACAAGGAAGCGGTCATCGTAAATACCGCCGACCACCTTACCGCGATAATAGAGGATGTATTCTCCCATCATCGCCCGATAGGATACGTCATCCAGTTCCGACAACTGCTCCAATATGAAATCCAGATATTCTTTGCTTGACGCCATAGGACAATTCTCCGCTCACATTTTGATGAAAGCAAGGCAGCCCAGATCGTCGGATGCGGTAAAGCCCGCCGAACGATAGAACGCCTTCGTCTTTTCCGTGTTGTCCGTCAGCAGCTCCATCTGGTAAACGTCTTGATACCGCTCCATGACGGCCTGCAGCAGTTTGCTTCCGATCCCTTGACGCTGGTATTCCGGCAAAACAAGAATATCCTGAATAAACACGATCGTTTTCCCGTCTCCGACCGCCCGGAGGATCCCCACCAGGTTTTCGGAATCATATGCGCCAAGCACACAAAGGGAATTTGCATAGGCTTCTCGAAGGGTGTCGACCCGCTCCAGGTAGCTCGTCCAGCCGACGCTCTCATATAGATTTACGATCTCATCCAATTGGAAATGGTCATACTCTTTGATTGTCATAATTCCTTCAACCTCGAAACAGCTGACGCAGCATGTGCCAACAAAGCCACCGCCTCCACATGCCTTGGAACAATAGCGTGAATAAAAAGGCACATATTCACGCTGTAGTCACGACCCTCGACGTAAAGAATATACCGTTGACCGGTTGCGTCAGAGCACCCGGATCGGTTTCGTTGTCCCGGCAAACTGGAATATGCCGCTATAGACTAACCACATATTCTGCGAGTGCAAGTGCGATATCGAAATGTCCCGGATCATGCTGCGTGTGTTCGATTTGCCCTTTCTTTTTTCTGTCAGTCCATTCGGGTGCATCCAGCAGATCTCCGCTTGTAAAGAACATGTACACTTCCAGCCCGCGGAAATCACAGACTGCCTGAACAGCAGAACCTTCCATTTCAACTGAAATGCAGCCGTCTGTCTTGTGCTTTTCAAAGTTATTGACGGTTTCCCGGTAGAAAGCGTCTGTAGTCCAGCTTTTGCCCAAAACATATGGAATCCG
>JAEEGI010000625.1_pt1 | contig 101635 bp, 77 predicted proteins | sample 8958751 | NCBI WGS metagenome assembly JAEEGI01 (sample SAMN16246545, study PRJNA631951) | gut metagenome | biome: gut microbiome; feature: rumen; material: KS-attached | host: Bos | place: Iran: Karaj | collected 2018-10
GGCTTTCTATGATGCATTGTCGTCACCTCAGGGAGTAAAGGATGCATATTCAAATGAGGAATTCGTAAAACTCACAAAAGAACTGACAGAGCAGCTTCGCAAGAATAGAACCATAGACTGGAATCACAAGGATTCTGCACGTGCCAAGATGCGTGTGATGGTGAAACGTCTGCTGAAAAAATATCACTATCCGCCAGAGGGTCAGGAACAGGCTCTTCAAACGGTAATGGCTCAATGTAACAGATGGGCTGATGATGAAAGCAACTACTACATTGAGAATGTAGAGGAAGTACAAGAACCAAAGTCTATCTCATTGAATTACCAACTCGGAGAGGATGAGTATCTGATGGCAGCGGAAGATGATTATGAGTGCTATCAGTGGAATCGTTCCGACCAAAGTTTCATGGACTTTTTTGGCGATAATAAGACAATCCTTTTAGGGTGCTATAAAAACAAGAAGCATCTGCAATGGATCAATGAGAAGGGCATATATAACATCCGATTGGGCAGGAGAAAGGGGGCAATGGAAAACGAGAAAGCCTTATTCGAAAAAACTTCTCATCTTGTTCTGTATGATGTGTATCATCCCAATCTCATACAACTGTATGATATCACATCGAACTGCGAAATGTCTGGGCAGCAGCTTTTAGAGATAAACTACCCAAACCGTTACGCAGGAAAGAAATACATGACATTCAGAATAGAAAAATCTGCAATGGATTCAAGGAAACTGAATGACAGATTGATAGAAAGAATCATGGACAGTCATCCTGATCACGTTAATGGTAAGCCAGTATTCCTGGAACCATAGGATCAAGAAAAGATTAAGTATATTTATATAGGAAGTCACAAGGAACTGGAACTTTAATTCATAACCAATAACTAACAGTTGTGTCTGACGAAGAGATGTCAGAAGTAAGATAAAAAATAACTGCTTCTGATGTATTTTCGAATCGGGTGGACTGATGGATGAACGAGTATGTGCATGCACATACTGCTGAAGACAGAACGAATGGCAGAAGCGGCTGTACATTTGATAAAAATACAACCCGTTTTTGTTTTTTTTATTGATAATTGACAAAAAACAAACAGAATTGCTTGCAATCTAAAGAATTTTATTTAACTTTGCCCCTTAGATTAGAATTAATACTTAATATCAACCTAATTAAACCAAACAATTATGAGAAGAAAAATCTTTTTGTTAGGAGTAATGTCATTCATTGCAACGATGATGTTCGCACAGGAATGGATAGCTCCTGCAATCACTTCGGCTGACTATGCAGAGGTGAAGATGTCATCTACGGCAGTAGGCGACACAACCTATTATTATCTTTACAACATTGAGGGCAAAGGTTTCATGACCAATGGTAGAGCTGATAATCATACGGGTCAGACATGGAACACCCACGCTGTGCTCAGTTCTACAGGTCACCGTCTCTTTATGGGAAAGTATGTGATTGACGGTGCTGAATGGGACGGCAAGTCGGTCTATATCATCAACTGGCACGACAGCAAATGGCAGAAAGTGTTTGCCGTTCACGAGCGCAACATGTTCGTAGACTATGCTGACCAGACTGATGCATACCCTGTATGGGAGATGGAAAAGGAAGATGGCAATATCTATAAGTTTAAAGTATCACCCAACAACCCTGCTCCTTTCACAGAAGCGATGGCTGAACTGAAGAACGTGTCGTACATGGGATTCGACATCTATGATGACGACTATGTACAGGACAACCGCAAGGCCCTTACTCCTATGATCGATGTTCTGTCGGACGAGGCTATCAAGGATGCGTGCATCACTTGGGCATTCATTCCTGAGGCAAAATATGATGCTTATCAGACGGCTGTTGCTAATTACAACTCTGCTGTGAAATTGGGCGATTATATCGCATCGGTGAAGGAGAACTATCCTGCAGTGAGCGTTGCAGCAGCAGAGGCTGTTTACAACAACACGAACTCTACTGCAGAACAGCTCGATGCAGCCAACAAGCAATTACAGGAAGACGTGTATAACTATCGAATCGGCACGGAACTTGTAGGTGCGACCAACTCTGATCCTAAGGATGCCACGTCATTTATGACAAACCCGGACTTCGAAAGCGGCAATGCTGACGGATGGACTGTCGATATAGGTTCGACCAGCGCAAGCGGCTATCAGGGCGACAGCTACCAGAACGGTGAGGTTGCCATCAGTAACTTCATCCAGGCTTGGCGTCCGACATACAACGTTGATACCAACAAGCTGGGTGACGGTAAGATGTACACCATCGTGAAGAACATGCCTGCAGGTAAGTATAAGATTGCGTGCGATGCAATTGCCGTATTCCAGAAGGCTGGTGCTCCTGCCGTTACAGGCGTATTTATGTATGTGAAGAGCGGCAGTAAGGAAAACCGTCGTGAGGTCGCAACTGAAGACCAGCTGCCTCAGCACTTCGAAATCACCTTCGCTGCGAATGAACAATCAGATATCGAACTGGGATTCCTCACTGAATCAACATCAGCAAGCTGGATTGCTGCCGATAACTTCAAGCTCACTTATTACGGTGAGGTGACCGATCCTAACCAGCCTGTTCTTGAAGGACTTGTAGAGCAGTACGAGGGTGAATATCCTGACCTCGACGATGTATTTGCAAACAGCGACGTGAAGGATGCCTTCGCAGAAGAAATGGATAAGTCGAAGAATACTGCTGAAGGATTCGAGGAGCAGATTACTGCACTGAAGGCTGCTTACAATGCACTCGTTGCTTCAGTAAAGGATTATGAGAAGCTGTCAACTGCTATTGCCGACGTTGAAGGCTATCAGGAAGCACTAGAGGGTTCATTCCCAGAATTGGCTCAGAGTCTTGCTGACGACCTGATGGAAATGCAGAGCAGGTATGAAGGCGGTACAGCCGACACTGAATACTGCGAAAACATCGGTAGCGATATCTACAACAAGGTAGCTCAGTATATTGCCGACAATGAGAAGCAAGGCGACGAGGTGACTGCCCTCATCTTCAACCCTGACTTCGACAAGGGTAATGTAGGATGGACTTGGGATCCAAAGAACGCAGCCGACGTGAAGGCTATGAACACAGGCAACCCAGTGATCACTGCTTACCACACTACTTACGACTGCTACCAGACCATCACCGGCCTGAAGCCAGGTATCTATAAGCTGACCGTTCAGGGCTACTACCGTACTGCCAGCGAGAGCACTGCTTACGAGGAGTACGTTGCAGGTAACGTAGGCGACATCTGCGCTGAAGTATATCTGAACAACTTCTCTGCTCCACTCTTGAATGCATTCGACGACTACTACGATCAGGAACTCAGCAGCGGTTCTTATCAGTTCGAGGAAGGCAAGTGGGCTCCTGCAAGTAGTGCCGATATCGCAAAGGCATTCGGCGACAAGAAGGAACTCTACCTCAATATCATCTACGGATACGTACTCGATGACGGTAAACTGACATTCGGCGTTCGCGAGCCATCTGCTCCACGCGATGCATGCTACTCTACATTCGACAACTTCCACCTCTACTATGCAGGTGTTGACCCAGAGGCTGTTGCTGTAGTGACCAACAAGTTGCAGGAAGCAGCCGACGAGCTCGATGGTGTTATCATGTCTCAGGAAGCTCGCAACAATATGGATGCAGCGATTTCAGCAGTGAAGGCAGCAGGTGAAGACAATATCATGGCTTGCATCGGTAACTTCTTCAACACGATCGAAGAGGCTAAGGCTTCTGCTAAGTTACACGAAGAAATCGATGCTACAATCGAGATGCTCAACACAGCCATCCTCGAGAACGAAGCTACAGCATCTGCTGACAGAATTGCAGAGGCTCAGAAGATGATGGCCGACCTGGAGGCTGTTCAGACCACAGGTTGCCAGACCGATGCTGAGTGCCAGGCTTTGATTACCGCAGCAGGTCGCGTCGTTACAGCGTTCAAGTTGCCAGAAGGTGTAGCAAGCGAGGAGAATCCTATCGACTACTCTTGCGTACTCATCAACCCAGACCTTGATCAGGATACAGGCAACTCCGACAAGAATGTTCCAGGTTGGGACCGTGGTTCTTGCAACGGTTACAAGCAGAACACCTTCAGCTCATTCGGCTCTGCTTCTCACCTCTATCAGACCGTTGTAGGTCTGCCAGCAGGTAAGTACGTCATTGAGGCTCAGGGTGCATACCGTGCAGGCGATCCAGCCGGCGATGCTTCTCGCTATGAGGCCGATCCGGAAGGCGATAAGAATGCATGGGTATTCGGTACTACATCTGAGGGAACAGTAATCGGTTATCTGCATCGTAACACTGAATATGCGCTCGAACAGAGCTTGGCTTCTTCTGGTGCAAACTCAATTACGTATAACGGTCAGACGTTGTATGCTCCTTACAACACAGGTGCTTACGTTGCATGGTTCGAAGCAGGTTACTACAAGACCAGCATCGAAGTCATCGTTCCTGAGGACGGCAAGCTGACACTCGGTATCGACAAGCCTAATTATGTAACAAACGACTACATGAACATCAATTATGTTCACCTCATCTACTACGGACCAGTAGTTCCAGAAGGTATCAACGACCTCAGTGTCAAGGGTGCTGCAGCTCAGGGCATCTACAACCTCGCAGGTCAGAAGCTGGCTACTCCGCAGAAGGGTATGAATATCATTGATGGCAAGAAGATTTTCGTAAAATAACCAAGGACGGCCTAGTATCTCCTAGGACGGCCCAATAACCTCTCTCAAGTTGCCCGGATTTCGATTCGGGCAACTTTTGTTTCATTGCTTACACAATAAAAACAAAGTTTTTACGTTTATTGTAGTATGCGAACGAGATTCTATATACTCATCATATTGGCGACGGTGCTCTGTGTGGCTTGCAGCAATGAGAATATCAGCTTCAAGAAAGGCGAGCAGTTCTATGCTATGGGCGAATACTACCAGGCTGCACAGCAATACAAGAAGTCGTACCAACGTATTCCTACAAAAGACAAGGCACTCCGTGCCGACCGTGCGTTCCGCATGGGTCTGTGCTATGAGCGCATCAACAATCCGCAGAAAGCCATGCAGGCATTTCAGAATGCGGTACGCTATCATCACACCGACTCAACAGCCCTGCTCCATCTGGGCCGTCAGCAGCTGAAGCTGGCGAACTATAAGGGAGCACGCGAGAGTTTCACCGCCTACCTCGACATCGATGCGAACAGCGAGCTTGCACTCTCAGGCTTGGAGTCGTGCGACCTGGCACCCGAGTGGAAAGCCAACCCCAACGCCTACACCGTGAAGAAGGAGGCGCTGTTCAGTTCGTCACGCTCCGACTACTCCCCCATGCTCTTTGGCGACGATTCCGACCAGATGCTGTTTACCTCCAGCCGCAAGGATGCTACGGGTGACGACCTCAGCGGAATCACGGGTGTGAAGTACACCGATATGTTCTACGCCAAGAAAGATGAGAACAAGAAATGGAAACAACCCGAGCCTATCGAGTCGGGCATCAATTCCGAATACGATGAAGGTGTGAGCTGCGTATCACCCGACGGAAAGACTATGTACTTCACACGATGCAGCTCCGACCCCTCCTACCCTCGCTATGCCGAGATATTCCGTTCCACTCGCTCTGATGCCGCATGGGGTCAGCCGGCGAAGTGCGAAATCAGTAGGGACACCCTCTCATCATACGCACATCCAGCAGTCAGTCCTGATGGCATTTGGCTCTATTTCGTGAGCGATATGCCCGGCGGAGAAGGCGGCTACGACATCTGGCGTACCCGCATCACGAAGGACGGGTTTGGCGGAGTAGAGAACATCGGACGGCCTATCAACACACCAGGCGATGAGATGTTCCCCTCGTTCCGTCCGAATGGCGACCTGTACTTCTCAAGCGACGGCCATCCCGGTATGGGAGGACTCGACATCTTCAAAGCCACCCCCGACAGCCTGCAGGGATGGATTGTGGAGAACCAGCAATATCCGCTCAACAGCAGTGCAGACGATTTCGGCATGACGTTCGACGGCATCCACAACCGCGGCTACTTCTCATCGAGTCGCGGCGATGTAAACAAAGGCTGGGAAAATATCTACAGCTTCGAGTGTCCCGAAATCCTGCAGACCGTCACAGGTTGGCTCTACGAGCGTGATGGATTCGAACTGCCAACCGCACTCGTCTATGTCGTAGGAAACGACGGAACAAACGAGAAACTCAGCGTCCGGGGCGACGGGTCCTTCACTATGGTGCTCAACCCAGGTGTCGATTACGTGTTCCTCGGTACCTGCAAGGGCTACCTTAACGTCAAGCAGGAACTCAGCGTCGAACCGTCAAACGAAAGTGTGGAATACATTATGCAATTCCCCCTACCTCCTATCAACGTACCTGTGCTCATCAACAATATCTTCTATGAGTTCGACCGTGCCACCCTCACCGAGGAATCCACAACGGCACTCGACAGCCTCGTGGTCATGATGAACGACAATCCGAGCATCACCATCGAGCTGGCAGCCCATTGCGACTACAAGGGCGAGGATGCCTACAACGAGCGCCTCTCACAGCGACGTGCCGAGTCAGTCGTCAACTACCTCATTGCACACGGCATCAAGGCTGACCGTCTCATCCCTGTCGGCTATGGTGAAAGCCGACCGAAGATTGTCAGGAAGCGTCTCGCCGACACACATAGTTTCCTCCACGAAGGAGACACCCTCACCGAAGCATACATCCTAAAGCTGAAGGACGACGAGCAGGAAATCTGTAACGCCATCAACCGCCGTACCGAGTTCCGCGTGCTTCGCACCACCTACGGAACCACCATTCAAGAAACTGTTGCAGAGACACCGAAGGAAGAACCCGCGGCTACACCTGCCGAGGAAGCTGCTGAACCCGAATCTACACCTGCCGAGGAAGCAGCCGAACCTGAAGCTACACCTGCCGAGGAACAACAGGCAGATACGGAACCCGTAAAGGAACAAGAACCTGAGCCAGCCAAAGAACCTGCCAAGACCCAGACACCTGCTAGAACTCAGACCCCAGCAAGAACTCAGACGCCTGTCAAGACAGATCCGAAGAAAGACCGTGAGCCAGAGTTAGAAATCACCGATGAAGACTTACCCGACTAAATAGATAATGTACAATGTATAATGGACAATGTAAAATGTAAAATGGACTAGTAACAACTATAAAAAAATAGCATTATGAGACCTTACAAATTCATTACCCTATCAGCCATGCTGCTCTCACTCGCTACAGCAGCCCAGGCACAAGGATTCGGCGGCATGTTCGGAATGGGCAGACCGCAGCAGCAACAGCAACCAAGTGAGGCAACCGCACGTCAATTCACCCTGAACCTCACAGCCGACGGTTCGGCACAGATGATTTGCTACCTGCCCAAGGAGCCCAACGGAAAGGCTGTCGTAGGTATTCCGGGCGGAGGATACGCCATGCTGTCGAACTCACACGAAGGCACCCTGGCATCAGGCTGGATGAACGAACACGGCATCGCATACTTCGTGGTCAACTACCGTCTGCCGCAGGGTGACCGCACCATCCCTATCGGCGATGTGGAGAAAGGCTTTACCATCGTGCGCGACTCAGCGACCGCATGGGGCATCAATCCCCAGATGGTAGGCATCATGGGCTTCTCAGCCGGCGGACACCTGGCAAGTGTCATCTCTACGAAATCAGCACCTGCCGTACGACCCAACTTCTCCATCCTGTTCTACCCCGTCATCTCGATGGACGAGAAGATATCGCACCAGAACTCATGCGAGAACTTCCTCGGCATGGAGGGCAAGAAAGACGCCAACCTCGTGCGAGAGTACTCAACCAACCTCCAGGTGAAACCACGTGAGACCCCACCCGCCTTCCTCGTCCTCTCGAGCGACGATAACCTCGTACCACCAGTCACCAATGCAGTAGCCTACTACACGGCTATGAAGCAGGCTGGCAACGAATGTGCACTCTTCATCTATCCCACTGGTGGACACGGCTACGGCTTCGGACAATGGTTCGCATACCGATCCGAGATGCTCGCCACCCTCGAGAAATGGCTGAACGCAAGGAAGTAACAACAAAAAAAGGATGCAGTGAGCATCCTTTTTTGTTGTGAGCATCCTTTTTTGTTGTGAGCATCCTTTTTTATTTACTCCAACACTGGCCATCCATCTTTGTCGAAGTTCATCTTCCTGATGACCAGCTTCGAAGCACCGTTGTTAGCCCGTGCATAGCCGTGTGCCATAAAGTACCACTGTCCGTCGAACTGATAAGCCGATGAATGTCCTATGCCGAAATAGTTATCGTCACGCTGTGCGATTACCTCACCGCCTCCTGCAGCCATGTCCTTCCCGTTACGATCTACATACGGACCCTCGATTTTCTTCGAGCGCCCCACCGCTGTCTTGTAGTTGCTGTTCGCACCCTTGCAGCAGTAGTCCCACGACACGAATAGATAGTAGTATTTCCCTTCCCTGATGATAAACGGAGCCTCGATGGCATTTGCTCCGGCATCAGGTGCTTGGTTGGCACGCTCCATGTCCTCTTTAGACACAAGCTGCGACATCTGGTTTCTCAAGTAGCGTCGTGCGATGGTCTTGGGCTCCCCCTTCGGAGTCTTGAAGTCCTTGTTTAGCTGTACCAACTGAATGCCGTCCCAGAACGATCCCCATGTGAGCCACGGGCGTCCTTTCTCGTCCATGATGAGGTTAGGGTCGATCGCGTTCCAGTTGGTCTGACGCTGCACGCTGCGTACCACCATTCCCTTGTCCTCCCACTTATAGTCGGGCGACTCCGGGTTGAGTGTCTTGTTCGTCATCAGTCCGATAGCCGAACCGTTCTTGCCGAATGTAGAGCAGCTGTAGTACATATACCACGTACCGTTGTGCTCGCTGATGTCGGGCGCCCATGTATGGCCCCGGTATCCTGGAACGGCTTCCATCGCCCATTGTGGAATCTCGGGCATCACCCCTCGTCCCGGTGTCCACGACTTCATGTCGTCAGATGTCATTGAGCCGACAGCCTGTCCCGTCATAAAGATATAATACTTCCCGTCACATCGAGCCATCACAGGATCGTGCACGTCAGGATTCGTTGCATCGAACCCAAAGCGCGGACGGCGTTGTTGTTCATTCTGCGCCAAGCAGTTCATGCCCATCAAGCATGCAATAAAAGCCAATACTACAGATTTTCCCATGGTCAATACCTTTAATTAGTTATACATAGTTATATGTTGGTGTCGCAAAATTACGAAAAAAAGTTGAAACAATAGACATTTATCGTCAATTTATCGAGCCAAACTCCCAGAAAAAACTATTTTAACCCATATAGTTATATATCTAACAGAAAAACAATCGCTAAAAACTGACATTTCTAAAAAAGCCTTACCTTTGCATGGTCGTAGTCATATATGCCTTTATACCAAGGCTGTGATTAGTATATATGCTATGCGTCTCGTCATCAAAGGCAAGCGCACGACTCAATCCGATTTCGCAGTACTGTTAATTGAAATAAAAAAGGAATTCCGTGCAGTCTTTTTCACAATGTCAGGACTATATAAATAGAGACGTTATGCTGACGATGGAGATAACAAGGTTGATAGAACGATGCAAACAGGGGGATGAGGATGCCCTCGGAGAACTGTACAGAGCATATGCCCAGCAAATGAGGGGCGTATGCCGACGTTATATCAACGATGAGCAGACTGTAGACGATGTGCTGCACGATGCCTTCCTGATTATCTTCACTTCATTTGACAGGCTACGTGACAGCAGTAAAGCAGAAGCTTGGATGACGGCCATAACAAGGAATGTGGCATCAAAATGCAAAGATCATCTTGAAGCATTGTCAACGGTTTCGCTCGAAGAGACGAGCGAGGCAGAGTTGATTGCTGTCGAAAACAAGGAAAAAGATGTGAAAGGTGTCCCGCTGAGTGATGTTATAAGGATGATTGATAGACTTCCTAAGGGCTATGGGCAGGTGTTCAGGCTGTCAGTGTTCGAAGGCATGTCGCACAAGGAGATTGCCGATATATTAGGCATTGAGCCACATTCGTCATCATCACAACTGGCTCGGGCGAAGAAGATGCTCCGAAAGATGATGCTGCAGTATTGGGCAGCCATTCTGCTATTGATACTCATGCCTCTTGCTTTCTTCTTGTTCAGAAAAGGAGATACTACAGTCAAGGAAGAAAAGCCTATTGCAGTAAAGCAGAAAGAGAAACCAAAAGATACACCTAAAGTATCTCCGGTAGACCAACCACATGAGCCACTGATTGTTCATCTGCCCGTGCATCGCACCATTGTCGTTGTCTCAGACACCCTGCAATCGGTCATCGCACAGGCTGTGGATTCCGTCACGTCTGACACCTTATCTAATATGATAGCCCAGGAGCAGATAATCCCTGACACTACAACGACAGACACTACACACAAGATGGAGATACCACATTACGACATTGCCGACCTATTCCCAAACAAACCTGTCATTGGCACCAGTCACCAGAATAGATGGTCGATAGACCTTGCATACGTAGGAGGCATGGGCGAACAGAATTTCAACCGTCCATACAGCTTCACGGAAATACCAACGTTAGTCATCAGTGGCGATCCGCCATCGCCTGTCACCTTCGAAAATTGGAGCGACTATGCAGCCTTCTTGGCGGACAATCCCGACGACGGCACCAGTCACACACGCAGCGTCATCATGAATATCGCCCTGAACAATGCTAGCGATGCCCAAGGTACAGGTAATGACAAGATTGTGCGCAAGAGCCACCACCACATGCCCGTCAACTTCTCGTTGGCATTGAAATATAGGCTGAACAATCGCTTTGCGCTGGAGACCGGGCTGAGTTACAGTAGGTTAAAGTCAGAATTTGAAATGGGTTCAAACGGTAATACTATTAATGAGCAGCAGACCATTCACTATATTGGCATCCCCGTGAAGGGTATCTACAATATATATAATAGAAAGATCTGGAGTTTCTACGCAAGTCTCGATGTTACCACGGAGGTTCCTTTCTACTCGTCGTTCAACACAAGTTACTACTTGCATGGCATATTAGAATCAACCGACAAGATCACTGTTCGTGTTCCATGGCAGTGGTCGGTTGGTACAGGTATTGGCTTGCAATACAATTTCACCCCCAACATCGGACTGTTCGCTGAGCCAAGTCTGCAATACTATATTCCGACAGGGACACAAATTGAAACATACCGCACAGAGCATCCGTTCAACGTCTCCTTGCCCTTAGGCATCAGATTTACTTGGTAATCGGTGCAGTCTTTTCCTGTTTTCAGGACTATATAAGTAGAACCACTTATTTAACAAACAGGAATAATGAACAAGAACATCAAGAAAAGTATCTGGACGATGGCGATAGCCATTGCCAGTTTTGCAATGCCGCTGGCAGCCTGCAGCAGTGATGACGAAGAAGTAAACCAAATGAAAACGGAAGACGGTTTGCAAGAAGAGACCCGGCTTTTTGCTCGTGGCTATTGCGCGCTTCCTACAGGAATGTCGAAAGGTGATGATTTCGAAGTATTCACTGAAGATGACATCGAATGGTTCGATGTGAATACCCGTGAACTGCGTTTCCACGACATGGAGGAGCCTCTTTACAAGAAGCTGCGCCTGCTTTCTGGCGTGGAATTCCGTCTTGGCGACCAGACGCTCTTTTCCTCCAGTACCTTTGTCGGTCTCATTTGTAATCAAGTATTCGATGACCTCGTACTCTGCTGTGGCAAGATTGAGGACGGAAAAGTCATTGATAATTGCTATTATCTCTATGACTGCTATCCAAACACGCCGCAGTTCCTCAACGACAAGCAGGTACAGGGCAACCGTGTAAAACGGGCAGAGCAGTGGGAAGCATTCACAAAATATCTGGAAAGTAAGGGGAAGCTGAGAAAATAAACTCTCGTTACGAGCAGTCATTCGTTGCAATTTTGGACTTTATAAGTAGAGAACAAAATTGCAACGAATTGTATGTATAGTATTTATGATTATGCCTATAATGGGCTACTCTATCTGAACAACGTCATGAGACCAAGGCACAAGCGCCTCTCACAACTGATGATTTACTCAACAACAGCCTGCCAGTCACAATGCAAACATTGCAACATCTGGCAGAAACCAGTGGAACACTTGTCGCTCGAAGACATCCGTCAAATCATGCAAAGCAAGTGCATCACCACACGGACAACCATCGGACTGGAGGGCGGAGAGTTCGTCCTTCATCCACAGGCCTCGGAAATCATGGCATGGTTTCACGAGCATCATCCGAACTACACACTACTATCTAATTGCCTTGCGCCCCGTCGGGTAATAGATGCTGTCCGCCGCTATCAGCCCCGGCACCTGTACGTTTCTCTCGACGGTGGTCGCGAGACTTACCAGCGGATGCGTGGACGCGATGGTTACGACCGGGTGGTTCAGGTGGTTGAGACCTTAAAAGATGAGGTGCCGCTGTCGCTGATGTTCTGTCTTTCTCCTTGGAACAGCTTCGATGATATGGCTTTTGTCATCGACATTGCCAAACAATATAATGTGGACGTGCGTATCGGTATTTATGGAACAATGGCCTTCTTCGATACGACGAGCGAACTGCTGACTGCATCGGATTTCGCAAAGCAGATTCCCCAAAGCATCCACAACACGCAGGAGAACTACGACTTCGTGGCACTCTATGACGAATGGCGCAACGGACATCTTCAACTGCGCTGCCAAAGCATCATGAGCTGCCTCGTCGTGCATAGTAACGGTGACGTTCCGCTTTGTCAGAATCTTGATGTTGTACTTGGCAATATTCACCAACAGTCACTCGATGAGATTTTCAACAGCTCGCAGTCTTGTCAGACGCAGTGCCAGTATTCCAGAGCTTGCAACGGCTGTTGGATTAACTTCCACCGCAAGTACGACATTATCCTTCTTCGCAACATGGAGCGACTTCTGCCCAAACGACTCATTGAGAAGTTCTATGGGCCATACCAATGGACAGAAAATCCACACACAACTTATCACCAATACTTCAAGACTTTATGATACAGCAATTGATAGACCGACTCAAACGTATTCGTACCGAGCGTTTCCTTGCCCAAACGTACCAATATCAATATGCCTTCGTGGGTATGGGCCAGCACTCGCTGACAAATCTCTATCCTGTACTTCATTACCTTGGTGTGCCGTTGAAGTACATCTGCGTTACGTCGGAAAGAAAAGCCCGGCTGATAGAGCGGAAGTTCCCTTATGTGAAAGCCACCACCTCGCTTGATACGATATTGAACGATGATGAAGTGAAAGGCATATTTGTTTCTGCTTCACCCTCTGCTCATTTCTCCATCGCCTCGCTAGTCTTGAAAAGCGGTAAATCATTGTTCATAGAGAAGCCTCCCTGCCAGACGCTTGCAGAACTTGATGTTCTCATTAAGCTTCATCAACTTCAGAGTCCCCATACTGTTATGGTCGGCTTACAGAAACGCTATGCTCCTGCCGTACAAATCCTTGGGAAGCGGCTCGCAAAGGAGCGACTTATCAATTACGACCTCCATTATCTTACAGGAGCATACCCTGAGGGTGATACCATCCTTGATTTGTTCATCCATCCCCTTGACCTTGTCACCTATCTTTTTGGCAAACCAAATATTCTTGCTTGTCAAGAAATCGGCAAAAACTCCTACATTCTCATGCTCCGCCATCCTCACATTGTCGGCACTCTCGAACTGTCCACCGCCTACACTTGGACTTCAGCCAAAGAATCTCTCAAAGTCTGTACAGCTAAAGGTATCTACCGCCTCTCACAGGTGGAAGAACTGACCTTTGAACCAAAACCTTCTACCATCCTCAGCATCCCCATCGAGAAAATTCACAAGTATAACATGGTCATTGAACAGCTCTACACCCGCAACAACTTTACTCCAATACTCCCTAATAACCAAATCTATTCGCAAGGATACTTCAGCGAACTGCAAACCTTCGTAGATGCAGTTGAGGGGAATCATAACCATAGTGTCACAGAACTAGATTCTGCCAAAACAGTGTATGAGACAATTGCAATATTACGGACTTATAAAACATAACGTCAGCCTTTGGCATGTAGCGCTTAGTTAGATTTATTGGTGTCCGCTAATAGTTGAAAATCGATTAAGAAAGCCCTCCTCCATACTTCATATCCTTCCTTTTTAGCGGACAGTCAATATTATAATAGTTTATAGTTTAAAGGGAACCCCAAAGGGATGACGACAGCTATGAGCTAAGACTTGTCTAAATGGTAAAGGACGGGCAGCTAATTCAAAAGGGGAAAGCAGCCGACTCAATCGGGAAGATGAGCCGGCTGAGAAGGGATAATGCCTTTAGGCAAATTAACATTCGCCTTTAGGCATTTAATCATTTGGCTAAAGGCAGACGGTCGTTTGCCTTTAGCCGTCTACCCTCGAATTTATAATAGTGGAATGGGAATAGTACGCGTAATTTCACCACAAAGATACGAAAAAAATTCTCCTTTTCCAAATAATTCACATAGAATTTTTTGTTACCTTTGTTTTACCACAAAACCAAAGCAACATGAACAAAGGTACGCGTTTTACCGGACAGCAATAGTTAGATTTATTCCCACGCTGGGAATGAGATGTTCCCAAGGTAGGAATAAAAAAACTGCTACCTATCCGTTTTTGGGGTTGGTTGTTGTAGTGAAAAACGTGAAAAACGGGGTAATAGGGCATGGAGAACGGGGTTTTATTGAGAAAAAGGAGGAAAAATAGTGTTCATGTAGATTTTATTTCGTACTTTTGCAAGGTAACTAAAACTTACAACTCGTATGAAAGAAATAAAAATCACCAAGCGGGCACACGACGAAATCCGTCGCAGCTTCTCATCGAGAGCTCAGATCAACAGCCTGCGCACCGATCCAGAACTGACAGAAATAGTAGATAACTTCGCATTCGACAAAACACTCCAGATGTCGGAAGGGTATGTATTGGAGAAAACACGCGTGATGTGTATCCTAGCTGCTACCATCGGCTGTAATGCCATCAATGAGTTCAAACTCTTTGTGGATGCATGTCTCAACTTCGGCGTGAAGCCGCGCGAAATCCGTGAAATCGTCTATATGGCGTATCCATACGTTGGCGCTGCGCTGCTGGTGGACTATACCCTGCTGATGAACGATATCTTCGAGAACAACGGCATCCGCCTGCCACTCGACCCTCAAAACACAGTGGAGAGCGATGAGGAGGCATTCAAGCGCGGACTGGAACTGATGGACGAGACATTCGGTCCAGGTGCAGGCGAAAACATGATCGCTTCGGCTCCTAAGGGTCAGGAACATATCGGTAAGTTCATGGCGGAATACTGTTTCGGCTATTTCTACTCTCGCAATGGTATCGACACGCAGCACCGTGAGCTGATCTGCTTCTGCCTCATTGCTGCGATGGGCGGATGTGACGACCGTCTGCTGGTACATGCCCGCGGATGCAGGAATCATAAGATATCGAAGGAGGAGATGATTGCCGTAGCTACCGTCATCCTGCCATGGATAGGGTTCCCACGCACACTTAATGCAGTGAGCATCATCAACAAGGCGTATAGTACCGAACAAGTAATGTAGGGTTAAAGCAAGGGGGAGGTTCTTATTTCACTTCTCACCCCTTTTTCATAAGAAATAAAAAAGCTCCCATGGGGAGCTTTTTTTAGTTCATGATAGCGAAGTAGTCGACGATACCCAGTAGGCGGTTGTTCTTATCGACAACGAGAAGAGAGTGTATCTTGTACTTATGGAACATATACTGAATCTGTGTGAGCTTCGCTTCGGGATTGATGGTCTTTGGTGTCTTGGTCATCGCTTCAGCTACTGAAAGGTTGAAGAAATTCTCCTTGGAGCCTTCGACCGCACGACGGATGTCACCATCGGTGATGATGCCGAGGATTCGGTCATCATGCATCACGACACCGAGTCCGAGATGTCCGTTGCTGATAGATATAAGCGCATCGACGAGTTTCATCTCTGGCGGAATAATCGGCAGATGTTCGGTGTACATGACATCTTTGACCTTGGTCACGAGTTTCTTTCCCAATAGGCCGCCCGGATGGAACATAGCGAAGTCCTGTGCTCTGAAATGCCGCAACTCAATGAGCACACACGCTAAAGCATCGCCCATCGCCATCGCTGCCGTCGTGGATGAGGTAGGTGCGAGGTTAAGCGGGCATGCCTCTTTCTCGACTGCCACGTTGATGTGGTGGGTAGAGGTGCGTGCCAGCAGTGAGGTGGGGTTGCCGGTCAGGGCTACGATCGGTAGGTCACGTTCTTGCAGGAATGCTGCCATTCGCAGAATCTCATCGGAGTTGCCGGAATTGGAAATCAGGAGTGCCACATCGTTCTCTGTAATCATGCCCAAGTCGCCATGCAGGGCATCGAGGGGGTTCACATAAAAGGCGGGCGTGCCTGTGCTAGCGAGGGTCGCTGCAATCTTTGCCGCGATATGTCCAGACTTTCCCACACCGGAAAGGACTACATGTCCCTTACAATTATACAAAAGGTTGATTGCTCCATCGAAATTTCCGTCGAGCTGGGGTATCAGGTCTAACAATGCCTGCGACTCGTCGCGCAGACATCGTGCTGCTATATCTCTTATTTCCATATCAATTAATCAATCAATGATTTCACCACGGGTTCAAAGTCCTTCAAATAAAGCATATTCGGTCCGTCGCTCAATGCAGCCTCGGGGTCGGGATGGGTCTCGAAGAAGAAACCATTTGCACCAAATGCCTTGGCTGCAAGTGCCATAGCAGGTACGAACGCACGGTCGCCTCCTGTCTTGCCATCCATAGCTCCAGGACGCTGTACGGAGTGGGTGCAATCCATGATGACGGTATCGGTGATATTCTTCATATCGGCAATATTGCGGAAATCAACTGCGAGGTTGTTGTATCCGTAGATATTACCCCGTTCGGTGAGCCACACCTTATCGTTGCCACTCTCGCGCACCTTCTGAACGGGGTACTGCATATCGATGCCGCTCAGGAACTGTGCCTTCTTGATATTGACCGTCTTGCCGGTCTTGGCTGCGCTTACGAGCAAGTCGGTCTGGCGGCACAGGAACGCAGGAATCTGCAGCACGTCAGCCACCTCGGCAACAGGCTGTGCCTGCCAACTCTCATGGATATCGGTAAGGATCTGCAGTCCGAACTTCGACTTCACATCCGCCAGCATCTGCAATCCTTTCTCCAAGCCGGGACCGCGATAGGAGTGGATGGAGGTACGGTTTGCCTTATCGAACGATGCCTTGAAGATGATGGAAAGGTCGTACTTCCGATTGAGCCTTACCAACTCCTGAGCCACCTCTTCGAGCACATCCATGGTCTCGATGACACATGGACCTGCGATGATTGTTATCTGTTTATTCATCTTGCTTACGTTTTGTATAGGTCAACACAAAATCGTCGAACACCTTATAATATATAGTATAGGTATCGTCTTCTTTCAGGTCGTCGAGCTGCAAATCTCCCTCGTACTGGGTTTCGTCGAACGGCTGCACCTTCAAGTCGTCATGAAAGTCCACGCCCTCACGTCCCAATACCTTGAACACAGTCTCCTTGGCAGACCAATGCAACAGCATGCCTACGATGGTCTCTGCATACTCATCGTTACCCATAAAGCGGCTACGCACCTTCTCCACGCGCGGCATCTTTTCCTTGTCGTCGAACTGATTCGTGGTGTCAAGACGTTCGATCTGCTCTACATCGACACCTACTACATCAGACTCGGACAGGGCGATTGCCACAAATCCCTTGGTGTGGGAGATACTGATATGGAGACCTTCGTAATCGGGAAGCAACGGTGCTCCCTGATCGTTATAGTTGATATGCACCTGACGGTCGAGTACGGTATAAAGCAAGACACGGACAGCCGTCCATTCCACTCGTCGGAACTCGGAACTGAACTGCTGCTCGGCTTCGTTCTGGACAGAATCGGCATCGGGCAACATGCTGAGTAGTTCTTCGTACTCCTCAGTGACATGCCACACCACGACACGTATTCCGTCGATCTGTTTATCGTAATAAATCATACTTAGAACGGCACATCTTCATCGTTGTCGGACACATTGACAGCCGGTTGGGGAGCTGCCTGTTGCTGGTAACTACCCACACCACCCTGAGGAGCTGGTGTAGCTGCCGATTTAGGGGTCAGCATCTCCATATTGTTGACCATGATTTCAATCACCTGACGGGTCATACCCTGTTTGTCGACAAAGCTGCGAGTCTGTATCTTTCCTTCCACATAGAGTTTATCGCCCTTGTGAACGTACTTCTCAACCGTTTCTGCCAGCTTATCCCAGAAGATAAGACTGTGCCACTCGGCACGTTCGGGCACCTGGGTACCGTCGCGCATAGTATACCCGCGATCGGTAGTAGCCAGACGTACGGAAGCTACACACACTCCAGAATCCAAATATCTCACCGTCGGTTCCTGTCCGACGTTTCCTATCAACATTACTTTGTTTAATGACATCTTGTTTATTTACGATTTAGCAATTTACTATTTACTTTTGGGGGTAACCATTACAATGTATTGGTTTGTTTCAACAGATAGTAGTCGAGGATGGTCATTGCTGCCATAGCCTCGACAATGGGGACTGCACGGGTCAGCACACAGGGGTCGTGTCTGCCCTTTGCAGTAAAGGCAACTTCATTGCCTGCGGTGTTCACGGTGTGCTGTTCACGCAGGATGGTAGGTACGGGCTTGAAGAGGACACGAAAGACGATATCTTCACCGTTGCTGATTCCTCCCTGAATGCCTCCGCTATGATTGGTGCGTGTGCGTATGTGCCCGTTGTCGTTGTAGAACTCATCGTTCATCTGCGAACCAGTCAGCCCTACTCCATCGAACCCGTCGCCGATATCGAATCCCTTCACAGCATTGATGGACAGCATAGCAGCTCCGAGGGCTGCATGGAGTTTGCCGAATACGGGCTCGCCCAATCCCACAGGACAATTTCTGATGGTACATCCGATAATGCCTCCGATGCTGTCGTTCTGAGCACGGACAGCACTGACGATTCCTTCCATCTGTGCCTTGCGTTGTTCTGGGTTTCCCTGCAACTGATGACTGCCTACCTGAAGGATATCAGCCTCGATGGCAATCTCCTGCTGCTGCAACACCAACTTCGCAAAGGCTCCACCTACGACCCGACAGAGAGTCTCACGTGCCGAAGTCCGTCCTCCACCTCTGTAATCACGAATGCCGTACTTCATCTGATAGGTATAGTCGGCATGCGACGGGCGGAACACATCCTTGATATTAGTATAGTCGGCTGAGTGATGGTCGGCATTACGGACGATGAAGCCGATAGGACAACCTGTGGTCTTTCCCTCAAACACACCTGAGAGGATTTCCACTTTGTCGGCCTCATTGCGGGCAGTAGTCAGCACACCCTGTCCGGGACGACGGCGGTCGAGTTCGGACTGTATGAACGCCATATCCACGTCAATCCCTGCAGGCATACCATCGATGATGCCTCCCAATGCTTCCCCATGACTTTCGCCAAAGGTGGTCAGTCTGTATATGTTACCGAATGTATTCATGTTGAGATCATTGTTCTTACTTGCAACAGTCGCAACCGCTTCCGCAGCCGCTTTCGCAACCTCCATCTTCACCACAACTGCCACAGCTGCCGCCTCCGCAGCCACCACAGCCTCCGCATCCACCGCTGAGGGCTGTGATCATCTGTGTGATCTCTTCGTTGGTTGCTTCGCGATGTTTCACAACCGTTCCTACAAAATGTAGGTCTTGCCCGGCACGGGGATGGTTGAGGTCGATCGTCACAGCATCGTCCTTGACCTCGATGACCACACCGTTGAAGCGGCTTCCGTCTTCTGCCTGCAAGGGGATGATGTTTCCTTCATAGATGTAATTCGTGTCGAACTTCCCGTTCTGCATAAATGCGGTCTTGGGAACATCGAACATCAACTGCTCATCAAACTGGCCGTAAGCCTTATCGCACGGAATGACGAAATCGAACTTGTCGCCTTCGCTCAACGGATCGAGCGCATCTTCAAACGGTTCGAGCACAGCACCAAGCTTGCTGATAAACATAAAGGGATGCTCAACAGAACATTCTTCCGCCAACTCTTCTTTCTCACTCTCTCCGTCTTTCACATATAATTGATATGCAACCGAGATATAGTTGTTTTTTACTGCCATTTTTCGCTTAATTATCGTTAAATCTTTTAATTTACTTTGCAAATATACGAATAATTGGGGAAGAATCACTAATTTTGCATCGAAATTATTGACTAAACGGACAAAAGAAAAGATAAACCAGCATGAAAAGGATATTTTTTGCAGTTTTTAGCATCGTAATGCTCGTCAGTTGCAATCAGTCGGGACAGCAAAATACTCCCGCCAAAAATGACGCGAATCAAAGTGAGAATCGCGAAGTCGAAAAAGTTCGCCGTCCCATCAGTTTTTCCGGGACATTCTATCAGATTACCAACATCGGCAGCCCCGATATTGTTTTCACGGAAGGCGACTATAGCATCGAAGCGGAAGGTCCATCGAGCATGGTGAATGCTGTCAATATCGATGTCGACTGCAACGTACTGACAGTAAGCATGAACAACGAAGAACGCATCGGCACCAATCAGTTTGCGAACGGTCCGTCAAGTGTCACTCTCTATATCTCGTGTCCAAGCCTCCAGATTCTTGCCACATGCGGCACAGGTGGTTTCAGGTCGGTAGGTACGATTCACAACAGCGATATGCATGTAGGATGTCTGGGTACGGGAACAATCGAACTGGACACTGTCGTCACTACAGGCACTTTCAAATACGAGAGTTCGGGCGACGGAGATGCCCTATTTCACCACATCCGTGCTGACCAGGACTGTAACATGCTCGTATCAGGGCGTGGAAACACAACAGCCGATGTGGACATAGCAGATAGACTATTGGTAGAAAACGATAACAGCGGAACGGTATCCGTGAGCGGCAAAACGCACAAAGCCGAGATCAATATCTTGGAAACAAGCGACTGCAACGCAGACCTCAATGCCGACCAATTAGACCTCACTGCGTTACGCGGCAATATCACCCTGAAGGGGAAATATGCCAAAAAGAACATCAATCAAAGTAAAAAAGCAAAAGTAACAATCCTGTAACTTCTGTCAAAGGTCAAAAGTCAAAGGTCAAATTTACATTTTACATTTCATATGCAAACCATTCATATTCCTCATCACAAACGACTGCTATTTTCATGGCTGTTCGTCATGCTTTTCTGCCTGCAACTTCAGGCGCAGACCATTGGTAACGAAAAGGGCTATTTCTGCAATCCTCCCCTGCCCTACCTCCCCTATAAACTCGATGTACTGTTTATAGGCAACTCGTTCTCTATCGATACAGGTACCGCCCTACCAGCGCTTCTGCGCTCATCAAAACTGAGTACGGTAGCCGTATATGTGCTCTACAAAGGAGGCTGCTCGATGAAACAGCACTATGAGTACTACAAAAACAATGAACCAGTGTATGAACTGTGGTTGTACGACTCGCTAGGCGAGAAGAAACTCGAGAACAAAATCACCATCCGTAATGCCATGAAACGCTATGCCTACGATGTAGTGGTGTTCCAGCAATACTCCCTCGAGTCGGGCAATTACGACTCATACGAGCCCTATCTCTCAAAAATACTGCAAGCCTACAAGCTGACCACCATCTCCCCGCGCACCACGTTTGCGTTCAATCAGACTTGGGCCTATTCGTCGAAACACAAAGACCTGAAACGCTATGGTACCCAAGAAGATATGTGGCGCAGCATCTGTCAGGCATCGAACGAGATGAAGCAGAAGTCGGGTATCGACATCATCATCCCATGCGGAACAGCTGTTCAGAATGCACGCACGCTGACCTCCGTTACCACGGAAAACGAATGGACACGTGACAACCAGCACATCAGCACCTATCAAGGTCGCTACCTGCTTGCCTGCACCTTCTTCGAAGCGATCATCGCCCCCTGCTTCAATGCGAACCTAAGCGACGACCGCACCACGTATGGGAAGAAGGAACCCGACATCGTGAACGACACCAACCGCCGTCAGATACAGAACTGTGCCAAACTCGCTGTTGCCAACAACTACAACATCAGCGAATTCGTCAACGAGTAAACTCACTTAAGCACTAACAGATAACCCTGTCATCCTCCTAATAGCCTATAGAATAGGCAGAGTATAAAAAAGGTTGGCGGCGACCGCTGACATCAATATTCCCGCCCGTTGCCATTATTGGCAGCGGTCGCTGCCAATAATGTCCCCGTACGCTACCAACGAGAAAGATAGGCACTTTCCCCCGTTTTGCCAGGCACAAAATCCCTGTTTGCTAGGGAGCTTATCCCCTTTCTCCCTTCCCATGAGGGGCAATAGCGGAATAAGAGCTATTGGGGTTTTGCCAGTGGGAGGTTCGAGAGAGGCAGGAGAGACCAGATAGGCTCCTATTCATTAACAAGAAACTGACCGTATCGGGTGATTCCCTCTGCCGACACATCGATGATGTTGCATACAGAGTTGTTGTAGAACTCGATGGAGGTCTGCCCGAAGTTGTCTGTGGTGACGTTCGGGTTCCAATAGAGGGTACGGCGATAGTCCTTTATCTCCGGGAGTTTGGCTTTGCTGTAGTCGGGGTTGTAGTACTCTACTGGGCGGTTGAACCCTTGGAAATCATATTCACGACCTACAGTGATGCGGGTCTTGTCATCAGGAAAGGTGATGAGATTGATGTAGGCATCTATGCCAATTGCTCCTAATGTCACTTTTTGTGGATCTTGATGCATTAGTATTCCTTCGAACTGAGGTCCACTAAGGTCAAATCGGTCTTGATGGAAATGCTCGAAAGGAGTGGGGCGGCGAGGGCAGTCACTCACAACGAAGATTCTGTCGAGTATCGGCAGATGTTCAATGGTACTAAGACGCAGGTCGAAATTATTGACACTCCAGTTAATGCCAAATTGCTGGACTTCTTGATTGTTCTGGGAATTCTCGTATCTCAGTTTCACATAGTCTATAATGGGATAGAGATAGCTGTTATCACCGTAGCTTGAGTCATTTAGAAAATAAATCATCTTACCGTCCAATAATTGTATCTGGGGATAGTGCCCTTGATCCCATAATTCATTCAAATATTCCATGAAATCAATCTGTGCTACAGGTTTGTCTTTCTGCAACTTGGCATGTGGGCGTCGCTTCGATTTGATGTTCACCTGCGGTATCCATTCCGAAGCATAGATATCTTCCTGATAGTCTTCCCAAGTGAGTTTCTTGTCTTTGACGATATCGGGCTGATAGGTTTCGTACCAGCTATATGCCTTGAGCGACTGAGGATAGAACGCCTGCTTACGGACAAATATCTTTGGGTCATGTCCCTGAATACTATCCTTTTTCACTTTATCTCCTTTGGTATACTGTGCCCTCAATGCCAGCTTCACATGTCCGTGGAATGGTTCGTAGGCGATTTGAAAATGACCTGATGTATCGGCATCTACGATGCCATTAAACAGATAAGTATCTCCTTCCTTCAAGTCATCACTTAGATTCATCATCGAACAGGCAATGCGGATAGGACGTTTCTCTTTGGTGAACAATCCCGTCAGCGATGTTCTCAAAGGGATAGCATCACCATATAGCACCATCTTCTGCTCAGGCAGGTAGTCCACCTGGAAGTATTCGGGATTGTCTATGTATCGCCAGTCATAGCGCCTCCAACCTTGCACCAGCATCAGCAGGTCAAGTGCCTGCTGGTGTTTCTCGTCATCTGCCTCGAAGTAATAGTCGGGATTCTCTACGAAACCCTTCAAGTCGGATTCCAACAGTAGGTTGGTCATGATGTTGCCTGTAGCAAACGATGGGTCGAGCTGTGCCTCATCTCTGACAGATACCGAGAAGGTCTGGAATTGCAAAGCACGTCCCCTTGCATCAGTAGCAAGCAGGTTCAGTCGAATCTTCTCTAAGGGTTTGTAGGGACGGTTGGCGATACCTCCCACTATTATCTTTGCCTGCGACTCCTGCTGACGATTGATAAAGAACAGGCGGTCGGCATACACATTGCCCAGTGAGTCCACAACAACTGCCTGATTCACTCCCTCGGAAAGGTCCTCCTTATAGATGGCGACAACCCCTCGGCCCCCCTCTAACTCCCCCTTCAGAGGGGGAGAACTTAGGGGAGAGGATTGAAGTCTTTTTCCCCGGCAATATAGATTTAGATACAACTGCTTTGGCTGCCTGAATGCTTGTACGACATCAATATAAACCCCTTCATCATCCTGCTCTAACCACAGACGCACACCTTCACGCTCTGCGTCAGGTAGGTCGAAGGTGAATTTCTTGTCAGCGAATTCGAATCGCACTTTGTATTTCTTTCCCTTCTGCACATCCAAAGTAATCAGTCCTCGTCCTGCATGAATCGCACGGACAGAATCAATGGGTTCACCATCTTCAAGCAAAACACCACTTACATTAAGACGTTCCAGTTGTTGGTTCATCGCTTCCCAAGCAACTCGGCATTGCTGGTCTTCGAGCAGATAGCCGCCCTCCGGGTAGAACCTGACATCAAACTCAGGAGTTTTCCAGTCCACACGATAATCTCCTGCCGTTATCTTCGTCGGCATAATCTTCTGCATGTAGTTCGCAGCTGTATCAGGTCGGCTGTAGACAGGAAGGACTCGAGAGAACAGATAATGATAGTCACGATACATCTTCTGCATCCCATGAGGATCAAGTGATTTGTTATTCTTATAATCATCATCCTCTGTTTGTCGTACCTTGTTTATTGCAGCCAATCGCTCCTTCAAGGGTTGCTCTGACAGATGAGGGATATGATAGCCGCTCGCTTTAATCATATCTGCATACTTCACATTGTCTGTATGGTTCATCAGCCAGTTATACAATGCATCGGCATAATCACCGCTATACTGACTTCCATTGATGCTTTTCTGCCCCCAGCCATAATCGACATGATCTGAACTATACCAAGGTTTCGTATAGTCGTATCCGAAGTTCAACATCCATTTGGTATAGGCACGCACTTCATAGAAACCAGCAAACAATGTATCACAAATAGCGAAGCACCCATCCGCCTGCCCCAGTTTGTTGATCTCCAATTGCTGACGCTCCATTAGATAGCCCTGTTCATTCAGCAACTCCACATACAGGATGCGGCTCAGAGGCTCAGGGCTGTTGTCATCTGCCAAGACCACGTATGCCTTATACCAAATGGTATCACCAAGAAAGTAGCAGTTATTGTCGAAGTGCAGGTACACCTTCTCCTGTACCGGCAACACCTTCTCAGGTTTCTTGTCGGGTACGGAAGCAAAGGAAACGGTCAGCAGCCAACAGCCTATCAACAACAATATGTACTTTCTGCTCATAGATACTTTATTATGGCTTTCTATCTATATAACGCACAAAGACATGAAATGTCAAGTGCAAAGATTACTTTTTTGTGATACGACCAGATAATTATTGGGGGAACAGCTGATTCATTAACGATCTAACAAGGATATCGTTTCATCTTTCAGCTCACCTGTACGATAGAGATATTCTATGTAATAAGGTAAAAGCGGATTGGAAGTACTCGTCGGCTTCGCTCTTTTGGCAGCAAGTTTCATGTTTTTATTGAACTTACTGATAAACTTCTGATTTCCCTCACGCAAATCTATCTTTCGCACATTGTTTCCTATACCATATCCAACATAGGTATGACTGAGGAACTCATCAATGTCGTCAACAATGTATCCAGGCGAACACACATAATATGAATATAAAGCCGCTCTATATTGAGTGCTGCCTCCTAATGGGTATCCAGTCCAGCTTATGGCCTCACCCCCATGGACGGATCTTAAACGAATTGTGTCGTTATTATCATCTATCAGATAAAGTTCATGATTCTGAATCGGGGGAAGCCATTCTTTGTTCCGCAGGAAAAATATTAGTACGTACATCGGTTTATAGTTGTACATTAACATTTTAGAAAACCTAAATGTAGTTGCTAAATTTTTATTACCTGATTCCGCATAAAACTGGATTTCACTAGGATTAAGAAGCGGTCCCCACTGAGCACTAATGCTAACAGGAAGAAACACAAGCAATAAAAGAATTAATACTTTAATACTTTTCATACTTTTTTGATTTTATTATCATTGTTAACTATATACATTCCTTTGAGTTCTTTTATTTTTTTCATTTTTTTTGTTTTAATTGATTAATGATTACATTAGTCTCATCGCTTTGATTCCAACGGGGGAGGGTGCGGAGTGCACCCCACCCCTCGTTGACGGGGAACATGCAGTTACTACAAATGAATGCTATCTGTCATAAACTGTTTCACAAACAATCTTACTTTTGGAACATATTCACCCGTTTGAATCATGATAAACACCCTATTTATCGCAGATTCACATGCTATTCTACCTCAAACTCTGTGCATTAGCACCTACGAATGCTATACAAAGCATCACTTGTTTTCTTTGTTTTTTAGGGGTTGACGCTGCAAAAATAATATAAATAAATTAAACGACAATGAATAAAACGGGAAAAAATGAAAAAGTGAGTTCACCAGTAGTTCACCGAAAATCCAAGAAAAATGAAAAAAAATCATGCTTGTAAAGTACTACAGGCATGATTTTTGCTCGTTTAAAAATTGAATATTTTTTTCTGTTTTTTGGCGTTTTCTGTTTTGTTCACCGATTATTCACCGAAAACGGCTCTACAACTATCTGTAAGCGCATTTTGGTGACTTATTCTTTCAATTTGAGTGCTTTGACAGATTGCAAATTGTTGTATAGCGATTCACTGGTATTCTCACCAAATAAGTCATTGTTTATCTTGGCTTTGGTATTGCTGATGCTCGGTTGGGAGGTAACGAAAATCTGTGCGATCTCCTTTGTGGTAAAGTTTAATCGTGTTAATATCGCCACCTGAAGCTGGAAGTCGGTGAGATTGCTCTGTTTGTATTTTCTGTAGCTGTATTTCAGATGTTTCCTGAAAGCATTTTCCAATGCGGACAGTTCTGAACGCTTCACTTTTCCTTCACCGAATCGGCCCTCACTCTTTTCCAAAAAGAACTGAACAATATCACTGTTCATCAGTTCCGAATCATCCTCCTTGTACTCGATAATCCTTTCCTTCATGGAATTGTTATGGGCCTCCAATTCATGAATACGCTGCTGCAGCGTTTTCTCGTACTGCTCTTTGTCTGTTTTGAACAACTGATATTCCCGTCGGGTATCGGCTAATGAGTTGGAAAGGCTTTCCGCCTTGTCCAATATTTGGGCCTTTGCAATAGCCTGGCGTTTCTTATATCTCTCAAACAAAACATATGCAAGAACGGCAACCATGAATATTGCTACTAGGCATATTCCAAATATCATTTGTTGCTTTAATGATGCGATATGTTGTCTTTCGCTCTCCTGTTCTTGCTGCAATAATGCTTGATAGTATGCATCCTTTGTCTGTTGGATGTTGGTGAACATACCGACTGTTGCCGCTTCTAAGGAATCAGAGTACGTCATAGCTAACTGGGTGTCATGTTCTAATAGGGCTATATGAGATAGTTTATGGAAGACGGCATACTTTAGTTTAGAGGAAAGACGATTGATTTCCAACAATGTGGCTTTTGCCTGCTCTAAAGAGTCACAAGCAAGATAACAATCAGCAAGGGAGAATAGTGCAGCATCTCGAGTCTGGTCGGTCAATTCATGCATGCCTTGCTTCGCCAATTCGAGGGCTTTCGGATTATTTCCCGTTTCATAATAATATATCGACAGACTACGTAATGCTTCATTTGCTTGAACTACCAGACTCTCAGAACACGCAATATCGTATGCCTTATTAGCATATTCTAAGGCCAAGTCATAGTGTTGTAGTACTAAATGGTTGTTGCTCAAGGATAAAAACATAGATATAAGGTTGGCAGGTTTGTCCTCTATTTTATGGTAGAGGTCAACCGCAAGCTCCAATAGGCGAATGGCTTCGGCATTATTGCTCCAAGTCTTTTCTTCTGCTAAATGATCGTATGCCATATAGCATGTGCGCCAGTCCTTCACCTTCTCAGAACAGCGGATAGCCTCACGGAAAAGATCCTCTGCTCGTTTGGTACTATCGCGAGATGCCTCGAATTGAGCCAAATAGAAAGCACTACGACCTAAACAACGGATGGTCTCATACGAGGCTCCCTGCTCCTTATAATATATATAGGAGGGACGAATCAAGCTATCGGTAGCAACACCCTTCCCTTCCATTGCATCAGTCATGGTACGTAGCAAGCCATACAGGGAACGGACCCTCTCCCCGCTCTCCCTTAAAGGGCGAGAGCTAATAGAATCCAGCAACATGCCCGCACTGTCAGGACACTCAGGCAGAAATGCCTCTGCTCGCTCCAGCAATGCCCTCACTTCCTTGTCGCCCGTACAGGAGACAAGGAACAGAAGAAGTCCCAATATGTAGAGTAACTTACTCATATCGGGTGCAAAGATAGCAAAAAAAGGTTATTGGTTATTGAATTGCATATTTCATCGTTTTTATGCTACTTCGAGGCGTAATTTATCTTCGACGAAGTCAAAGTAGTAAAATTTGGTTATCGGTTATTGTTCTTTTAGCTTAATTGCTTAGTAGCTTAGTAGGTTAATAGCTTAATAGGTTAATAGGTTAATAGCTTAATAGGTTAGTAAGGTCGAAGGTAAATGTGCAATGTAAAATGTAAAATGGTAAATGGACAGCCTCTCCCCATAGAGGGGGAGATGTCTGAAAGACAGAGGGGGTCTGGTAAATGATTTGAGTTAACTCACGGTTTGGGGGGGAGGTACATTTTTTCTGGTTTTCTAGACACTTTTTCTATATATTAGCTGAAACTGTAGACACATTTGTTGAAGTCGTACTGAATCTGTAGACACAAACGAAAAAACAGATACGAAAAAACGTGCAATTGATACTGTCAGAAATTTGAATCGATTCAACTAATCCATTGAATCGATTCAATCGATCGAATGAATCGATTCAAGTTTTGAACACCTATATTTAACCCAAATTGGTCATTAGGCTGTTACGCGCAAATATGTTTTCTTTTTGTCATCTGTTTCACCGCTTTTCGGTTACAATGGAACCCCATTTACTTACGTTCAAAATGCTCACACTCGGCATAGTTCAGACAAGTCTGACTCTGCTCTCACTCAATCGCATTTTTGCGCCCTCAAATCAGCAAAACATCTATTCAAAAATTAAAAACTATTATCTCATAACGCTAATGACCGATTTGGGTTTAAAAGTTTAGAGTTGAGTGTGTAGCTTAATAGGGGGTAAGGTCTAAAGTCTAAGGTCTAAATAGCTTAGGGACATTCAGCTAATTCAAAAGGGAAAAACAGCCGACTCAATCGGGAAGATGAGTCGGCTGCGAAGGGTAATTGCCTATAGTCATCCGGTCGGATGACTAAAGCCATCCAGTCGGACGGCTAAAGGCGGACGACCGTCTGCCTTTAGCCGTCTACCCTCGAACTTATAATAGTGAAATGGTAATAGTATGCGGAATTTCACCACAAAGATACAAAAAGAATTCTCCGTTTCCAAATAATTCGTAAAGTTTTTTTGTGGTAGCGTAAAAAATAGGCAGAGAAGAAAATGGGGTTAGATCACACGAGCTCCTAAAAGTTTCGCTAACTCTTTCTTTCGTTTGGTTAGCTCCATCTGTTTCTGCAGGAGGTGCATATATTGTTCTGTGTTGTTCACGAATACAGGATTAGACAACTGGTTCATCACGCTGTTCATCTCGGCATTGACGATAAGGTTTTTATATTCGAGCACCATGCGCACTACGCTATCGCGTGAAATGGTATCGCCCGACTGATTGTTGCGAGCTGACAACTCGTAACGGTCGCTCATGAGTCGTGAAGCTGTCTTGCTGAAGTCGGCATCAGGACTATTGAGGAAGTAATGGCTGGCAATGAATCCCTCGCTCCTTTCGGCATCGTGAACAGCACTTAGCATACGAGCATAGAGGGGATGGCGGAACACAAGGCCATCGGCCTGTAATTCGTCGTAGATATAATCAATAACGGTTCGCGTCTGTACGTTCTCATCGGACTGACGGAACTCCAGTTCTTGTTCACCTGAACGCACAATGGCCTGAATGATGACTTGCTCCATATCGTAGAAACGCTGGTCTTCAGGTGAGACTTCTGAAGACGTAGAAGCCCTCTCCGACTCCCCCTCAAGGGGGCGAGGAAAGGAGAGTGGTTCTTCGTTCTGTGGTTCCGTGGTTCCTTCATCAGCAGATTGGTTGTCGCCGGGGTCAATTTGGTTTTCCAAATAGCGTTTCCGCTGCTCTGCCTGCTCGCGCTCCCGCTGTTTTTGCTCCCAGTTGCGTTTACGTGTGCGCATCACCTCACGAATGAGCATCTTCTCGTCGATCTGCAGCATCTCACTGCATTTATGGATATAAACAGAGCGTTCTATTTCCTCGGGCACGACCGAGATAGATTCTACGATGCTACGGATGAGGTCGGACATCTTGTCGGGATCGCCCTGTGCCTCGTTGAGCAGGAGATTGGTCTTGAAAGTGATGAAATCGACCTGATGGGAATCGACATACTCACGAAACTCTGTAGCGTTGTGCTTGCGTGCGAAAGAATCTGGGTCGTCGTTATCGGGCAGAAGAAGTATCTTGATGCGCATGCCTCGTGCAAGGAGCATATCGGTTCCTCGCAGGGCTGCTTTCTGTCCTGCAGCATCACCATCGTAAAGGAGGGTGATGTTGTTGGTGAACCGATGCAGGATGCTTATCTGGTCTTCGCTGAGAGCGGTACCTGAGTTTGCCACTACATTTTCGATGCCGCACTGATGCATGGAGATGACATCGGTGTAGCCTTCTACCATAAAGACATTGTGTTCTTTTGAGATGGCTTTCTTTGCCTGGAACAAGCCGAACAGCTCCTTGGCTTTATGATAAATCTCGGATTCGGCTGAATTGATATACTTCTGATTCACTCCCTTGGTGCGGGCGTCGAGTACTCGTCCGCCGAAACCTACTATCTTTCCACTGATGCTGAACCAAGGGAAGATTACACGACCATGGTATTTATCATAAAGGGTGCCGTTGTCGCGCTTGAACGAAAGGCCGGTCTTTACAAGATACTCTTCCTTATAGCCTTCCTGAAGGGCTTCGTTCGACATGGTATCAGATGCTGTGGGTGAGAAACCGAGACGGAACTTCTCGATGATATCGTCGCGAAAACCACGACTGCGGAAATAAGCAAGTCCGATGGTCTTTCCTTCCTCGGTATGGAGCAAGGCATCGTGGAAATAATTGCTTGCCCACTCATTGAGGGCAAACATACTCTCGCGCTCATTTTGAGTGCGACGCTCTTCCGGGGTCAGCTCACGCTCCTCTACCTCAATGCCATATTTCTTCGCCAGGAACCGCAAAGCATCGTAATAGCCCAGCTGCTCCTGCTTCATGATGAAATGCACCACATCGCCTCCTTCGCCACAAGCGAAACACTTGCAGATGCCTCGTGCGGGCGAAACGGAAAAAGATGGTGTGGTATCATCATGAAAAGGACAGAGCCCTCGGAAACTGGACCCTGCTCTACGAAGTGTAACATATTCAGACACGACATCTACGATGTTGGCTGCACTTCGTATCCGTTCTATGGTGATAGGAGATATCATAAAGAAGGGAAGTCCCCTCCTAACCTACCCGAGGGGAGGAACTAAGGGTTATAGGTTATTTCCGAACTGACTGATAGAACTCTTCGCGCATGCTTTCTTCCTCGTAGGCACCTGTGTAGGATGTGGTGACAGTGACTGCCCCTTGTTTCTCTACGCCTCGCATCTGCATACACATGTGCTGCGCCTCCACCATCACCATCACGCCACGTGGATGGAGTGCCTCCTGGATACACTGGCATAGTTCACGTGTGAACCGTTCCTGCACTTGCAGACGATGGGACAGGATGTCGATAGCGCGTGGAATCTTACTGAGTCCCACGATACTGCCATCGGGGATATAGGCCACATGTACCTTTCCGAAGAAGGGCAACATGTGATGTTCGCAAAGAGAATAGAATTCCACACCTTTCACGATGACAGGCTGAGCATACGATTCCTGAAACTTAGCGGAACGCAACACCTCGACGGGGTCTTGTTCGTACCCGCTGGTGAAGGTCAGGATACACTTCGCCACACGTTCGGGGGTATTGAGCAATCCCTCACGCTGGGTATCCTCGCCCACCACCTTGAGTGTCTGGGTGATACACGCTTTCAGTTCCTCTATTTCTTTCTGCTTGTCGTCGAATGATAGTCTGTACATGTCGAGCGTAATGAATGATCGTTATTTGAGTTGGTCAACTGTGACATAAATCTCACTCTTCACCACCATTGCCTCTGAGATGCCACGAGACTTAATCTTACGCATATAGGCTGATGCATCTTCGTAAGTGGTGAAATCGCCTATACGGCATATCCAGTGAGGGGACACAAACGAGGTGTAGGCACGAAGTTCCGGGAACATACCCATGACTCGGGTACCGATACGCTGTGCCTGGGTCTGGTCAGAACGTTGGTTGCCACCGAAATACACCTGCACACGATAGCCTCGCACCTTCTGATGCAAACCTGCCGCCTTGCCAAGAAGGTCGTCGGCATCCTGTCTCACCTTGTTCTCTGTGATGATGGTAGCCACTTTCGAGGTAGTAGCAAGCGAGCTGGGCACAACCTCCTCACCATTGACAATGGCGGTGAGGCGTGGGTCTTGTTCGATCTCGAACACACCCTGCCCTTCCACTTCGCTCTGCACCTTCGAAGTGAACGTTTGTGCCTTCATGGCTGCCGAAGCAACCATGAAGACCAAAACGAGACATGATAGGATTCTCATTTTATTTCCAAGCGTCGATAATACCTTTGAAATCAGGAACCTTGAGTGATGCACCACCAATCAGGCCTCCGTCGATATCCTTCTTAGCGAAGAGTTCAGGAGCATTTGAAGCCTTGCATGAGCCGCCATAGAGAATAGAGGTGTTTTCAGCTACTTCGTCGCCATACTTCTCAGCGATGATGCTGCGGATGTATGCGTGGATTTCCTCTGCCTGCTCAGCAGTAGCTGTCTTACCTGTACCAATAGCCCAGATTGGCTCGTAGGCAATGACGATATTTGCAAACTCTGCAGGAGTGAGGTGGAACACACTACCTTCGAGTTCTGCCTTTACAACTGCGTTCTGCTCGTTAGCTTCACGCTGTGCCAGACTTTCACCGATACAGAAGATTACCTTCAAACCATTTATAAGTGCGAGGTCAACCTTCTCCTTCAGGATGGCAGGAGTCTCATTGTAGTACTCACGACGTTCTGAGTGACCCAGAATGACATATTCAGCACCTGTTGACTTCACCATCTCGGCACTTACCTCACCTGTGTAAGCACCCGATGCCTTGTCAGCACAATTCTCGGCACCAAGACCTATCACGCTGTGATCGATGATATCAGATACGGTTGCCAAATGGATGAATGGTGTGCAGATAACAACGTCACAGTTTGGCTTCTCTGCTGTCAGTACTTCGTTCAACTCTGTTGCCAATGCAACTCCTTCTTGCAGGTTCTTGTTCATTTTCCAGTTGCCTGCTACGATTTTCTTTCTCATTTTTGTTTTTTATTAGTTGGGTTATTTATTATGGGTCTTATGGAATTAAAAGTCCTTGAATCACTTCCTGGTTTGGGAAGTTCCAATGGCTCCACTTCTTGACAATCTGCCCATCATTCAGGAGAATGAGTCCAGGATTGGAGCGTACCATTGTCTTCAGTGTTCGTTCGTCGGCAGTACAGAAGACATATTCTGCACCGGTGTAATCTGCCCAACGACTGCGAGCAGCTTCATCGGACGCTGTTAGACAATAGAACATGATGTCGTTTGCCTTTGCATAATCATAGAGGTCGTTAATCTTGTCCATGATGCTTTCGTCGGCTGTCTGCAGATTTGGTGCGCATAGCAACAGTGTGCTACCATCGTATGCCAATATGTCGCCCGTCACCTCCTCGTCACCATATTCTATATAGAAGTCGTTGATAATTTGCCGGCTTGCTCCGCTGAGCTGCTTTCTACGGGTTTCGACGTATGTCCATGTAGAGTCGGGATCATCGTCGTCGATGCTAAGTTCCAACGTCTTGCCATCCTTTTCATAGACAACAGTCACCTCGAACTGTGGACGCTGGTCTTCTGGCACCTCTACCATTGCACGCAAGTCAGTTCCCACCTTGTAGGGACGGAAGTCGATGGCTGGCAATGCATAGATGCAATACATCATATATGCCATCAATCCCAGCGTGAACAATGTAGATATGATCCAATATACCTTTGTACTGATAAGATGTGGTTGGAGCCGATACCATCGGAATACCACAATCGCTGCTCCCAGCAGCACGATATTCTTCAGTAGCGTCTGTATGTTTGTCAGGATGATGGCATCGCCAAAACAGCCACAGTCGCTCACAGGGTTCGCTATTGCAATATACACAGTCAGTAGGGTCATGCACGCCATGAAGACCAATGTGATGCGCGACACCCATTTCCGGCGCATGCCGAAAAGCAGATACACTCCCAACACGAACTCGAAGAGGGCGATACCCATTGCCATCAACAGAGTAAATAACCCAGGTACGCCTGTGATGCCCCATGCGCTGAAGTAATCCTCCAGTTTATAGACCATGCCTAACGGGTCGTTAGCCTTGACAAAACCCGAAAATAGGAAGGTGGCAGCCAGCAAGAAGCGGCAGATGTTCACCACAATCTTCAGCACGATATGCAGGGCGCTTTTGCTCATTCGCCAAAATCCAGTTTGATGAGTCCGAATACTGAGTAGTTGATCATATCGAGATAGTTGGCATCAATACCTTCCGACACCAGTGTCTGTCCGTCGTGCCCCTCAATCTCTTTCGTGCGGTTAAGCTTTTGCAGAATCAGGTCGGTGTACGAGCTGACCCGCATCGAACGCCAAGCCTCATCGTAGTCGTGATTCTTCCTGAGCATCAGTTCGAGTGCCTGTTGTGCATACTTGTCGTATTGTATCATCGCATTGTCAGCCGTCATATCGACGACATCGACATAACCAAGTTCAAGCTGAATGAGTCCTACGATGCCATAGTTCACGATGGCTTGGAACTCTGGATAGATGCCCTCGCCTACCAACGACACCCCTTTCACTTCCAGGCTTCTGATTCGTTTGGCCTTGATGAGTATCTGATCGGTTACAGACGAAGGACGCAGTATTCGCCACGATGCCCCATAGTCGTGCAGTTTATTGGCAAAGACCTCACGACATTTAGCCATCTCCTGTTTGAACTGTTCTTGCGTTTCCATTAAACTTATATTTATGGCAAAAGGCAAAAGGCAAATGGCAAGCGTTTTTTGCCTTTCGTCTTTCGCCTTTTTTCATTCTACTTCAATCTCTTATGAGCACTTCAACACCTGTCCAGGTTTGATGTTGCTATCTTTCTTCAGGCCATTGAGCTTATAGAGTTTCTCTACCGTAATGCCGTGATTGTTAGCGATGCGCCAAGGTGAATCACCTTTTTTCACCACGTATGTCTTCGGCTTGGTTTTCTTGGCAGTTGTTGACGAGCGCTTGGTCGCTGCAGGCTTGCTTTCGGTCTGCTTAGGAGTAGCTGGGGCGGGTGCCTCGTTAGCTGCTGGTGCAATGGTTGGAGTCGTGAGTACAACTTCTGTCGTCTGAGCCACAGGAGTAGTTTCTTCTTCGTTTACGATTTCTGCCTTTGCCAATGTAGCAGCCGGCTGCTTGGCATTCTGTATTTTACCTGAGTTCACTACATAGTAGTCGCCTGTGACATCCTGTGCCTCGAAGTCGAACATAAGTGCAGGATTGATGGCAGTACCCAAGAGTCGGGTTTCGAAGTGGAGGTGCGAACCCGTGCTGGCACCTGAGTTACCTCCCAATCCGATTGGCTGTCCTGCACGTACGATTTCATCTTCCTTTACCAACTGCTTGCTCAAGTGGCCGTAGAGGGTTTCCAAACCATTGGGGTGACGCAGTACTACGTAGTATCCCCATCCGCCTGCATTGTATTTCACGATACGCACCTTGCCATCGAATGCAGCATAGATGGTGTCGCCTGTATATACCTTGATGTCCAGTCCTTTGTGCTGACGTCCCCAGCGAGGTCCGAACTTAGAAGTGATTTTACGACTTGGTGTCGGCATAGCAAATCCACGGAGGTCAACCTTGAAATTTGGAGGCATTGCTCCAGGGGCAATCAGTGCTGAGGTATGATCCCATGTAGAGTAGATGTCAGCAGCAGGATTGTGCAGGTCGATGAATGCCGGCGTATTGTTGATTTTAATTGCTTTCAGGTCAGTCAGTTTTCTGTCAGACGGTGCTCTGTTAGCCAACAAGTCCTGAGCCGAAACGGCTGTCGAAGCTGTTGTCAGAACCGCCAAAGTAATTGTTTTTAGTAATCGTAACATATTATTGGGTTGCTTTAATATTCATCATTGGCATACAGGTACTGGAATGTAGCCTGCTTATAATCGAAAATCTCATCTGCGTTGAAGAATCGGTTGATTTCTGCTACAGCGTTCTCAGGAGAGTCGGACGTGTGGATGATGTTCTCTTGGAAACTCATACCAAAGTCGCCACGGATGGTACCAGGCGCAGCCTTTCTACCGTTTGTACTGCCCGTCATGGTTCTGACCGTCTCCACTGCATCCACTCCCTCATAGCAGCAACATACCACAGGAGCTGCCATCATTGAGTTCTTGATACGCTGGAAAAAAGGTTTTGATGCCAAGTGAGCATAATGTTTGTCGAGCAGCTCATCTGTCAGTTGCATCATCTTCATTCCGCAGAGTCTCAGACCTTTTCGTTCAAATCGTGCTGTCACCTCACCTACAATAGCTCTTTGCACTGCACTCGGCTTCAGTATTACAAGCGTTTTCTCCATAATTTATTTTCAATCTTCGCTGGCTTAATGCCATAAAACGCTGCAAAATTACGATTTTTTTTTGGAACAGCCAAATATCTGCCCCCTTTTTTTTGATTTATTAGCATTCATTAGCACAATCGACGTGTTTGAGGGCAATAAATGACGAAACGTAACATCTCGGGCAGCGAAACGTAATTTCACGACCCGAGAAACGTAATCTCACTCCCTCTGTGCTAACGGCTCTCTTAACGAGAGATTTTGTAAAGTCGAGTTAGCAACAACAAGAAGCTTTTTATAACATTGTTTCACTTATCTGTCTGTATTTAGGTCAAGATCCTTCTCTCCCGAATATAGTTTTGCAAAATAATCATACCAGTCTTCATCAAAATACTGTTTAGTCACTTTATGTTCCCCATCTTGTATCGATTTTATCCAACTGCGATAGGTCTGGACAACAAATGTCATTCCCGTATCGTTGCCAAAGGCGATGCCAGCAGGCTCTCCATCATTCTCCCAAAAGGATACCGAAAATGCAAATAATCGTTTGGGGGAAGATTTATAATGATCGTACCAATATGTTACTTTATAGTAATAGCAACCTTTTCGTTTCTGAACATTCGGATGATTGATGAACTCACGATAGGTTATGTTTGGATCAAACCGATTGGCACCTGATATCTCCACACTCATCGGCTCCCGATACCAATCTGGAGCGCAATTCATCATCACCTCCTTAGCGGCTTTCTTCAAATACTCATTCCGAGCATCCTCTGTCATCTTACTCAGATTCGTGACAGACCCAACCTGTGCACACAATGGCATGCTAAGCAAAGCCATTAGGACAAACAATATTTGTTTCATCATAACTGTCTGGTTTTATTTATGGGAGTGGCATAGGCTGCGTGATATTGTGCTTGACCCACTCATGATAAGGATTAACGAAGAAATTATGTCCGAAATGATTACCAAAGATAATGCCAAGAGGCTCTCCATCATCTTCCCAGATGGCCACCTTCGCTTGAAATGGCCAACTTTTCTGAGCCGATGGTGCATATCGGATGATAACCTCATAAAACTTTCTTCCCTTCTGCTCGCGGCTTTGCGGCATGAAATCAGTTGTTCTGAAAGTCTTCAAATCCGACACCTCATACTCCACTGGAGGAGCAGGTGTATAGCCACTTGAGAAACAATCTGTAACCTCAGCAGCCTTTTTTGTCAGATATTCATGGCGTTGCGCCTCAGTAAGGTTTTTCAAGTGGGCAATCGGTTTCATGATTGGAGGGAGTACAAAGAACGAGGTTTCGTGATCATAGTTGTTACAATTAAGCCCATCAAACATTGGAGCAAGAAACTCTGCTACCGTCATCAATGAATCCACTCTGCTTGACTTGTTACTTATTACGGCTTCCATCAGTTGCTTGGTAAACACTATGAGGAATTCCACCCGTCCATGTCCTTCGCTACATTCCTGCAAAGCACATTTCTCATGAAAAAAGAATTCTGAATTTTCCCCGTCCAGACACATTCCCAAAGGAGAGTACAGATAATCCCATTGATCATTTCTGCATTTTACCCACGATGTTTCTGGGTATTTGGCACGGCTCACAGCCCCACTCCATAGACGAGTTAACCGCTTGAGGTGCCCATCAGGAATCGTCATCTGTGTCGTCATCTTCGGATTGCGTATCGTGGTTTCTAATTGCTGCTTATACACCAGCGCATGCGCCAATGTATCGTAATACAAAATACGCAAATCGTCCCAACAAGAAGTGAAAAGCACACCAAAAGCGGCATGCTCATACCCCAACACACGATACCCTTTCCACCGCCTGTCCTTACTCTGTTTTACAGAATCGACACATAGGTCGGATAGCGGCCAAAGCCATGCATGAATAGGTGCAGTAAACGGCCCTATTCCATCATCATCTTGTGCCATCATACCGAGTGGCAAGAGAGCAAGTAATAACAAATACATTCTTTTCATACTAAACATAATTTGATGTTGATAATTTGTTGAGCGAAGAGTGCGCTAACCGCTAACCACTATCCGCTAACCCTTGAATCCGGCTGCAAAGATAGTGTAAAAAAATGTAACATACTTGCAGATTTGTAACATTGAGTACACGTTGTGTACACCTACATCCTCCCCGTATGGCTGTGTAGGGGGATACAGAATTAAGTATTTGAAGTTCTTGTCGAATTTGACATATCTGCTTATCTGCTCCACATAGTCATCGATTGTTTTGCTGCCTTTGGAGTTGATAAACAGCAATATGTTGACCGAATAGTATCTGTCGGCACGATAAAATTCGAGGCCGTAGCAGTCTGTGGCATTCTTCTTCACATGCCGAGTGACAGAGCCAACCTCGCATTTCACTTTCTTTATATTAGGTATTTGGGTGATAAACACCCTGTCCGAATTTGTGATTTGAGTCAATCTGTCATTTGCATACATACGGATATACTTCTGCTTAGTTGCATTGATTTTCTCCATCAGTTCTTTGTTATTCAATACTGAAGGCTCATGATCAATATGGAACCAAGGAAGCCCGCAGTTGTTGAGCAGTTCACTTGTAAAACTAGCTCCGTGCCGAGAAATCGTATTTTCATCAATTGGTACTTCGTGGTCAGGTTTTGGTTTGCTCGCAAATCTCACAGAAGACATCAACAGCACACAATTATCGTCAAGGGTTATGATGGGACCTGCCTCAAAAATTGGAATGTTGCCACCCGATTGTCTCATACTTGCAAATTGAAACACACGCATCTTACTCAGCGGCACGTTTTCTTCTGACTCTATCTTCACATGATGAGGAAAAGAGATTGAAACACCCCAATACTCCTTGTTCTTACGCACATAGGTTTCCCAGTCATCCCCCATTGGATCAGAAGTTGCTGACGATGCTTTTTGCTTGGGTTTGGGTTGTTCATCACTTCGTTTCACCTCAATAACGATATCAATGGAATGACCAGTAATCAGCGTTCTTTTAGCTCCGTGCCTGATAATGTTAGTCTCTAAATCTTGATCAAAATACGAAGCCATCAAGGTGTCCTTTGGGTTCACTATCTTCAAGGAGTAGTTACCATTAACATCTGTCACAGCATGACCAATGATTCGTTTTTCCTTATCTATCTCAATGACATTTACCTTCACAAGCGGACTCCCTTTATCGTCCGTCACTTTACCATGTACGATATCGCCCGCCTTGACCTGAGCCATCGCACAAAGCGACAGGCACAACATGACTTGAATAAAAACGATTTTTTTCATATTTAAAACCTTCTATCGATAACTATTGATATATTGATCTGGTAATTGCAATGCACGGTAATGAACCAGCAGGCGGTCGATGGTGGGTACGAGCGATTTGAGTTTGTCTTTGTCACTCTCGAGTACTGCCTTGAGAATATCGTTATAGGTCTGAGCCAACAGTCTTTGCATTCCATCTCCCTCTGCCGAAAACATTGATTCCCGGTCTCTCCACATCAAGTAATTTGCCACGCCATCGAATACTACCGTCTTCGTATCCCTGTACACAGACGTGTTAACTGCATAAATTGTAAGATTAAGGATAGAATCAAGCGTAGCTTTATCAACATCCATACGGACGGTCGTGAGGAGGGGTTGTTCAGTAATGTTATACCAAATATTATTATGGCATTTCATCGCAATTAGCTCCGTCTTCTCCCTGTTCCTAAGGTAGGCCAAAGCACTGGGGGCTTCGAACGACGGGCTTGTCAGAAACAGGAGCAAATGACGGGGGTAGATCTCGTTGTAATGGTCTATCAGATTCTCCACTTCCATCATTTCGGCTTCATATTCCTTTGTTGCGACCTTCAAACCTGCTGAATCACCTCGTTCTTCATAATCGTGCTTGGCTTTTTGATAGCGACTTTCAAGACCGTTCTCTGTTTGATTATAAGCATACATATCTGTTTCGAACCAATGTTCCGCAGCCAGGTTCCCTTCATACTTGAACGTATTGAATAGCTTTTGAGCATAATCGATACCGTTCTTTATCAGAGGTTTCCTCTGTAAAACCTCAAGCCTTGAAGTCTTCACTTGTCCCATCATACTGACAGGTAGCAATGTAAGTAATAATAAAAGGATTGTCTTCATATTCGATTGTTTTGAATAAGTTCTTAAAAGCTGTGTTCTCTGCACCGCTGTACAGAGGAGCCACAGCAAAAATAGCAATTACTACAAAATTTAGCGTGGTATGGATGAATAATAGATTCGGAAATCGGGAGAGGGATCACATGTTCCGTCCTTGGAATAATTTGCAATCCTGACGAGACACGAATGGAATCCTGACAAACGTTCCAGCAGGAAGGAATCAAAACGGTCGGTTATAATCTCCTCGTACCATTTCAGGCCTATTGTCTGCTCGCCGTTGATGCTCATATCGTAGAAATAGTTCGTTGAGCCTGTATAGTGTGCTCTTTCTGCATGTTCAATCCGAATCAGGTTGCCCCAGGCATCGTAGTCATAGTTGAATCCCGATTGCTGCCGATGCCCCTTCGTACTTTCCTCCTCTTCTTGGGATAGGTCCTGATGCTCTATGAGAACCCATTGACCTGCATCATATCGATACTTATCGTAGCCGGTTCGGATATTGTTTGCATCATAGGTGGCAACAAAACGGTGATAAGGTACGGTTTTGTCCTCGACACGATAATCTGTACGAACGGTGTTGCAACCGTTCTTATCATATTCGAAGAGCGTTATGGAACGCCGTACTATTCCTGTAATGGCAAATGTGTCAGTCTTTGCAATCTCTAATAAATGACCTGCAAAATCGTAAAGGTATCGTTCCCTATGACTTCCGGCATTCCTTAGTTCACGGCTGATTTCAACAATACTATCCAGCCGATGTGTGAAATTGCGTGGCTGAGCCATGCAAGTACTGCAAAAGAGTGCTGCTAATATTATGAACATTGCTTTCATATCGTTTTCCTTTATAAGGTATGTTTTCATATTTCTGTTTTTTCGTAATTAGTTGATATACGAATAGTAGAACGTGCAGATGCGAGGTTCTTCGTCACCTTCTTCGCTGATGACGATATGGGTGGGTTTGTAGGAGCTGATGCCGAACTTGCTGCCGCAGGGAAGGGCGCTGATGTTGTTTTTGAGCCAGGGTTCCAACCCCATCACCTCCGCACGCTTCGTACTTTTGTCGTAGAAGAAGGCTATGGTACGATACCAATCACCCTTTGGGAAATCTTCATTCAGCGTACTCGTCTCACCTGTGTAATGCATCTGATAGACCATCGACCTGTCGCCATCGAGGTCGTATTGGCATACTTCTTTGGTAACATTACTCATGATGCTGTTTGAGCTTTCCGTACAAAGCGCATATCGCCCATGTTTGTCGTAGGCGTAAAGGGTTTCATACTCCATATCCGTCCACTCATTGATGCTTTTCTTCTCGACCAGACGGTTTTTGCCATCATACTTGTAGGTCTCCGTCAGTTCCAACTCGCCTTTACGATAGAAGCGTTCCTCTGTCAGCAACCCTTTGCGGTTGTATCGGTAGGTGTACTTTCGAATGGTCGATGGCTTTACTTTACCATCATAATAACTCGTTTTAATCATTGAATCCAACTGATGGGAGTCGTTGTAATACAGTTGTACATCCCGGAATGCTGTATCCGTACATACCCATCCATCGTTCCATCTGTATGCCACTTCCGAAACCTCACGCCCTTGGGCGTCGTATCGGGTGACGGTCTTCCAAGAGTAACTGTCATGGACATTCTTCTCCTCATCACGATAGCTGGTAACGGAGGAAATATTTCCCTCGTCGTCATAGTCGAGCACAAACGTCGTTATACCGTCGAAGTCATTACATAGTACCACGCTGTCAAGCCGCTGCGAGTACTTGGTAAGTATCGGAGCCAGTTTGGCTTTCCTTACTTCTTTTTCGGCTTCACGCTTGGCACGTTCAGCTTTTTGTTTCTCAGCACTGAGAATCGCGGCTTTAGGGAAACGCTGCTTGAGCTGCGCCTCCATTTCCTCCGACATCTTGCCTTCAATCTTGAAGTCTTTGATGTCTATGTCGTCCATCCACTCAGGAATGACGACCTCCCTTTTATCGAACAACAGATAGAGCCTCTCCAGATGATTGGTTCGTTTCAAGACAGTCGGCACTTCATCCACGACAAGTGGCATCCCATGTTGCTGTTCGATGATGCGTGCAAGAGTCTCGGCTTCGGCATCTGCCTTACGTGATATCCAGCCAATCTTAGGCGACAGCATGCCTGTAGCCTCGTCCACCTCGATGCCCACGAATCCTGCAATCAGTTCGATGTCGGCTTCTTCCTGTATTATGTTTGTCGCAGGGTCGTACAGCACATATTTGAACCCCACATGCGACTTCTCCTGTCCTAACGATGCCGTATGCGCAACCGTCTTGCGGATGGTCTTGTCCTTGGTGTTGGGGAACAGTTTCAGCATCCAGCCATCGAACTCTGTAGGCTTCACAGCGCTGCAACCACCTCCTCGCAGACGGTCGGGACGGTCCTGCATCACGATGTCTTTCCAGAACTTACGATTAGGCTTACCCTCGGCTGCCTTCACAAACTCCTGCAGGATGGGTAATAGTTCCTTTGTCCACCACCCCATGTTGTACTTCTCCAACGCTTGCGTCTTCTCCACCACCTTGCGCCAGTCGGCTGGTGTACCTTCCAGCGTGATGGATGGGATGCCACATGTTGCGGCAAAGTCGGTAAAACGGAAATACTGCTTCACGGCATCCATCAGCGTGACCTGTGAGGCGATACGTTCCGTCATGCCCGTGGTCGAGAAGTCGGCTGTCATCGTCTGGGCAAGGTCGCCCTTCGTATGCGCTTCTATCTCCTTCGAGAAAAGTCGGATGACTTCGTTCCAGTTGGCATTCGGATGGTGCAGGAGGTCGAACCTAGGATCTTCCGCCAGGTTGGTCTTGATGACCAGGTCCTTCACACCTTCATGACTGACCAGTAGCGGTCGCATCTCCTCAGCGTGGTTGTTGACATACTCGCTGAAGGTGAGGCAGATAAGTTCCCACAGCATATCAGGAGACAGTTTCACAGGCCGATGGTCGGCAAACGCCTCTGTAAGCGTAGCAAAGAAGGCATCGTTGCCCTTATACCACAAACGCTTATCAGCAAAACTGGTTGCCAGCACATTCTGACACTTCTCTTCAATCTGGAATTCGTTGAGCACCCGTCGTGCAATCGCATTCGCATCCGCCAGGCTGATGTTTCTCTCCGGCATCGGCAGGTCTTTATCGACCTCGAAAGTGATGCTTCCACCCTTGCTGTCCAGCACCTTGCATTTCTGTGCCAATACAAAGCCCCCGGCCATGTAGGCAACAATCATTGTCAATACGAATCTTTTCATATATCTTTTTTATCTAACAAATCTTTCTAACATTCCTTTTGCGATTGCTTCATCATCGATTAGTTTGAAATCCTGCCAGCCTTTTGCCTCCTTATAGTCGAACAGGCTACCCTTGGGTACATGAATCTGGCATTTTTCTTTATCCACCATACGGAATGCATTGTCTTCCGAGTCACCAACAAGCAATGGTGCCGCAGGCGCAAGACAATAGATTTCCTTCAGATTCCAACAATGCCAAAACATTGTCTGAGGAATTTCCTTCAGTGTCTTTGGCAACGTCACCATATCAAGTGTAGTACATGAACTGAAAGCACCATCGCCAATCCAGGTGATGCTTGTCCGATGCAACTCTGCAAACAAGAGCGATGGGCACTGACTGAAGGCAAAGCTGCCTACCATCTCTACCGACTGCGGCAGGTCTATAGATGCCAGATTCGGATTGTCAGAGAACGCATTAACGCCTATCCATCGCGTGTCCTCCTTCAGGGTGTAGTGCTGTTGCTGCTTGTCCGTTTCTATCAAAAATCTGTCAGCATAACGCAAACCGTTCTCCATCGGAAAGCCCTTACAGCAATAGAAAGCTGTCGGAGACATCTTAGTGACAGACGTTGGAATCTTGATGCTGGTCAGGCCTGTACACCATAGAAAAGCAAAGCCCTCGATTTCCTCCACCGACTCAGGAATATTGATGGCCTTCAGGGCTGAGCAACGATTGAATGCACTATTCATGATCCGCTTAATCGTGTTGGGCAGATACACTATTGTCAGTTTGTCGGAAAACGCAAAGGCTTCCCATCTGATTGCCACAACTGGGTATATTTTACCTTTGTAGGTGATTTGTTCAGGAATCGTAATTTCGCCCTCATAGCGATAATCGTCCGTTTCGTTGTTCGACACCCAAGCCTCTTTTTTATCCGTCCAAATCAGATAATACACACCATCCACCAGAACCGTCTTTGGTTCTTCAGTAGTCTGTGCCAACATAAACATCGACACACACATCATAATCTGAATTAAGATAACTTTTCTCATAATCTGTATTCCTTACTTGATTTCTGTATAATAAAACCTCACGTCAGAGCCTGATGTATTTGTGCCACTCAATCCCTCGAAGTCACCAGAGGCATTCACTCGGTTGATACGCGTTACACGGTACTTGCTGTTGCATGCATCGCAGAGTAAGCCCCAGTTCAGAAGACTCATGCCAGGTTTGTCGTACCAGCCAACCCCTTGTACGTTCTCTGCTTTGGTGGCGAGGTCGTAGTAGTAGTTGGTGGAGCCTTTGTACTGATTTCCGTCTTCGTGGTCTTCACGCACCAGGTTGCCGTAGGTGTCGTATGCACGGTTTTCTACGTTCACCTTCCAATTGTCGTCTTGTGAATTTTTGCGCTTACGCTGTTCACGCACCACCTGACCGTTCTGTTCGGTATACTCAATGAAGCACTCACTCGTATAATCCCCGGCTATTCCTGTCGTCTGAATGGTCGTTTGATGGATTACCCTTCCTTTCTTGTCGTATTCCATCTTGTTCGTGATATTTGGGAAAAACTCCTTTTCGTTGTGTTTATAGCCATATATCACCTCTTCAGTCATCTGATTGCGTGAATTGTAGGCATGGGTTAGCTTCGACTTGCTGATGCCTATATTATTCATGTATTCAAATTCACTCACTTCCTCAACAAGGTTCCCACGTTTGTCGTATGTGTAACTGTCCGTATTCGTACGCCATAGTTTTTCACCTCCTTGGTACATCTTCGAATCCTTTTTCAGCAGACGGCCCTCGTCTGTATAGGTAACCTGGGTCACCATTACCAGTACGTCTTTACCATCTTCCACTTCGTATTCATCCTCGCCCACACAGAATCCACGCTCGTCGTAGTGGTAGATGCGTTTGCGCGGTTTCTTGGATTCTGTAGAAGTCTGTATGGTTTCTGCAATCCGTCCTTGCTCATCATAGTGAAAGCGCTTGACAATTGTAGCATACGAATCCACTGTTACAATGCTGTCGAGCCTGTAGGCATATTCGCCTGGAGCAAGGTCGCGACGGGTGGTGATGTTATGAAACAGACGTTTCACCTTAGCCTTGGGGAACCGTTTCTGGAGCTGTGCATACTCAGCATCTGTCATGTAGCCCTCGATGGTAAAGTCGTCAATCTGTATGCTGTCCATCCACTCAGGCACGACGACAGAGTCCTCGAACGCCAAGTAGAGACGATCGTAGTGTTTCTCGCGCTTCAACACCTCAGGCACCGTCTTTATCTTGTTTCCAGAACCATTCAACGAGATACTTGAGAACGAGATACTTGAGCTTTTGAAGCGTGCCAAAGTTTCGGCATCCTCGTCTATCTTACGGGCAATCCACCCTATCTTGGGTTCTAATGCTCCTGTTGCCTCATCTATTATGATACCTATAAATCCTGCATAGAGCATGATGTCAGTTTCTTCAATCACCTGCATGGTTTCACGGTCAATCAGCTGGTACTTGAACGGCACCTTCGACAACTCCACACCTTGCATCTGACTTTGCGGAATGGTTGCCCTTATCTTCCCATTCTTCATATCGGGAAAGAGTTTCACCATCCAGCCATCCAAGTCTGTAGGCTTATCCATGCTGCATCCACCTCCACGCAGACGGTCGGGACGATCCTGCATCACAATATCCTTCCAGAACTTGCTACTGGGTTTTCCTTCAGCCGTTTTGACCAACTCAGCGATAATGGGTTTCAGTTCCTTCGTCCACCAACCCATGTTGTACTTCTCCAGTCCTTGCACCTTCTCTGCCACTTTTCGCCAGTCATCGGGTGTACCCTTTAGTGTAATATAAGGTATACCGCATGAGAGGCGGCCTGCGATATAGTGGAAATAGCTCTTCAGCGACTCCATCAGTGTGATTTGTGAGGCAATACGCTCTGCAGATCCTGTAGTAGAGAAGTCGGAGGTCATCAGTTGGGCAATATCGCCCTTGGTGTTTTCAGCAATCGCAGCCGAGAACTTGTCGAAGAGGTCGCTCCAGTTGGCATTCTTGTCGTCCAGGATATCCTCTTCCGTCATAATCTTCAAGTCATTCACGCCTTCATGGGCAACCAACAGCGAGCGCATCTCTTCTGAATGATTGTTGACATACTCGCTGAATTCAAAGCCAATAAGCTGCCATATCATATCGGGCGAAAGCACAAAAGGTCGATGCTCAGCGTATGCACGCACCAAAGAATAGAAGAACACATCCTCACGAGCATACGAAAGCTTCTCGTTTGCAAAACTGGATGCAAGAATCTCGGGTTCAAAACGGTAAGAAACAGTTCTTAGCACAAGACTTCTTGCTAAATCGGCTGAAGAAATGTTATATAACGTCTTTTCCTCATCTTCTATAGCAGGAAGATTTGCGTCTACTTCGAACTTGATGGAGCCAACTTCCTGGCTCAATACTTTGCATTTCTGTGCCATCGCAAGGCTTCCAGCCATGCAGGCAACAATGATCATTAAGATTGTTCGTTTCATACTTTATATAATATATTATTAATTTGTTTCTTTGTTAAAACGCATGTCTGAACTTCCAGCCATTATCGTCAACAGTCGCATCATGTCTGAAATCATCTGCAAGGAATTTGATGTCGATACGTAAAGCCTCAAGTGCACGACGATTGCCTTTCTTCACTGCCTCGATGAGTTGACGATTGAGCCTCAACAGACGCCTCACGAGGTACTCCTCCCCTTCTGGAGCCTTCCGACTGGCACAACCATTAGTGCGTGCATACATAGGATTCGCACCTCTGACAAAGACATCCCACAATGTGCCATCAAGAACCGTTATCTGTGAAGTATCTGTTCTGGCAGCCAAGATGGCGTTTGTCCATAGCCCTCGTAGGTCGGATGCCAGATCGTCAGGAATGTGCAACTGATGGTATGCGACAGGTACTGCCCAAGGTTTACGCGGCTTCTCACGCAACGTCCAACGCGAAGAACTACCCTCGGATTTTGTGAGTTCCATGATTTCTCTGTATGTCTGATCCCAGATGCTCTTCATCGACTCATTATATACCAATGCGTGCTTCACGGAATCATACCCCAAGACACCCTCACTCCGAAACGATCGGGAGATAAACACCCCACAGCTTAACTTGTTCAGATGAAGAAGTTTTGTTCTTTTCTCGTTGTAGTAATGAGTGAATGCATCATTACTGTTGCTTGCGTAATTCGCATATACAGCAGGGTCAAGTGCATTTTGTGCCATCGCTATGAGCGACAGACACAACATTACTTGAATTAACACTACTTTTTTCATAATTCTTCTATTTGATCTCCGAATAATAATACCTCACGTCCTGACCTACTGTACTTGAGCCTCTCATTCCTTCGAAGTCACCAAGGGGATTGACTCCGTTGATGCGCATGAGGCGGCATTTGCACTTACATGCCTGGACGAGCATCTTCAGTTGCAAGAACGTCATTCCTGGTTTGCCGTACCAGTCAAGTCCCTGCACGTTCTCCGTTTTGGTAGCGAGGTCGTAGTAGTAATTAGCGGAGCCATAGTACTGATCGTTTTCCTCGTAGTCTTCACGCACCAGATTGCCGTAGCTATCGTATGCGCGGTTTTCAACAACCACACTCCAATCACCTTCAAGACCATTGCCCTTGCGTATCTCGCGCACCACCTGTCCGTTTTGTTCGGTATATTCGATGAAGCACTCGATAGTACCGTCTTCGACCAGACCAGTCGTTTGGATCATCGTATAATGGCTCACACGGCCGTTCTGATCGTATTCCCTCGTGGTCGTGATATTGGGGAAGAACTCATCTTCCTGAGTTTTATGGCCGTATATTACCTCTTCAATCCGCTGGTTAAGTGCATTGTAGGCGTAGGTTGTCTTCGACTTACTGAGTGTGTTGCTCGGTGTCATAAGAGATTGGCTCAAGTGTTCCACACAGTTTCCACGCTGGTCGTAGGTGTAGCTGTCCGTGACGAGACGATTCACCTTTCCGTCTTTGTCGAACATCTTCGTTTCTTGCTTCATCATACGGCCTTCGTCGGTATAGGTTGCACGAACCTCTGTCAGCTGAACGTCTTTGCCATCAACCTCTTGGTATTGGTCCTCACCCACACAGAAACCACGTTTGTCATAGCTGTAGATATACTTGGCGGGTTTAAAATTCGAAGACTTCCTTATCATTTCGGCTATCCTGCCCTGCTTATCGTAGGTAAAATGAAAGGATGATGTTCCGTATGATGCCACATTCACGATGCTATCGAGACGATAGGCATACTGACCTGGAGCAAGATTACGACGGGTGGTGAACTTTACAGAGTCTTGACCTGGAGCCAACACCCTCTGTACTTTCTGTGCCATTGCAAAGAGCGAGATGTACAACATGACTTGAATTAAAACGATTTTTTTCATAACTTTGCACAATTTAGTGATTGATTACGCTGCAAAGTAACAACATTTTTTGTTTTCCACCAAGAAAATTAGTTTACAAAAAATTTACATTTTCATTTGTTTCAAATTAACAATTTACAAAAAATTCACAAACCCCTCTCAAAAATGGAACTACAGCTACCTACAACAACGATTTTGACAAAGAAAAGTAAATGTTAACGAATGCAAAACGTTTCATATCGTAAAACAAGTATTAAAAAACATCAAAAATCTGAGACAATCACCATTTTTTGCCCATTTCATCGCAAAAAGGCGCTGATAGACAAACAAGTAAGGGGTTACAGAGCCCAGGAGAAAGAGAAACGGTCAATAACCATTTTTTATTATTGCTGTCCGGTAAAATGCGCACCTTTGCTCATGTCGCTTTGGTTTTGTGGTGAAACAAAGGTAACAAAAAAGGCTGAAAACCATGATAAGGATTCAGCCTAATTTTTATGCTACCACAAAAAAACTTCACGAATTATTTGGAAACGGAGAATTCTTTTTGTATCTTTGTGGTGAAATTCCGCATACTATTCCCATTCCACGATTATAAGTTCGAGGGTAGACGGCTAAAGGCAGACGGTCGTCCGACTTTAGCCGTCCGACTGGATGGCTTTAGTCATCCGGCCGGATGACTATAGGCAACTTCCCTTTTCAGCCGACTCATCTTCCCGATTGAGTCGGCTGCTTTTCCCTATTGAATTAGCTGCTGATTATCAACTTTTAGCGGACACCAATAAATAGAAAAAAAGCAATCCCGAGATTCACAAATAAAAGGCGTTGTATATATTACCCTTAAGAAGCATAAATATTACCATTAAGGGTAACAATAATTCCCATTAGTGGGAACAAAACCTTTAATAATGAGGCCATTCAACATTCATCCCGTTCGGCTCATTCGGTCCGTTCGGCAGGCTCATGAAAAATAAGTTCTTGGCAAGCTGCAAACCAATTATACAAGCTTAAGACAAGATAGATGAAGATGATTTTTTTGTGCCTACTTCTATATCATTACTTATAATAATTCTTCATCTATAGCTACTAGGCCAACTTCCTGCTCTTTGTATTAGATAAGAGCGCCTCAAGGACTGGCAACATACGGTTAAGATTACCATATCGAATCATGAAATTCCAGAATGGCTCAAACTTTTTCCATCCTCCCATATAAAAAAGATGGGCTAACTGTTGCTTCAAGTTATCATGTCCAAAACTCGAACGGAAGATGTTGCTCCATGAATAGAATTCACGATATGCCCAGTCATAGCCTTGCTTCAACTCTTCGGCCGTGAGTCCGATGGTCTTATAGACAACCGTTCGTGTATCGTATTTACTCCAGTCGTAAGAAGTGATGCGCCCGTCACGCTCCATCTGTTGGAACAAGCGCGTACCAGGATAAGGCGTGAGTATATGGAATGTTGCCGTAGTTATACTGTGTTCAATCCCCCAATCAACTGTCCTACGGAACACATCTTTGGTATCGTGGTCGAGTCCAAACACAAAACTGCCGTTAATCATAATTCCTAAGCTATGCAACCGCTCCACTGCTGCTACATAGTCTTTCGAGAGGTTCTGCAACTTATTGCTGGAACGAAGATTCTCTGGCGAAAAGGTTTCGAAACCAAGGAAGAGACTGCGCAGACCAGCCTCAGCAGCCTTTTCAATCAAATTGTCCTTCAGTACAGAAGCAACGGAAGCTGCACTTTGGAACACTCGTCCCATACCTCGCATTCCTTCAAATAGTTCAGCAGCAAACCGAGGGTTTCCCAGCAGATGGTCGTCAAGGAAATAGAGGTGGCGACCCGGCAGACGATCTATCTCTGCCAATGCCTCGTCCACACGTTGGGTATAGAATGATTTGCCATCACCATAAAAGGCATCCTTATAGCAGAAATCGCAATGATGAGGACATCCACGCGACACGACCAGTGAATTAGGGACAAAATACTTTTCTCGCTTAATTAAGTCACGACGTACAGGAGGAATATTTTCTATGGAACGCCAACGAGCCACATATCGTTTCTCTGGATGCCCTGCTCTAAGATCGCTCACAAACCGAGGGAACGCCTCCTCGCCAGGACCGAGGAAAATGGTATCTGCATGCTCAGCAGCCTCATCAGGCAATGAAGTGACATGAAGTCCGCCCAAAGCCACATACACCCCTTGCTGACGGTAGTGATCGGCAATCTTATAGGCACGATAAGCATTCGTCACATATACCTGAATACAAACCAAATCGGGAACATCATCAAGTGTCAGTTTCTCCACATGCTGGTCCACTATCTCCACTTCATCATCATCGCGGAAATAGGCAGCCAGCGTAGCAAGTCCCAAAGGCGGGAATAGCGAATACTTGATGGGACGCCAATACGGGCTTTCGGCTTCCTGCAAGGCAGGCAGAATCATTTTTACTCTCATGCGTTCTCCTCACCAAGTATCTGATTGACGTCTGCTTCGACCGTTTGCAGTTTCTGCTTGCAGAATTCCACCAGTTCCTTTGCTTGTTTCAACTTGGCTGCGAGCTGGTCGACATCGAGTTCGCCTGAAGAGATGCTACGAGAAATCTCCTCGAGCTGCTGCATGGCTTCTTTATAAGTTCCTTCCATATTATTCTATTCTTGCTTTCTTTGTTCCATGTTCCATTGTGATTTCTACTTCGTCATCCGTCTTCAACAACGAAGCATCGCGCACAGCTCGTCCATCCTTACGAACCACACTATAGCCGAGACGGTAGATACGGACTGGATCAGCTGCATCGAGTTGGGTAGTGACCAGTTCGAGTCGATGACGCTGACGATCGAGGATGGTGCGAATCGTGTTCTGAAGGTCGTTCATCGTGCTATCGAGCCGATGCAGGTGGTTCGTCTTGTAGAGTTCCCAAAGCGAAGGGATGCGTCCTGTGATACGTTCGAGGCGCAGGTGATGCTGATGCAATAGCTGCAGAGCGCCATCAGTAATTGCTGCCTTCAAGTTGTCGATACGCAGGAGTTGTTCCACACCCAGATGAATGAGGAACTCGGCAGCTGCTGTTGGGGTCTTCACACGAGTATGACTAACGATATCGAGTACTGTATCATCACGTTCATGACCAATGCCTGTGATGACAGGAAGTGGGAACTGAGCCACATTCTCAGCCAACGCAAGGGTGTCGAAACCTGTGAGGTCGGACGTAGCGCCTCCTCCGCGGATAATCACCACCACATCCCAGCAGTCTTGCTCAGCAGCAATCTGGTTCAAGGCGGTGATGATAGTCTGTTCCACTCGTTCCCCCTGCATAATGGCAGGGAAGAGCTGGACGCGAAAAGCCAATCCGTAGTCATTGTTCAGGAGTTGGTTCTGGAAGTCCCCCCATCCAGCAGCACCCTCTGACGAGATGACAGCGATGCGCTGTACAGGGACAGGAAGCTCAAGTTCTTTATTGAGATCGATGATACCTTCCTCCTCCAACTGGCGCAGGATTTCCTGTCGACGACGGGCGATGTCACCCAACGTATAGGTAGGATTGATGTCGATGACATTGAGGGCATAGCCATAGATTTCGTGGAAAGTGACCTCGACCTGCACCATCACCTGCATACCAGGACTGAGGGGCTGACCTGTCGTCCGCTCGAAATAAGGACGTATCAGTGCCCACTTACTCCCCCATATCTGTCCCTTTGCCTTCGCAATGAAGGTATTTCCTTCCTCTGCCTTCTGCACAAACTCCAAATAGCAATGCGGTCCACGCGTGGACACACTGCTCAGTTCGGCTTGAATCCATACGGGTTCGGAGAGCGAATCCTCGAGAACAGCTCTCACCTGCTGGTTGAGTTCGTATAAGGAAAGAACAGACCCCCTCCCCACTCCCCCTGCAGGGGGAGAGTAGATACCATTGGGTGTCTGATTGCCCTGTATGTCTATATCGTCAAATAACATTTCGGTGTTTGCAGTGATCACTCCCCGCCCTAAAGGGAGGGGAAAGGGGGAGGGTCTCCTAATAGGTTAATCCTATCGTATAGGCTTTGAAGAAGTCAGGGATGCCATAGCCGTAAAGTTCGTCAGGGTTTTCGGCACGATTGCCACTCTTGCGGACAATATCCATCACTTGATAGGCATTGAGATTGGGCAGAGCCTGCCACAGGCAAGCCACCATACCACAGAGGATAGGTGAAGAGAACGAAGTACCAGCCGAATAGGTCAAGCTACCAGTCGTAGAATAGACAGCAGATGGCAGTCCTGTTGCCATCACATCGGGCTTGATGCGTCCATCGGCTGTGTTACCCTGAGATGAGAAAGCAACACGAGAACCATCGGGGTCAACGGCTCCAACAGTCAAGACATCAATAGCATCGGCAGGAGCGGTAATCTTCTTCCACTTGCCATTACCCTCATTTCCTGCACTACAACAGAGAATCATACCCTTCGATGCTACCATCGAGGCAGAACGTGAACAGATATGCGTCTTTCCATCGAGCGATTCATAGCCCAGATTATCTGCTTTGTTGTCGAAATCGTAATAACCCAACGAAGTATTGATGACATCCACACCTACACTATCGGCAAACTCGATAGCAGCCGACCAGTTATCTTCCTCAATCAGCTGCTCGCTTGCACCATCCTCAGACATAATGAGCCAGTAACTTGCTTCTGGAGCTGTTCCAACCATATAGTTAGGGATATTGGCACCCATACATGAGAGCACCATCATTCCGTGACTACCTGTAGCGTAGAAGTTCTCAGTTGGGTCAACAAAGTCTTTCGTACCCAGAATCTTCGTATTCTGGAATCCCTTGATCACATCAACATTAAAGAATCCTCCATCGATGATTGCAACCGTCATACCCTCACCTTTGAAGCCTGCTCCATGAAGCGCCAAACCATTCAACTGCGCAATCTGTTCATAAGCAAAAGAGCCATAAGTGGTTCCTTGAGACAAGCTGAATCCCTGACCCACATTGTTCTTGCGCTCATCGCCTGGTTGGATAGTAGGCTTGGTGTAATGAGCCACACGACGAGTACCCGACACAAATGGCAACTGAGCGATACGACTCATTACAGTGGTATCGACACAGCTTACCACAACCGTATTGTTCCACTTGCTGGTATGCGCAATCTTCACACCCATATCACGTATCTGATTGACATAAGTGGCACAAACAGGAATGTCTATCTCATCAATCTTGATACCCTGACGGTTGCGTCTTTCGATGGCTTTCTGAGAAAGGAACTGCTCAGGATGACGAATTGAAAACTCTGACTGCTTCTTGTCAGTCAAGTACACCCTATATTTATAATAAGGTGTAAACGCTTGCGAAAAAGCCTGAAGGCTTATCGCTAATAATACGCTTGTTAATAGTTGTTTCATGTTTCTTATTACATTTTATAATTATTACATTTTTACATTCTCATATCCTTGGTCTTTTACCTTTCAGCACATGCATGAAGTTGTCGTACGACTGTTCTATGTAGCTCAGTTCGTAAGGTTCAATCTGCAGGGAGAAAGTACTTTTAATATCAATTAAATCAAAATAACTTCTAAGCAAACTTGCCATATTGAACGACATATCATCGTTCTTCTTCATGATAGCCAGACAAGCAGCATGTAGCAACGATTGGTTGTCGGCTGCTCGACGCAATACATTGAACAGAACATAATAGGCATACGGTGTCGATTCTTTCAACAGCACCGCAACACACTCACGTTCATCATGAAATCCGGCAAACTGGAAGAGCGCCTCTATCTGTTGGGCAGAAACCAACATCGGAAGAGCCATCCTGACAATCTTTGCAAGCGACTCAGGCGAATTGTCATGCAGCCATTGGGCTACTGACTGAGCCTCCTTGCAGCGAAAATCGAGCGTTCCATCTTTCGCCAAACCTGCACCCCCTAAGACACAAGGCAGAAATGCCTGACGACGATACTCAAGGAGGTGCTGATAAGCCTCCCAGAAATCCTGATTGGATAGTTGAGGCATCACTCGCTCACGAACCACAACTTCCATCTTGCGGAAATCGGCATTAGAAGCAGACCTAAAATGCTGGAATAGTCCGTCCCAGTCTTTTGTGCGAATCAATGCGAGTATAATGTCTGTCTTGGGCATGCTGTGTCAGTCAATTGATGATTTGTAAATCCGTAATCCGTAAATCACATTATCTTGTCAGCATGAACTTACAACTTATGCCGAAGTCAGCGGTAGTTGTAGGATATGAGGTGGTCGACACAATCGGCACGTTCTTTTGCCAATCGAGATATCCGCTGACGGTGAGAAGTCGGCTGAAAGTATAGTCGGCTGTGACAGATACCTTATAAGCGGTACTTCCATTGGTGGCTGTCGCCACTTGAGTCTGGATATTACGGTTCAACGCATTCTGCAACCTATAAGTGAAGTTGAACGCCATGTTCAAGTCGTGACTCACTCCGCCCACACGTGTGTTGGTGGTCGTTGCAGGCTTGTTCTCAGTTTCTGCTGTCTTCTTCGAGTTCTTCTTTTTCGACTTAGGCTCACCCGACTGGATACGCTTTGCGCCAAAGAGGTTCAGGTCTTTCAACTTGAAGTTAAAGCCCAGTACAATATCATCGGAATAGTTTTCCGTAAGAGCTACAGAGGTAAGGCTGAGGTTGAGCGTACGATTCTTGCGGAACTCAAGTTTGGTGTTCAAGCCGCTGTTGAAAGTCACATCGACACCCAACAATGGAGAGAACGATTCGTTGATTGAAACAGTACTGATGTTGTACATACTGCTTGGGATAGGATTGCCCGATGTAACATCAAGCACGAATCCCATATCGTTCGTCAATCCCATGTAGTTGGTATATGAATTATAGGCACCTACAGCATACAAGCTCTTGTAGGTATGGTTGATATTCACGCTCTTGAAGTGGCGGGCAAACCATCCGAGCTTAGAAAGTCCTGAATAGGTAATCGTCCAGTTGGGCAGCATCTTCAGAAGTGACGGGAAGAGGTCGAGGCTACAATGAGAAGCCTTCGTGCCCGTGTAGGCAGAAAGGAATGCAGGAACCATCACATCAGCTGAATACTTATCAACTCCTCCGTTCTCAGAACTGTATGGCTTGCCCTCAAACATTGCTCCCGTTCCCACTGGATAGTTCACACCTTGGTACTTCTGCTCTAATCGTGCCTTGACAACATCGAGGTTGCGCATAAAATCATTAAACGGCTCTGAGCTGTAGTTGTTACCGATATTTCCACGAGACGCGAAGGCACTCTTGACGGAGATAACGGTCATGTTGAAACTACCGCTCTGGGTGGTAGGCATACCTGCATACATGAACTGCACACTCTTTGACTTGTTGACATTACGACTGGCATTCAAGTCAATCTTCAACTCTCGCACAGGTTCCAGCGTAGCATGTATCTGCAGGTCTTCTGTAGCATTGGTTGATACAGGTGTGGTGATGTTGGAGTCATTATTCATCAGCCATCCGTTGCGTACAGCCTTATCTACGAAACTGTCGTCGACCGCACCAAAGGCGAAACCAAGACCTGGCGACAGAACACCATTGACGGACTTCTGACCAAAAGCATCGCCGATTTCGTTTCTCAAACCTGGGAGGGTCATCGAGTAGGTGTTACGATAGGTGAAATTGACATTACGTATCATCATCAATCCACGTGCAACAGTTTGGAGCGTCTTATACCAACCCTTATCCTCCAATGGTTCCTTCGCTGTGACGGTAATCTTCACAGGAATGGTATCAAGGTTCTTCACACGAATGGTATTCTCATCCACCTTCTTATATTTCAGATTGTAGGTCTTTCCCTCCTTCGTGGTCGCCTTGACAATCAGTCGTTTCGACTTCTGCCCATGAGCCACATCTGTGTACGCCGTATCGTTGAGTGTCACTTCCTTCGAGAAGTTCTTCTTCGTCGAGGTAGGCTTGGCCTGAGCAGTGCTGTTCCTACTATTGGTTGCAGCATTCTTGTCGTCTGTCTTATCGTCTTTCTTTTGGGTCGTTGTCGTTCGTCTCGCAGCCGTGGTCGTACGACTGGTGTTGCTGCCTGAGAATCGCGCGTTAGCATTGTCTAAGAACTTCCACATCTTGTACAATGCCTCGAGGTTGATACGACCGTTGATATTGATCGTTCGCTGAGTCGTAGCTGTATGTCCCAACGTGGTTCCGTTTTCCAACTCAGCACCTCGGTTCCATCCGTAGTTGCTGGCATAGCTGCCATCGAGACCAAGCCAACTCAGTACAGGTATCTTATCGAGCGGCACCTTGTACGTGCTGTTGAACGACGAGGTGTAGGTCAGCGGACGTCCGAAGTGGGCAAGACTGGTCTTCACAGAGTCTTTCCAAGCATCATAGGCATCGGGATACAAATCTTTGTTGATGACCGTATACGGTTCCTCAATCTCTGCATGAGTAGCAGAGGTGTACTGCATCGTCAACGCTTTGAAGATGTCCCAACGCAGGGAGAGCTGACGGTTCCAAAGGAACTGTTCAGAGAAGGAAAGAGGCAGCTTCACGTCGAAGTCGAGGTCGCGCTCCTGATACTCATAATAGTGACGCGTGATGTCGCTGTTGAATGAGAAGCTCTGCGGCAGATAGTTCAGGTTTTGCGCCTTGATGATATCCAACCACTTTGACTCACCCTTCAGGTTCTTGAACGGCTCCCAAGTCTTGTACTTAGGCGAGTAGCTGTAACTCATGTTGAACCTCCAGTTCTCATCGTTCTCATACACGATAGTCTGACCAGTTTTGTAACGCTGACTATACGAATAGCTGAAGGCAAAGTTCGACGGGTCGTATGGCATCGGAACTCGACTTGAATAGGTCGATTTCCAGTTGCTCAGCGAAAGGTTCTTGTTCTTCACAACCGATTCCGTCAAACTGCTCAACGAGTCACGTTCGGCTTTCGTCTCACATTCATCGAGAGCATCCGTCAACAACATATCGGTATCGAACGGATTATACTTAGGAGCGATTTTCTGCCAAGAATAAGAATAGTAGAGTGGCAGACTCATCTTCCACTTCTCAGGAAAGAACTTACCCAAGTTGAAATTGGTGGTGATAGCCCATTCATAGAGGTTGTCGTCTCGACGTGTGGATACACCTTCTTCCAATCCTCCGAATCCTGCTGTCTCCATGTGGCCAGTCAAATTAACACTACCAAGGTCGGCCAACTGCACACTAAGGTTTCCCTGAGCAGCAATACCACCGTCATTGTTGTAGTCCTGCAGGCGCAATTCATTCACCCACACTTCCACAGAACCAGTCGAACGGCCATTGTTTCTCACACCGATCATCATGGTCTTCACCTCGCCCAACGACGGGTTACCCATAACGCTAATCTTGTTGTTCGGGTTGTTGGGGTCGTATTCATAATACAGCTGTGTGTAGGTAGCCGCACCCGATGCCTTCGCCTGATTGCGCGCATGCTTCACAGCAGTGAGGGTCTCGAAATCGATGTCGAGCATATTCTCTGCAGGCCATACAGCTTCACAACCCTTGGCGGTATAGGTATCGTAATGTCCTTCTGGAGTCAGTACCAGCGGTATCTCGTATTCGTAATAGTTGTTTTTGTAGTCGCTACCCAAGCGGATGAACATACTCATCTGGTTGTCTTGCAACTGTTGGTCGCCCAACATGGCATTCGCATGTACGAACATCTGCATATGCTTGTACTTACGAAGGTCTTTGCTGATATTCTTATACACCGCACGTGCATCACCCGATGCCAGGTTCTCTACGATAATAGCTAACGCCTGCTCATTGGCTTGTGCCAACTGAGGTTCGTTCGGGTCAACTACTCGTGTCACTCCAGGAGGCAGTACATAGTTCACAGGAGCCTTATCGTTGTTTTCTTCGATATTGACCGCCGATGTACGTACCGTACCGCTCGTACTTGGTCTATTGCCCGTATACAGAGGTTTTGAGTAACCGCGCCACTCACCCTCCACCAGATTGAGCGAAGCAAAACGCAACACGATAGGTTCTTCAAAGTCGGTAAGATAGATACGCATGTAGCGGATGCTACTCATATCGCCTATACTGCCCACCTTCTTATTGTAAGCATCGAGTGGAATGCGGAACTGATACCACGTAGCTTCCTCCGTCTTGCCGTTACGCAGCTTCACATTGGTCTTGCGTTCGTCGATGATGAAGTTCTTACCTACGACCATATCTTCTGGGCGCATGCTGACCTTATACTGGAAGTAGTTCTCATATTCATTCATCGTATAATCTTGATTGACATCCTCCACATCTGGAGTCGTCTTATAGGCAGTACTATACGATTCGCTGCTCCCGCTGGTATTAGGAGAGTTGCCTTCCGGATTGTTTATCAGTTTGTAGCGATCGAGAATCGAAGTCTGCTGCTCATCGAAGTCCGAACCGCGGAAGTAATGGTAGTCATCACCTGCAGGGTCGGCTGTGATGGAATCATAGACAGTTGCGTTGACCTTGCCACGGATTGCTGTCAGATAATCGGCATATGCTCCATACGTTTTCTCCTCATCAGAAGACAAACCATCCAAACCTATATCTTGACGCTCACGGGCGCCACTTTCGTTACTGAACGAATATACCACACTCTTCTCGTTCGGAACCCTACCCCAAACGGTTTCGTAATACGATGAAGCACCACTTACCGACATACCGCTCTCGTAGAACTTCTTTCCGTCTTTCAGCACATCCTCACTTACTTCACCCAGGTTCAGATAGAAGTCACCTCCGTAGCGTTTGCCGTCATTACTGTTCTTGGTATAGATGAATGGGTCGAGCAACCAGAACTCTACATATTGGATGTTTTTCGACTCGAAATTACTCAAGTATTCATCGATTTTTCGTGTCATACCTCCCCATCGCTTACGCGGGTTGTTCAATTTGCCGTTTGCATCGACATCCGTATCAAGATTATACGGACCTCGTTCGTTAGGATAGAACGCCACATTGAACACCGAAATGGTATTAGCATCACCTTGGTTCACATCTTTATTCGGATACACCTCACGCACGAACACCTCACGCACGTAGTGGTTCGACAACTGGTCGAGATCACTCTTGATATGTCCTGGTGTCAGTGATGAACTACGACGAGTAAACAGCGGGTCGATGGTGTACCAGGCAAGGCGTGCACGGTTGTAACCGTTCTTCACATCATTACCCATTGTTCCATATTCCAAGACAGAAGGAGTCGAACTCAACATCCAGGCAGTAGGGATGCCCTGATTGTTCTCCTGCTTCGTCGCTTCGAAGTCATCGAGGTACGAGGCATTAGCTTGCACACCCTTTACCTTGCCCGCTATCAGTTGGGCAAATTCACCACTGAAGTTGATGCTCGATGGCTGACTCACCTCTATGAACGGTATTTTATCAATAAGGTTCGTGAGCCATTGGCTGTTCTGCTTCCAATTGATATTCAGTCCCCATATCATATTGTTGAGCGGTTCGGTTCCCATCGACACCTTATTGGTCAACGGTTGCTCCGTCAGTTTCATCCAAGTACCTCCAAACTGCAGGTTTTTCGAGAAGTCGTAGTTCCAGTTCACACCCAGCATCGTCTTTCGCAGCATATCGTAGGCATCCTGGCTTTCCAGACTTACGTTCACATTCGTGCCGGCATCGATGATGCTCTGGTTGGTAATGGTCACATATCCTTCAGAATAGTCAACGGTATAGTCGGAATTCTCTGTCAGCACGACACCACCTGCCGTCACTACGACTGACCCTCGTGGGATGTTTCCTCGTTTCAGGTCTATCACATTTGCCGACGAACCTTTATACTCACCCAGCATCGTGAACTTATTCTTCTCAGCCATTTGTTGGGCAACAGTCTTAGTGGAGTCATAGAGTTCATCATAGCAATATCTGTCAGCCATCACATCGTCACCCAACTGGTCGCGCAACCAGTCGCCAAACGGTTCCACCACAGGGAAGATGATTTTCGCGTATTGAGTATTGACAGTATAGCCGTCGAGGAAGTCGAACTTACCGTTTGGATTCGTTTTCATATTATCGTCCAAGCGGTCCAGGTTCATCATCCTCAGCAACGTCGTCTGCTTGAATTCTCCCTCTGGGATATACGAGAGCATCACACCAGTCGTATCACTGAGGTATTTGATATCGAGTTTGAACTTGTCACGTTGCACCGACCGTGTTCTCAGTGCATACACGTTCTTCATCATCAGGTCCCAGTTACCCATCCTTGGCGAGTTGCTGGTGTTCTTCAGCAACTTCACATACAACGACTGATCGTTATCCTTGATATCTGATGAAAACTCACCCACCTGATAGGTCTGACCACCGTATGTATATTCATAGGCTATTGCCAGCACACTGTTCGTGTTCATCTTGGTGTGAAGCGACAGGTAACCTAAGTGCTTGTTCAGCGTATATTCCGATGGTTGCAGCAGTCGTGCGTTTTCCACCTTCTCGTAGTCCACACCTCCTGTCATCACCTCGCTCAGCACCGCACTCGACTGATCCACATAGCGGGCTTGCGGATAGTCGTTCACGATTTTGGAGTACAAGTTGTTCGCACTGTTCTGAGGCAGCTGTGCACCGACTCCCTGCCACTGAGGGTTGCTGATTTTATTACGTTCAGCCAAATCAACAAATCCTATAATATTACGTGTATTCTCCGTAATACCCGACGTGTTGGTCACCCAGATCTCCACACGGTTGATTGTCACACCCGATGTGACAGTAGGCAACGTAGCGCATGCTTTGTTGTAGTTATCGCGGAAATACTGTGCCAGGAAGAAGTGCATGTTCTCTTCATAGTTGCTCACGTCAATCATGAACGTATCGAGCTGTACACCTCCACGTGTTCCTACGGCTGACGATTGCGATTTCTTCTGAGAGATAACGGTTTGCAGCGACAGCTTACCAAACTGCAAATCAGTGTGAATACCAAACAGCGCCTGCGCACCATGCACCAGCGAGTTGTTCGATGGGAACGATATGTTACCCGCCTCCAACTTCTTGATGATTTCATCCTCCTGACCCTCATACACCAGCTTCAGCTTCTTAGCATCATAGTTGAATGTAGCTTCCGTACCATAGCCAAGGCTGAAATTCATCTTGTCGCCAATGCTCGCCGTCACATCCAACTGAACTGTCTCATCGAAATCAAAGTTCGTTGTCTTCCTGTTGCGCTCAGATATCGTAGGATTGTCGGTAAACTTATAGTTAATACCCGCCTTGAGGCCTGCACTACCGTTGGTACGGATTCTCACACCTCCAGGACCGAAAATCTTCTCAGCTGGTCCAAGGTCGAAATGCATATCCGTGAAGTCGAACTTCTCCTTGCCTTTGTGGACAAACAAAGAGTCGTTTCGCATCTTGAAATAGTCGCTCAGCAACTTGCGTGTGTTCCAAGTCGCATACTCCTCAGGAGTCATCAGTGTAGGTGCGCTCAGGAAATTATCGCCCAACTTCGTACCCACCTTGTAGTAACCGCTCTTCTCGTCATACTCACCCACATCATATTTCAAGTTCTCAGGATCAGCCAAGTCCAACGAGGTTTCCACTTGCTGCTCACCAGTGGGATTATCAGTCTTCTTTACTTTCACATGAGGAAGCGTATCCACAGGTATCCGTTCTTCTTCAGATTCTGATAACGTGGAATAAGTCTTCGCCTTTTCATCCGTACATAGTGAGCCAGCTTGCCCTGAGCCTGCCGAACGTGTCGAATCAGCACCCGTCTCAATCACGCGTCCCCACCTTCCATCCACAATAGCAGCAAAGCCCACCGCAATTACGATGAGCCATATACTGATTGTAGCTGATATTTTATTCTTTGTCTTCAATTTCCCAAACCTTTAACCTTAGACTTTAGACCTTAGACTCTAGACTTTAGACTTTAGATTTCCTCGTCACAGCATCTTCAGCGCCAACTTTATCACCTTCTCGATAGGAGCATCCGGATCATCGGTCAGGATACCCTTCACCACCTTGCTGGTAGGAGCAGGTGGAAATCCCAGCATCTTGAGAGCCTCCACTGCCTCGTCATGCACCTCCTTGTTGAAAGCCACAGGAACACTCCCCATAGCGAGGGAGTCGGAGGGGGTCTCTACCAACGATGCCACCTTGTCCTTCAGTTCAAGGATGATCTTCTGAGCGGTCTTCTTGCCCAGTCCCTTTACCGTAGCCAACAGGCGATCGTTGTTTTCTGTGATGATGGTAGCCAATTCAGAAACAGAGAACGACGAGAGCACCATACGGGCGGTGTTTCCACCCACACCCGAGACGGTAAGCAACAACAGGAACAACTCGCGTTCAGCCTTGCTGGCAAAGCCGAAAAGCACCCATGCATCTTCACGGATAGCCTCATACACATACAACTTCACTTCCTGCTTATCCTGTATAGCAGAGTATGTATTGAGAGATATATTGAGCGCGTAACCCACACCACCTGCACACTCAATCACAGCCGTTGCAGGGGTCAGTTCGTCTATCTTTCCTTTAACAAAATCTATCATCAGTTTACTTGTTATTATAAATAATAACGCAACAATCCGCTATTTATTGCCTACTAACTAAAAAAATTACCATTTACCATCTCTCATTTACCATTTGACCATTTACCATTTGACATTCTACATCATCCAAATAGCTTAGTAGGGGGGGGTAATGGTTATTGGTAATAGGTTATTGGTTATTGAGGTCTAAAGTCTAAAGCCTAAAGTCTAAGCTGTCTGCGATATTCCTGAGGCGTAATACCTGCTACCTTGTGGAAAAGACGGATGAAATAACTATGGTCACTGAATCCCAGCTTGTAGGCAACCTCTTTCACAGAACAATCGGTGGTGTAGAGCAGCAATTGTGCCCGCTCCACCTTTTTAAGGTTGATGTACTGAACGGGCGACAGACCGAACTCTTGCTTGAAAAGACGGATGAAGTAGGTTTTGGTAATGGAAGCCAAATTGGCAAGGTCTTCCACATCTATCTTGTCGGCAATATGCTCATGAATATACCTAAGCACTTGTTTCATGCGTTCGTCAGACGTCCATATGTGTGGTTTTGCTTCACGAATGAAGTGCGACATAATCATCAGCATGGCACCTCTCAGTTCCATTTTCTCCCATAATTCCATATTCATGTACCGCTCCACATAATTGGAAGTCTGAGCAGACGTATCGTAGCTCTTCGGATCAGGTTCTGGAAGCATGGCATCAGGATACTGCGAAGACACGTATTCGAACAATTGTCTGATACTATTACCGGCTCGGACTTCTGTTGGCAGTTCGTACGTATCCTGCAAATTCACTTCGTTCTTAAAACCCTCATACATGTGAATATAATACAATTTGAATACCCCATGACACTCATACGAATGGATAACAAAAGCAGGTATCATATACATATACCCAGGCTTTAGCAGTACGTCCTCTTCTGGCAGATGAAGGATTGCCTCCCCTTCCACTATATAGAATATGCGGATGAAAGGAGAACTCACTTTCTGCCAGTTCCAATCAGCATGATGTGTGGCACAGCCCACATTCAGCATCATCAGGTTCATTGACTCTATCGGTATCTGTATCATTGCTTAATAATCTTGGACTATCTGACTGCAAAAATACAAAAAATATCTGATTCTCTGATATAAAGATAGGACAAAATTACGATTTGTCTACCATTATCACAATATTGTCCTATTTTTGGATAATATTATGAACTATAAGCAACTATTTGTTTTGTACCTTTGCAGACGAATTACAACATCATTTTACAATCAATGAACAGAACAATTATATTGACCACCATCTTGGTAACATTAACGATAGGACCGACAAAGGCACAAAATGCTATTGACATATGGAACCTTCCGCCCCTCAGCATAGAGAAAGGGCGTTATACCACCGACTGGGAAAACCTGAGCAGACAATACAACACACCGGCATGGTGGCGTGAGGCTAAACTGGGTGCATGGTCACATTGGGATCCACAATCAATGGCAGAGGATGGCGACTGGTATTCTCGCGGCATGTATATGGAAGGGCACCCACAAGCAAAATACCATCGTGAGCACTTCGGACATCCTTCGGAATACGGCTACAAAGAACTATGTAGAGATTGGAAGACTGACTTGTGGGATCCTGAGGACTTAATGCAGCTTTACCAGAAAATGGGAGCACGCTATTTCTTAGCATTAGGTAACCATCATGATAACTTCGATTGTTGGGACAGCAAATACCAACCTTGGAACGCCGTGAATATAGGTCCGCACCAAGATATAGTAGGCATTTGGGCAAAAGTAGCAAGAAAGCATGGAATGCCTTTTGGAATTGGGTTCCATAATACTCCTGCCCGCACATGGGGACAGTTCATGCCTGTCCGATACACCAGCGACAAAAAGGGTGAAATGGCTGGCGTACCATACGATGCCATGCTAACAAAAGCTGATGGCTATAAACCCAACGCAGACGGTACAGATAAATGGTGGAAAGGAATGGATCCGCAAGACTTATATGGTCCTATTCATCACGACGGACGCAAATCCTTAGAAAGTCCGTTTGCCAACCAATTCATGTGGCGTGTGGATGATGCCATCCGCAAATACCAACCCGACATGATCTACTTTGATGACCATGCTGGTGACTCGCAAATAGACTTAGGTATTGACATGGGATTAGGAAAACTGACACCCCAGATTCTTGCCAATTTCTACAACATTGCTGATAAGCGGACAGAAGGCAACAGGGAGGTGGTCGCTACATTCAAGGGTGTCGGCGGACGCTACAACAGTTTTCAGCGAAAGCCCGAATTGATAGACATCGTGGATCGCTCATTAGTCAAAAGCACTGAACTCTACACTGAAGACGACATCATGGCTTTCCCTTTCCAGACAGAGGTGAGTCTTCAAGAATGGCATTATCAGCAAGGCGGGAAATATCGCAGCGCAGAGGAAATAATCACACGTCTGATGCAAAATGTATCACGAAATGGTTGTCTGCTCTTAAACATCACACAACATGGAAGAGGCAATATCGACGATGAAGCACGTCAGATATGTATGGACATCGGTCGTTGGATTGACATCAACAAAGATGCCATCTATAGTGCCCGTCCCTTCACTCAATGGGGAGACAATCATGTTATCTACACCCGTCAGGGAGGATACATCTATGCCACTATCCTACACCCCACATCCGAACCTGTCGTCCTACCTGCGTTCTCCAATCAATCGGCATCAGTAGGAAAAGTCGAAAAAGTGGAATTGGTGGAAAATGGCCACACTATTCCATTCAAGCAGTCAGCAGAAGGATTGACCCTCAAAATGGGAGAGCCTTATTTGACACAAGGAATTAAAGACAGAAATCTGGCACTTGGATACAAAGTAGTAAGAATCAGCCACGATAAAGCATGGTTTAACGATGATGACCCAGGAGTTCACACTTATGGATGGAACAGGCGTTGCAACATCAACGAGGGTGACTTCAACAACGACCTATCGTTCAGCAATCAAGTAGGTGACACCTGGACAGTAACCATTGAGGCCCGGAAAATCAGCATCATTGCTCCTCAAGGAATGGGGCAAGGCATCATGGAGGTACTCATTGACAACAAACACGTGGGTGAGGTAGCCTTTGTCAAGAGTCAAGACGTGAAGCACCAGTCAGTGGTTTTCACCTCAAAGAAACTAAGCAAAGGCAAACACGAGATACAACTGATTAATAAAAGCGGGATGATTGCCCTCGATGCAATCATCCTTCAATAAAACAAAAGCCTATAGCGTATGAAACGAACATTTTTTACTATCTGCAGCATGCTGGTTGTAATGTTAGCATCAGCACAATATACCCTGAACGATTGGAAAATTGAGGGTGTAAACGAGAATGGAACGCTTCATCTGAATGTGAGCGAGTATAAACTGAACTACAACCATCCGCTACCATATGCTGACTGGCAGAAGAGCTGGACGGTGAAAGCCGACCTGCGCTGTGGTACACTTGGCACAGAGCAGGTGTTTGTATGCAAAGAAGGAAAGGCAAGCCATCTTATTGGCCGCAATTCGCTCAATGGCGATATCTCCATCGGCTACGACAATATGCATGGGCAGTTCTTTGTTGAAATCATCGATAAAGATGAACAGCCCCACCGTCTCTGTGCAGGACCCAAAGTAGAAACAGGACGTTGGTACACAGTGGAAGCAAGGGCGGAATACGATGCCCGCAAGGATGCATCAACGGTACGACTGATAGTCGATGGTCAATTAGGACAGCTCACTTATCCAGGCAAGGCACTGCGTCATAACTGCTCACTGTGGATCATCGGTCGTGGATTCCCTGGTGGATTTCCTAATGCCTTACAGGTACGTGACGGAGACCTGCGCAACCTATCTATCAGCGGCGAATCATTACCAAGGGTGGATGGACAGAACCCATTGTTTACAGGCAAATTCACCGCCGACCCTGCATTTACGGTCGTGGGCAACACAGTGTATGCCTACGTGGGCGAGGATAAGGCCGGTGTAGGAGGATGGTTCAATATGCCCCATTGGCTGTGTTATTCATCTACCGACATGATTCACTGGACTGCTCACGGAAGTGTGCTTGCTGCTGCCGACTTCCCTTATGCCCAACCCGGCGGCTCATGGGCAGGACAAGTGGTAAAAGGAGCAGATGGCATGTTCTACTACTATGTAACGCTCGACCACAAAGAGAAACGCCAGCATACCATCGACGTGGCTGTGAGCAACTCTCCCACAGGACCTTTCCGTCCTGCACGCAAAGATGGTACGCCCCTTATTACAGACGATATGACACTTGATTCTCATCGGGCGAATGCCGACATCGACCCTACCGTACTCATCGACGACAACGGCACTCCATGGATGGCATGGGGCAATGGTGACTGCTACATGGTGAAATTGAAGAAAAATATGATAGAACTGGACGGGGAAGTGAAAAAAGTGCCTATGCGCAATTATTCCGAGGGGCCTTGGCTCTTCAAGCGCGGCAAGTTATACTATAATGTTTACGCCTCTGATGCTCCCGGTGTACAACCTGAGCAGATGGCCTATTCGTATGCCGAGAGCATACAGGGGCCATGGACATATGGTGGCTTTATTAGCACATCGGCCAATCATGGCTTTACCATTCATCCTTCTGTCATCGAATTCAAAGGAAAATGGTATTATATCTACCATGATGGCTCTTTTAGTCAGAACGGAGAGCCGGGTGGCGACTGTCGCCGCAGCGTGTGCGCAGAATATCTAAGCTTCGACAAGTCTGGCAAAATCAAATTTATCCCTCTTACTCAAGAAGGCTTAAGTAAAAAGAAATAAGATGGAAGCACCGAACTTAACACAGAAGATGCCGTCATCATGCAATAAAAACAACATCATGAAACTTCATATTCTATTCACACTTTTCCTTACCTCACTCTGTGTATGCAGCTATGGTAAAGACTTGTTCGAATCGCCCAACCATCAGTTAAACGCTGAGTTAAACGGCCAGTCACTCACTGTCTATGACAAAAACAGGCAGATGGTGACACGCATCCATTTGGGACTGATAACAGATCGGGGCAATCTTGACTCTGACCTAGTATTGAAACAGTCAACGGCTCCCAAGGCGGTCAAGGCCGACTATACCATGGTCACAGGTAAGAGGATTCATTGCCATAATCGGGCAAACGAAAAGACTTTTACCTATGCGAATGCAACCAATTTGACACTGGATGCCATTGTACGCCTCTATAATGACGGTATTGCCATCCGCTATCGCATTCCTCAAGACATGAAGGTGACAGACGACCGCACTTCCTTTTTTGTGGCGAGTGGTGTAAATCGTTGGGTTGCCCCCTACGATTTTGGCAATGAACAACCCTTTCCTTACGATACAGAAGGAAAGGCTGTGAAAGATCGGAATATGAACATCGTTGCTAATGGCCTATGGAGTTATCCCGCCCTGATGGAACCCCAAAAAGGTCTCTTTATGCTTATCGCAGAGGCTGACTTACGCAAAAACAATAGCGGTTCGTATCTTGTCAATACTGACTATTCGGAGCAATACAAAGTGCAGATGGTTGGCCCGTCCGCTTTCTGTGATGGATTGTCGCCTTGGCGTTTCGCCATCATTGGTTCATTAGCAGATGTAGTAGAATCAACCCTCGTCACCGACTTGGCTACACCCTGCCAGATTTCCGACACGGATTGGATTAAGCCAGGCGTCAGTTCGTGGATCTATTGGGCTTATAATCATGGTTCAAAGGACTTCATGCTGGTGAAACAATACATCGACTTGGCAGCCAAGATGAAATGGCCTTATTGTCTTGTCGACTGGGAATGGCCTGAAATGACTAATGGTGGCGACATCAATGACGTGATGAAATATGCCAGGCAAAAGGGAGTCAAAATCAACCTGTGGTACAATTCCGGCACTTCGCTAGTAGGACCTCATGCTCCACAACCACAGGACCGTCTGAATACAGCGGAAAGCCGTGAACGCGAGATGCAGTGGCTAGAAAACATTGGAGTTAGCGGCATCAAAGTGGACTTCTTCTCACCCGACAACGATGCTATGGTCAATTACTATATCGACATCCTCAAGGATGCTGCCCGCCACCATCTACTTGTCGATTTCCATGGTTGCACGATTCCAAATGGTTGGCAACGCACTTGGCCCAACCTGATGAGCATGGAAGGCATCTACGGAGCAGAGTGGTACAACAACTATGCGTTAATGACCACATTGGCTCCAGCCCATAATAGCACGGTTGTCTATACCCGCAATGTCATTGGTCCAATGGACTACACACCTGGCACATTCACCGACAGCCAATTCCCTCACATCACAACCAATGCACACGAATTGGCCCTGCCCGTCCTCTTCGAGTCAGGCATTCAACACATGGCCGACCGCCCCGAAGGTTATGAGTCCCTTCCTGCTGAGGCTAAACAAGTCTATGCCACATTGCCTGTCGTATGGGACGACACCAAATTTCTTGCCGGCTACCCTGGTAAGAGTGCCGTTATTGCTCGCCGTTCAGGCAAAGTATGGTACGTTGCAGGCATCAATGGCTCGGATGAATCCACTGTCCTCTCGTTCAACCTAAAGAAAATAAAAAACAACTCCAAGAGAGTTCTGCTTTTCAGTGATGGTGAATCAGAGCGTGACATCAAAGTCACTAATCCCATTTATAGCACAGGCAATGTCTCTATTGTCTGCCGGGCCCGTGGAGGTTTCTTAATGGTGATTAATGATCATCAAATCAAACAATGAACATCCATCTTATTACGGAAAAGAATAATTACATTATGAAAAGACTGCTCATCATCTATATCACTTTTATCGGGTTTCTAAACATCTTGGCTCAAGGCTATCGCAATCCTGTGCTGTCTGGTTTCCATGCTGACCCCAGTGTATGTCGCGCAGGCAATGATTTCTATTTAGTAAACAGCACATTCCAATATTTCCCCGGGGTGCCTGTATTCCACTCAAAGGATCTGATAAACTGGGAACAGGTGGGCAACTGCCTGACACGTCCTTCGCAGGTTGACCTGAAAGGGACAGACGGCAACAGCGGCATCTATGCTCCCACCATACGCTATTACGATGGGCGCTTTTATATGGTGACAACGGTATTCCCCTCGCGCCGACATTTCTACGTCTGGACAGACAATCCTGCCGGCGAATGGTCTGAACCTATCGTCATAGACTTTGCAATCGGTAGCTGCGACCCTACCCTCTACTTTGAGGACGGGCGATGCTACTTCCTATGGAAGGAAGGCGACATCAAGATCTGTGAGATTGATGTTAAGACAGGTAAGCAGCTGGGCGAGATTCATCATTTAGGCACAGGGCTTGGAGGGCGCTATCCTGAGGGACCACACATCTATAAAAAGGATGGCTACTACTATCTGCTACTTGCAGAGGGGGGCACAGAACATGGGCACCATGTGAACATCCTGCGCAGCAAGAGTCTTTTCGGTCCCTACGAGTCTAACCCTTCCAACCCCATCCTCTCGCATTTCAACATGAAGATGCAAAACAGCAACATCCAAGGACTGGGACATGCTGACTTGGTGCAGGCTCCTGATGAGTCATGGTGGATGATCTGCCTGGGATATCGCACAAGCGGCTATCTGCAGCACGTGATGGGACGTGAAACCATGCTGGCTCCAGTGAAGTGGGAACAAGTGGATTCGACACGTTCGACAGGCTCAGGGCAAGCACGTTCGGCAGGCTCAGGGCAAGCTGGCTCACCACAAGGGGGCTGGCCTGTAGTCAACACGGATGGCACGCTACAGACTAATATGCTATGCAAGACACTTCCTTTAGTTCCGATGGCGAAAGACCCCGTTAAAGAAGAATTCAACTATGTAGAGCGCAATGCGCCCAAAGACAGCTATCATTCGCTTGGGATGCCAATGGGTTGGATGAGCCTATGCAACCCCGACTACACACGCTATTCTCTAAAGGAACGAAAAGGTTTCTTACGCCTTTACCCTACCACAACAGACCTCAGCATGACTGCCTCACCTACGTTCGTCGCACGTCGACAGACGGAACTGAACTTCACAGCTACAGCCTTGTTCGACCTATCTCATCTGACAGAAAGCATGCAGGCGGGCATCACCGCCTATGCTGCTCCACTGAATCACTATGATGTGGTGGCAGAAAAGCGGGATGGACAAATCTACCTCAAATCAAATGTACGTTTAGGACAAACCAACCACAGCGAAAAAGAATTCGCAATCGATGGTACCCGTGCCTACCTACGCATCACATCCGACCAGCAGTTCTATCACATGATGGCCTCAACCGACGGAATCAATTTCACCGAATTAGCCAAGATGGAATACCGATTCCTCAGTACGGAGACCATCGGTGGATTCACTGGTGTGATGCTTGGACTGTTTACGCAGTGTAGCAAAGAGGCAATCGGTTCGGCACGTTCGGCACGTTCGGCTGGCTCAGGGCAAGCTGGCTCACCACAAGATGGCTATGTCGATATCGATTGGTTTGAATACAAGTAGAATAGCTGTTAGAAAAACTACAGGAGCAGGCACCCGTATGTGAGTGCCTGCTCCTGTGTTGATAAAAGTGGTATCAGAATGTCCACTTACCTGTTTCGAGTTCCAACTGCTGTTCAAGACCGTTAGGCAGGGTGCGATAGAAAGTAGCCTTACAGTTGAATGGAATTTCGAACGTATAGCGTATCTTTCCGTCCTTATCGCGGCGCCACTCTGACGAGAGGAGTCCGTAAGGGGTCATAATGCTGCCGCGTGCCCAGTCTATTCGCTTCTGACCAGGAGGCAGTTCACTCTCCTCACGCATATCGGGATGGGGCTGGAGTATGATATGATGGAATCCTGCATCTTCGTAGTCGGCTCCGAATCCGAGCATATCGCGATACAACCACTCAGCGATGACTCCGTAGGCATAGTGGTTCTGTGAGTTCATGTTCCACTCGTGCTTATTGAATCCTTCACCTGTCTTAAACGAATCCCAACGCTCCCAGATGGTGGTAGCTCCGTTATCTACTTCATAGAGCCAGCTTGGGTTCTTGCGCTGCAGCAGCAGGTCGTAGGCGAGGTCGTCCATTCCGTACTCAGTAAGGGTAGGACACAGATAGGCTGTGCCGATGAAACCTGTGGTGAGACAATATCCGTTGCTGACAATCTTCTCACGCAGTTCCTTCTTGGCATTCTCGTAATCCATTTCCTCTTCGAACATATTGAAATGGAGGGCAAGCACGTAGGCTGTCTGAGTCTTGAGGGTGAGATGGTGACCTATCACATAGCGTTTGCGAAACTCCTCACGGATGGCTCCTGCAAGGGCATTGTACTGGTCGGGTTCCTCTTCCTTACCCAAGATGATGCTGATACGAGCCATGAGGTCGGCTACATAAGCATAATAGCATACTGAGACGTAGCGTGGGTCGAGTTCCTCGAAAGCGAGCCAGTCACCATAGTTGGTACCTGCGCCATTGAAAGAATAGGTTTCGTCGATATTCGACTGCAACCAAGTCATGTAACGCTGCATTGCCTCATAATTTTCATCAAGGATTTCTGTGTCGTTATACATTGAATAGACGTTCCAAGGTACGATGACGATTGCATCACCCCATCCTGCGTTACCATAGCTGCCATAACGGCCAAGCGGAGCCACATCGGGCAGTGCACCGTCTTCACGCTGACAGTTGCGCAGGTCGCGCATCCACTTGCGATAGAAGAAACGCATGTCGGCTGTATAGCAAGCGGCACGTGAGAATATCTGAGTGTCGCCTGTCCAACCCAATCGCTCATCGCGCTGCGGACAGTCGGTTGGAATGCTGAGGAAGTTGCCTCGTGCACTCCACCTAATATTATTATATAGCTGATTGACACTTTCATCACTACACTCGAAAGTACCGTATTCATCGAGGTCGGAACCTACGACCTGACCCTTGAGATTGATGATGGTGACATCCTCAGAAGCTGTCATGCTGACATAGCGGAAGCCGAAGAAGGTCTGCGATGGATGATATGTTTCGCCCTTTGCATTACCTGCAAGGATATAGCGCAGCGTGGCCTTTGCAGTCCTAAGGTTCTTGAGATATACACTGCCTGCAGGTCCGTCGTTCACATGGTCTTCGCTACCATTATCGTTGAGTGCCTCACCAAAGCGACAGGTGATTTCTGCACCTGCATTGCCGCTTACGGTAATCTCTGGCCAGCCCACCATGTTCTGACCGAGATCGAAGATAGCTGTCTCACCTTTATGCAGCACAAATCCCTTCTTGCCGTCTAACGTAGGATTCGACTTGACATTGATTTCCCCGAAAGTGGTACCTGTCTGTTTCGTGCCTTCCCATACTGTCACCTTCTTCACCGTCTGCTCGTATTGAGGACGAATCACAACTGAAGGTCCGTAGAATGCGCTGATAGAATCGATTGTACCCTGATAGAGTTCGGCTGGTTTCCACCCCGATGAATTGCTGCCCACCTTGGTCCATTCGTAGTTGCGACGTGCATCATAGGTCTCACCATTGTAGATGTCACCATAGAGCACAGGTCCGCAGTTGTTCACCTCCCAGGTATTGTCTGTAACGAAAGCAGTCTCAGTACTGTCGGAGAACATCACATATACTTTTGCCATGAAGGCAAGATCGGGTTTCTTATATACATTGGCAGTGATGTCGCCGCTCCACCATCCGTTTGTGAGCTGCGCACCAATCATATTATCGCCTTTCTTAATCAGATCTGTCACATCGAAAGTCATATAGGGCACCTCCGTACGATAGTCAACACAGCCGGCTTTCAGCTCATCGTACACATACGCACCGTCTTGGTCTTCACGCCCCAGACGCTGTCCGTTCATATAGACCTCGAACACACCCAATGCAGAAGCGAACAGACGTGCTTTGAGCACTTTCTTCTTGCTGTCCATCGTGAACTGCTTACGCAACACGGTTGCTCCGTTCTGGCTGTCCCACTCCTGATGGTTTCCTTTCAACCACTTCGCATCGCTCCATCCCAGGTCTTTCAAACCCATGATGAAGCTCGAAATCTTCGAAATACACTGACGGCCCTTATTATCCCAAGCCGTCACACGCCAGTAGTAAATCGTTCCGTCGCCATCGAGTTCAGGCCCCAGTATCCAACTGTTCGAACTAATCTGATTGCGCGACGTCCACACACGTTTTGAGCAACGAGGGTTGCTGTACACATCAACTCGGAACGACTGCTGTTTCACACCTTTCAGTCCTCCATCTTCCACAGTCCAAGTAAAAATAGGCTGTTGATGTCCTACTCCCAATGGACATAACGAACCGTCAACCCTAAGATTGGTAACGGTCAAACCAACAGCACTCATCATCAAATGACAAGCACTGAAACACAGTAGCACAAGTATCTTTTTCATGCTTTATAGATTGTAATTATATCATAATTAATGCAATGTTAATAGTTAGACGCCCATCCCCTCAGTTGGTTTAATTCGGGCTATGCTAAAAAACATAAAAAGTGGATTGGAGAAAACAAAAAAGTACTTAATTATCTCCCTACTACCTCCCTATTATCTCCCTACCACCTCCCTATTACCTCCCTATTACCTCCCTATTACCTCCCTATTATCTCCCTACCACCTCCCTACATAATGTCCACATATCGTCCTGATTCTATCAAAGCGCATCATGTGTTCCTCCCGTTGTTGTTCGATTGTTGTTCGATTGTTGTCCGATTGTTGTCCGATTGTTGTCCGATTAAATATCGTACAACAAACGTAATAGCATCGAATATAAATAGAACAACTATAAGGAGTACTCCCTTTGTAACTGGGTGGAAAATGGGCGGTAAGTGCTGGTTACTACAACGCCTATTTAGTTTCCGTTTTTTTTAAAATAGCGGACAGTAGTTAATGACCCTTCATGAAAATATTCTTTGCGAATTAGAGAAAAGACGAAAAGCCCTTAAGGGAAAAATCTGTTACCCCTAAGGGCTGCAAAATTTTCCATTAGGGAAAACAAAAAAGCGCCAAAACAACAGAGAAGGAGTTCTTGGGTTTCGAAAAAAGGCAAAAACAGCAAAAAATTGTTTTTTTCCTTGGATAACTCAACATAATTTCTTATCTTTGTACGCGTAACTATCATCAAAACCAAAACAGATATGAGACAATACCTTATGATATTTGTGATGTCGTTCACCTCACTAATAGCGAATGCTCAGGAAAGTAAGATTTATGTGGACATGGGTACTCGTGGCCACGATGTTTCAGCTTCGATGTATGGCATGTTTTTCGAGGAAATAAACCATGCAGGCGATGGTGGTCTTTATGCCGAAATGCTTCAGAACCGCGGCTTCGAAGAGCAGGCCTACCCCAGCGGCACAAAATATAGTAATGGCAGAGTAACAGCCCCTCATGCCCAGAACTATTATGGAGGTTGGTATGCCGACTTCTCGATTGACTGGAACCTTGAAGCAAAGAAATGGACAGGCTGGACAGTAACGAATAGCGGATGTACCCTGACGAAGGATGTGCAGAAGCCCGATGTTCCTCTGCACGAGAATACACCCAATGCCCTGCATCTTAGTATCACTGGCGCATCTACAACTGCTAATGTCAACGTGACAAATAGCGGCTATTGGGGTGTAGCTACTACAAAAGGGGCTACCTATAAACTACGTTTCTATTTAAAAGGAAATATAGCTGCAAAAATCAAAGCTCAGTTTGTCACAAAGGCAGGAAAGGCTTTTGGAACGTCAGACTTCAATATGATGGATGATGGAGAATGGCACGAATATACAGGAACGCTGACTGCTACAGAAACGATGACTGACGGTACGTTCCGTCTGCAACTCTCAGACTTTGGTGACAAGGCAGCCACTTACGATATCGATTATGTTTCGCTATTCCCGACAGATACTTATAAAGGTCATGAGAACGGTATGCGTCGCGATGTAGCAGAGATGCTCGAAGGATTGCATCCCAATTTCCTGCGTTGGCCAGGCGGCTGCATCGTGGAGGGGTTCACGCTCGAGAACCGCGTGAAATGGAAAGAGACACTAGGAGACCCTATGACTCGCAGGGGAGAGTATAGCTTATGGGGCTACCGCTCTACATACGGTTTAGGTATGTACGAATTCCTGCAATTGTGCGAAGATATGGGTATGGATGGTATGTTCGTAGCCAATGTGGGTATTTCATGCTCGATACGTAATGGTGACTTCATTGAAGCGTCTGACGAAAAGGCTTTGCTGCCTTACCGTCAGGATATCGAGGATGCAATAGAATATGCGATCGGTGACCCGCTGACCAACGAATGGGCAGCCAAACGCGCAGCTGCAGGACATCCGGAACCATTCCCGCTGAAATATGTGGAATTGGGAAATGAAAATGGTACCGACCGCTATGTGAAGCGCTTTGCATTCTTCTATAACTATCTGAAGCAGAAATATCCTCAGATTACGTTCATCAACACGATGTCGTGGAACGATGCATCGCAGTTCAAGAAGACAGATATGTTTGACGTACATTGGTATGTAGCCCCCGATGAGTTCTATAACTCAGCTACACTATTCGATACAGCTCCTCGTGGCAACTATACCATCTATGCAGGCGAGTATGCTACCAACAACGATGTGGGTAGTGGAAATATGGAAGCAGCTCTGTCTGAAGCTGTATTTATTGGCAATATGGAACGTAACAGCGACTTTGTGACAATGGCCTCGTATGCTCCGCTTTTGGAAAACGTGCATGCGCCCAACTGGGCTTGCAACCTCATTCATTTCGACAACTATCGTGTGATGGGACGTGCTTCGTATTATGTGCAGCAACTCTATTCGCAGCATCGTCCTACCTATAACGTAAAGACGCGGCTTTTTTCGAACGACCAAACATTGCAGACGCGTGGACGCATCGGTGTAGGTACATGGAGCACGAAAGCAGAGTTCCGGAATATCCGCGTGACCAGCTTGGACGGGCAGAAAGTCCTCTATGAAAGCGACTTTGAAAACCGACCTAATGAATGGACAGAAGCAGGCGGGACATGGTCAATGGATGAGTCCCAATCGTCATTGAAACAGTCATCAACCGGAACGCCTTGCCTGGCGATGATGAACGGTGCTGCATTTACCAACAGTATAGTAGAGTTAGAGGCACGCAAAATAAGTGGTAGCGAGGGGTTCCTCGTTTGCTTTGCAGGCGACAGCACAAACACCGATAACTACTGGCGTGTGAACATCGGCGGTTGGGGCAATACGAAAGCTGCTTTCGAGAAAGTAACAAAGGGAAACGGTACGCAGGTGGGTAGTAATGTCAGCATGAACATTAAGACCAATCGTTGGTACAAGATCAAACTTGTGATGGAAGAAACGGTAGGCGTGACGCTCTATATCGACGACGTAAAGAAGCTCACCCTACCACTAAGCGACCTGGAAGACGGACGTGTGCAAGCTTTTGGTGGTTACGACCAACAAGCGGGTGAACTGGTAGTGAAGGTTGTGAATGCACTCGAGCGAGCCACAACAGCAACCATCCGTCTTAATGCAAACAATATTGCATCGACAGGAAGTGTCATAACCTTAGCTGCTGGTAAACTGAGTGATGAGAACTCGCTCGAGAATCCTTTGCGCATCGCTCCCAAAACAACAACCTTCAATGCCTTTGCTGAAGAGTTCGAATACACTTTCAAACCTTGCTCTTTCACCATTCTACGTATCAAGGCCGACGCGTCAACACCACAGGCATTAGATATTCCTACCTACGAATGGGACGATACGCCCATCCGTTCGAATGAGGCTGAGGTGCGGCAGAAGGTACTGAAGAAGACCCTGCAATCACTTGTCGATAATTCCGAGGCACTCATCGTGGAAAACGCTGCAGGTGCAGAGAAGTTCTCTGCTGCCAAAAATGACGCTGAAGACCTCTTGGCCAAAGAGAACGCCACAAACAAAGCTCTCGACGGCATGATTACGTCTTTGCAGAAAGCAATGGACACTTATGTAACAGGATTGATGAAGGCAGAAAACGAGGTGACATCAAAGATGAAGAATCCGAACTTTACTTCGATGCAGACCACAGGTTGGCAGGGCAGTACTCCATCGCTTGAACATAATGTAGGCGAGTTTTTCAATACCAACTTCGACATGTACCAAACAATCCAAAACTTACAACCCGGCAGGTATCTGATTAGCGTACAGGCATTCTACCGTAACGGAGCACACAACGTGGCATACCCAAAGCATCAGAACGGAACGGAGCAGCTGTTGGCTCGTCTATATGTGGGCAGCAACTATACCCTCATACGCTCCGTCTACGACCAGACATTCAGTGACGGGTCATGGAACAACTATCTTGACAATCGTGCACAAGCAGAAAAGGCTTTCAATACCAGCCCAAAGACACTCGCCAACTATCTGGTAGCAACAGTAAACTCAAATGGGAGATTGCGTATCGGCATGAAGAAGTCAACAACTGTACAGTACGACTGGACCTGTTTCAACAACTTCCGCGTCTTCTTTATTCCGCAGACAGAAGATACAGGCATTCAAGACCTTACCCCAGACCTCTCCCATAGCGAGGGAGTCATCTACGATTTTAATGGCAGGCTATTGGATTTAAGACACGTAACATCCAACTTCAGACAACTACAGCGTGGCCTGTATATCATCGATGGGAAAAAGATATTTGTAAAGTAAACTCTTGCAAAAAGCAAAAACATACTGTTTTTATGCAGAAACACACCTTATTTGTAAAAAAAATGGTAAATGATAAATGGTAAATAGTAAATATTTTGTACTTTTGCAGAATGAAAAACAGAATTGAACATAGCGGGAGGGTTGAAAGCGTGAGCGATGGAAAGGTACGTGTTCGCATCTTGCAGGCATCTGCTTGCAGTGCTTGCGAAGCGAAGGCGTTGTGTCACAGTTCTGAGAGTAAGGAGAAAATCATCGAATGCCGCTCGAACGGGCAGGACTATGCTGTTGGCGAACAGGTGATGGTCTATGGATCGATGGCAATGGGTCGCAACGCAGTCATTCTGGCGTTTGTCGTTCCTCTCGTCGTCATCGTTGTCTGGTTGTTCTGTGCAGTCGGCATCTTCCACATTAACGAGCTGCTGGCCATCGGAATCATGGTGGTGCTGTTGGCAATCTATTATCTGACCCTACACCTGATGAACGGTGTTCTGAGTAAGCAGTTTGAATTCTGGATAGACAAAAAAATCGTGTAAAAACTTATTATAATTATGACAAATGTAATCTTAATTGCTGTATGCGTTCTTGGAGCAATCGGTCTGATTGCAGCATTGGTGCTTTGGGGCACAGCCAAGAAATTTGCAGTAAAGGAAGATCCTCGCATCGGTCAGGTACAGGAATCATTGCCTGGTGCCAACTGCGGTGGCTGTGGATTCCCTGGATGTGGCGGTATGGCGGCAGCTTGTGTCAAAGCAGCCGACCAGGGTTCGCTCGAAGGGCTTTCATGTCCGGTAGGTGGCCAGGAGTGTATGAACAAGGTGGCAGCCATCCTTGGTATGGAAGCCGCAGTGAGTGCACCCAAGGTAGCTGTGGTTCGCTGTAACGGTACGTGCGAGAATCGTCCGAGAGTCGTAGAATACGACGGAGTGAAGAATTGCCGCATCGCCAACACAACAGCTCAAGGTGAGACCGGCTGTCAGTATGGCTGTCTGGGATGTGGCGACTGTGTGGCCGCCTGCCAGTTCGATGCCATCAGGATCAACACCGAGACGGGTCTGCCAGAGGTTGACCGCTCGAAGTGTACTGCCTGTGGTGCCTGTGCGAAGGCTTGTCCACGTACCATCATCGAAATCCGTCAGGTTGACGAGCAGAAGCAGGGTATGGTAGTCACTTGTATGAACAAGGACAAGGGTGCCGTTGCCAACAAGATCTGTGCAGCCTCCTGTATCGGATGCGGTAAGTGTAAGACCGTCTGCGGTGCTGAAGCCATCACGGTGGAGAACAACCTCTCGTACATTGATGCTGAGAAATGTATCTCATGCCGTGCCTGTGAGGAAGCGTGTCCGAAGGCATGTATCATCATGCTGGGTGAACCGCGTAAGGAAATCAAGAAGCCAGCGGCTCCTGCTGCCAAGCCAGCAGCCAGCACAGCTGCAGCTCCTGCTGCCGAGAGTGCTACGCCAGCCGTGAAGAATACCAACACCCGTCCGTACGAACAGCCTATCGAGGTGAAGTTCGACGCTTCGCTGTTGCCTTCACAGCAGTTTATGCTCGCAGGAACCATTGACCTGGTGAAGGGTGAGAGCAAGAGCGAATCGGCCGAAGTGAAAGACTATGACTTTGCTGCTCCGCTGCCAGTATCACAGCAAATATTATTGGGACTTAAAACGAAGAACGCATGAAGACATTTAGAATAGGTGGAGTACATCCCGCAGAGAATAAATTGTCAGCAGCCGAACCAATAAGAGTTGCTGAACTGCCAAAGATAGCTGTGTTCCCTATGGGACAGCATATCGGTGCCCCTGCCAAGCCTATCGTCCAGAAAGGCGATAAGGTAAAGGTGGGACAGATGATTGCCGAAGCAGGTGGATTCGTTTCCGCTCCTATCTTCTCGTCCGTATCGGGTACCGTGCAGAAAATCGATACGATTATCGAGGCAAGCGGTTACAAGAAACCTGCCGTGTTCATTACCGTTGAGGGGGACGAATGGGAAGAGAGTATCGACCGCTCGACCGACCTCGTGACCCTCGCCGACCGTCCTGAGCTGACCAGCAAGGACATCATCGACAAGATACAAAAAGCCGGCATCGTGGGAATGGGTGGCGCTTGTTTCCCGTGCCACGTGAAGCTGATGCCTCCTCCTGGGAGTAAGCCTGAGTGGGTCATCATCAATGCCGTAGAATGTGAACCTTACCTCACAGCCGACCATCGTCTGATGCTCGAACATGCCGACGAAATCATCGTGGGTCTGACCCTCTTGATGAAGGCTGTCGATGTGAAGAAAGGCTTTATCGGCATTGAGAACAACAAGCCCGATGCCATCGCGCTGATGCAGGAGAAAGCGAAAGCCTATCCCGGCATCGAGATTGTACCCTTGAAGGTGAAATATCCGCAAGGCGGCGAGAAGCAGCTCATCGATGCTGTCGTAGGCCGTCAGGTGCCAGCACCTCCAGCCCTGCCGGTCAGCGTTGGAGCCATCATCCAGAATGTAGGTACCGCCTTTGCCGTGTATGAGGCAGTGATGAAGAACAAGCCGTTGTTCGAACGCATCGTCACCGTGACAGGAAAGAGCCTGGCTCACCCCAGCAACTTCCTCACCCGCATGGGTACGCCGATGAGTCAACTCATCGATGCTTGTGGCGGTCTGCCCGAAGATACCGGTAAGGTCATCGGTGGCGGTCCGATGATGGGCAAGGCACTCCTGAATACCGAAGTACCGATCTGCAAAGGTTCGTCGGGCGTGCTCATCATGAACGAGAAGGAAGCTAAGCGTGGTGAGGTGGAGAACTGCATCCGCTGCGGCAAGTGCGTAGGTGCCTGTCCGATGGGATTGGAGCCATACCTTCTCAGCCAGTGCGCCGAACAGCAGATGTGGGAGCGCTTGGAAAAGGAAGATGTGGTGAGCTGTATCGAGTGCGGCTCATGCCAGTTCACTTGTCCTGCTAACCGTCCGCTGCTCGACTACATCCGTCTGGGCAAATCAACAGTAATGGGAATAATCAGATCAAGAAACGCGAAGTAATATGGCAAATAAACTCACAATATCCTTGTCGCCGCATGTACATGGGGGCGACAGCGTAAAGAAGAATATGTATGGGGTGTGCATCGCACTCGTCCCTGCCCTTCTTTGCTCATTCTATTTCTTTGGAATCGGTGCCATCGCAGTGACAGCCGTATCGGTTGCCTCGTGCGTATTCTTTGAATGGGCCATTAACAAATACATGTTGAAGAATCCGCGTCCAACGATTACCGACGGCTCTGCCATCCTCACAGGTATTCTCCTGGCATTCAACCTCCCTTCGAACTTCCCATTGTGGATGGTGGTTGTCGGAGCGCTGTTTGCCATCGGAGTCGTGAAGATGACGTTCGGCGGACTGGGCTGCAACCTCTTCAACCCTGCACTCGCAGGTCGTGCATTCCTCCTCATCTCCTTCCCTGTGCAGATGACCACATGGCCAACGCCAGGACAGGGATTCCTGACGCTCGATGCCACAACGGGTGCTACCCCGCTGGCCACGATGAAACTCATTGCGAAGGGCGAGGCGTCGATGAGCGACCTTTCGAACTCTCTAACCGATATGCTCATCGGTAACACGGGCGGCTGTCTCGGAGAGGTTTGCGCCATTGCCATCCTCCTCGGACTAATCTACCTTCTGGTAAAGAAAATCATCACTTGGCATATCCCAGTATCAATCCTCGTCACTGTAGCAGTGTTCTCCGGACTGATGCATCTGGCCAACCCAACCACCTACGTAGCACCTCAGTACGAGTTGCTGAGCGGAGGTCTGTTGCTCGGTGCCGTCTTCATGGCCACCGACTACGTCACCTCGCCAATGACCCACAAGGGACAGCTCATCTACGGTGTGGCAATAGGTCTGCTCACAATGGTCATCCGTACCTGGGGCGCCTATCCTGAAGGAATGTCGTTCGCCATCCTGATCATGAACGCATTCACACCATTGATTAATAACTATTGTAAACCAAAGCGATTCGGGGAGGTAGTCAAGAAATGAAAAAGCTCAAGTCATCATTAATCAATATGGTGGTAGTGCTGACACTCATCACCATCGTAGCAGGCGCAGCACTGGCATACGTCAACTACGCCACATCTGCCCAGATCGAGAAGATAAAGGCCGAGAACCTGGCCAAGGGCATCAAGCAAGTCATGGGTGTGGACCTCAACGCCGACTTCCAGTACACCACTGAGGAGGTAGGCGACTACACCTTCTACCGCTCCGACCTCGGAACAGCCATCCAGAGTACCACCAACGGATTCGGCGGCGCACTCAAGGTGCTCGTCGGCTTCGACAAGGAAGGTACCGTGCTCGGCTACACCATCCTCGAACACTCCGAGACCCCGGGACTGGGCGCCAAGGCCAGCGAATGGTTCCAGAAAGGTCAGAAAGGCGACATCACAGGCAAGAACCCCGGTACGACCAACTTCACCGTCAGCAAGGACGGAGGCGACATCGATGCCATCACCGCATCGACCATCACCTCACGCGCCTTCCTGCTCGCCGTACAGAATGCCTACGAAGAGTTAAACAAACAACAGCAGCCCGACGGAACGTCAGCGGCTACCCAACAGGAAGGAGGACATGACAGATGAATAACTTCAAAATAATCTTAAACGGAATCATCAAGGAGAACCCTACCTTCGTACTTCTCCTCGGTATGTGTCCGACGCTCGGTACCACCTCGAGCGCCATCAACGGAATGTCGATGGGCCTGGCAACGATGTTCGTGCTCATCCTCTCGAACCTCATCATCTCGCTCATCAAGAACCTGATACCCGACATGGTGCGCATCCCATCGTACATCGTCGTCATTGCATCGCTCGTGACCATCCTGCAGATGGTGATGCAAGCCTACGTGCCCGACATCTATGCCACCCTCGGACTGTTCATCCCACTCATCGTGGTTAACTGCATCATCCTCGGCCGCGCCGAGGCATTCGCAGCGAAGAACAACCCGCTGGCCAGCATCTGCGACGGCATCGGTATCGGTATTGGTTTCACCCTCGCACTCACCCTCCTCGGAGCCGTACGTGAGTTCCTCGGCACAGGAGCCGTCTTCGGTTTCACCCTCCAGGGCGAAAGCTACGGCATGCTCCTCTTCGTCCTCGCACCGGGAGCCTTCATCGCCCTCGGCTATCTCATCGCCATCGTGAACAAAATGAGAGCACAATAGACCCCCTAACCCCCTTTAGGGGGAATAGAAAAATGGAAATAAATAGTAAATGGTAAATTGTTAAATAGTAAATGAGAAGATGGAATACATTCTGATATTTATCACCGCAATATTCGTGAACAACATCGTGTTGTCACAGTTCCTCGGCATCTGTCCGTTCCTCGGCGTGTCGAAGAAAGTATCCACAGCATCAGGTATGGGAGCAGCCGTGACCTTCGTCCTCGTGCTCGCCACCATCGTCACATACCTCATCCAGCACTATGTGCTCAATCCCAACGGGTTGCAGTATCTGCAAACCATCGCCTTCATCCTCGTGATAGCCGCGTTGGTGCAGATGGTCGAGATCATCCTCAAGAAAGTGTCGCCAAGCCTCTATCAGGCACTCGGCGTATTCCTGCCGCTGATTACCACCAACTGCTGCATCCTCGGCGTAGCCATCCTCGTCATCCAGAAGGACTACGACCTGCTCCAAGGTATCGTCTATGCCGCCTCAACGGCTCTCGGCTTCGCCCTGGCCATGGTAGTCTTCGCCGGACTGCGCGAGCAGCTGCAGTTCTCCAAGGTTCCGAAACCCTTCGACGGAATGCCGATAGCCCTCATCACCGCCGGCCTCTTGGCCATGGCCTTCATGGGCTTCAGTGGCGTCGATGGCGGACTGAGCCGCTTGTTCGGACTGTAAAGCATACAAAAGTACATACAAATAAAAGGCAGGACTCACATCCTGCCTTTATTGTTTGCTACGCAAGCCGCCATGCGGCGTGATGGCCTTGTGACCATGGGAGATTCAATAACACAATGATTATTTTGCCCCCTTTTTCATATTAGTAGCTAGTAAAATCGATAAGAGGGTGAGGGTTGTGCAGTCGTCAAACTACGCCTCAATAATGTTCAAGTAAGCTTGGCATTTGTTCGACTCAATTGCATTTTTCACTTGCAAAGATACAAAATAATTCGCTATTTAACCATTTACTATCTACTATTTTCGTTGTTTTTTCATTTTTACTATTTTTTCAATTTTTTCGTTTTCGTTTTATTTTGCTACTTTGAGCTGCGCTCGAAGATAAAAAGCACCTCGGAATTAAAAATAAATACTGATTTATTTTGTACTTCGCTCGGTTGTTGCTACTTTGAGCTGCGCTCGAAGATAAAATGCACCTCGGAATTAAAAATAAATACTGATTTATTTTGTACTTCGCTCGGTTGTTGCTATCTTTGCAACACAAAATTCATTTATGCACAAAGGATTGTATATCATCGGACTGTTATTGCTCTTTGTTGCCTGTACGGGTGACAGGGAGATGAGGGCATTACTCGACAGGGCGGAGGCTCTGATGGAGGCCCATCCCGATAGTGCTTACGAGACCCTCTCCTCACTCCCCCTTAAAGGGGGAGAGCTAAAGGGAAGTTCCGAGAGGGCATTCTATTTATTGCTCTTTGCCAATGCATCATATAAGCTTGGCAAGCCTATGCCGTCAGATACGGTGTTCCAGGAGGTGGTGGACTACTATGACCGTCATGGGAATGCGAATGAGCGGATGTTGGCATACTACCTGATGGGTGGAATCTACCTTACACGGCATGAGGCTCCGATGGCGTTGCAGTGGTATCTCGATGCCACAGAGCAGGCTGATACCCTCAGTCCCGACTGCGACAACTGGGCCCTGATGAAGGTATATGGGCAGATGGCAGAGCTGTATCACAGCCAGCTGATGCCTAAGGAAGAGATTGAGGCGAACAGAAAGTTTAGCATATATGCAGAGAAGGCAGGCAACACCTATCAGGCAATCCGTGGCATAGAGAAGCAACTCGGAGCCTACCAATTGATGAGTGATACAGCAATGATTCTTGCCTTGACCGATAGTGTGCACGACTTGTACCTGCAAGCAGATATGCCTCAGGCAGCTGCCAGCGTCTATCCTGCCGCCATCCATATCCACCTTGCCCGCCATGACTATCCAAAAGCGAAAGAACTGATGGACATCTTTGAACATGAGTCAGGTCTGTTCGATGCAAAAGGAAATATTGCCAAATCACGGGAACACTATTATCAGTCCAAGGGCATCTACTATGAAGGAATCGGTATGTTGGACTCTGCGGAATATTATTACAGACGTCTGCTCCCATACGGTTTTGAATTAGACGCATACAGAGGACTGATATCAGTTTTCAAAACGCGACAAATAACAGATTCTGTTGTATCTTTGATACCATTGTATGAACGCTCCTTCAACGTACTTGAAAATAGCAAACATGCCCAAGCAATGCGTCAAGTTGATGCCATTTATGATTATAGCCGAAATCAAAAGATAGCTCAGCAAAAGGAGATAGAGACAATAAATACACGTTATACCTTATATATTATATTAATAATTAGCATTATTCTGTTTTTAATACTCTTTTGGATTAACGATAAGAAAAGAAGGCATCATAAAGCTGAGGTATTGCAACTACACATGGAGTATGAATCCGTTCAAGAGCAAATAGAAATTGCAGAAAAAGGGCTTCAACAGTTCAAATCAGATGCTTTACAATTTGAGCAGCATCAAGAAGAGCAGATCAGACAATTGAAAAAAGAAAAGAATCTTCTGGTAACTCAACTAAACGGTCTGGATGTTAAGGAAGATGATACAGCCATGCTTCAGACAGCCATTTATCAACGATTCAAGGAAAAGGCTGATTACTGGAACAAATTTCCTGAACTGACCATTAATGATTGGCATGTTCTTCATACAGAGTTTCAGAACCATTTCCCTCGGTTATATAAGAAATTCACCTATAGTAAACTGACCGACAAGCAAATCGATATTGTGATGCTTGTACGATTACGTTTCAGTTCTGGCGACATTCAGCGATTAATGGGTCTTGAGAAACAAGCTGTTTCAAATTATAAAAACCGTATCAGCCAAAAGCTGTATAATTTAGATTCTTCAAAAAAGCTGTTTACTTATCTCACATCATTCTATTTGGAAGAGGACTCTGAGCATGTAAAAGAATCATCCCTTTAGGTGTTTAGTTGTTATACAATTGCTTTAAAAGAGACATATTTCGAGCAATTACCTGAACATGTGTACTTTGCATGTACATTTTTTGTTGTGCCTTTAACCATGAAAACTACCGATGAAATCGACTTTTTTTCCATACTCTTCATCTAAGTGTGTACTTTGCGTGTACTAAAAACACTCAAAAAATTTGTTCTTTATTTTTGTTCTATCTAACTTTGCAGCGAAAATTTGGAGTATTAACCATTAAACATTTTTTAAATGAAAAGAAAATTAAGTACAATTTTAACCGTTGTATTATTTCTGTTCTGTGCCAGTTTGGTAAAAGCGCAGACTCATGTTCCGTTGGAACCCGAAATCGTTGTTAATCAAGGTAGTGAACAAGGTGACCATCCCAAAGCCCCAGTCCAGATTCCTACAGTGTATTACGAGGATTATGTCCTCACGTTCGACAGCAGCTGTATCGGCTGCACCATCGAACTGGTACAGGATGATGAAGTGGTGTTCACCGGAGTCGTGAACGCAAATGGCGAGGTGGAAATCCCTGATACACTTGTCGGACTGATAGAACTCCGCATCTATCGTGGAGACGATACCTACATTGGTGAGTTTGAACCATAACATTGATCGTCCACGATTTCATTGGTTTTCCCCGATGGAATCGTGGATTTTTGATTAATTATGTCATTGACGGACCACCATCTATGCCATCACCGACACGCCGAATGTCGGACACCATGACGGAGACATGTCGGTGAGTCAACACTCCATAAAACATGACTTTTCTGCTTACATAAGGGGCATATTGAAGCGTGAAGGCAAGGATCGAGATGGGGGGAGGTGGTGATAGGCATTCAATAAGAGTATAACGTAAGATGTTGTTAAAACAACAGAAATCCATATCTTTCATCAATGTCAAATGATTAAGTCAGTCTTTATGAAATATGAGGAAGCAATAAAAATCAGGGCCTTGAATAGGCATCTAATTGGAACCATGAGCAAAAATGGTTTCATGATAGACGAGATTATAATAGTCCCTTCTAAAAAAGAGTCAAGAAACAAGTTCTTCGCCCAATTTCTCTTTGGACAAACACCAGAATCTGTAATAGAGTTATTCCCAAAAGAAGACATGCAGGTTTGGGCAATTGACAAAAAATATTTATACGAGTCCAATATCTTATTTTTTATTAATATCATTAATATATCACATAAACCATAATGAGAAATTTGCTAGATAAATTATTGGTAAAGCTATTTAATATTCATCCTGTTAAGGCCACAGATGTTTTTACTCCAACGACCTCTGCTGAAACTAACTACGTGAAACGTCCATCATTAGAATCAATAATCACGATAACTCTTTTAACCCCAGGTAAGCAATTGTTATTATTTGGACATTCTGGCAGCGGAAAGACCACTCTTATACGAAGAGTATTGAAAAATAATGGAATTAATTCCATAAAGACTCATTGTGAAGCAGCCTCAACTTTTAGTGACATATTATATGCTGCTTTTGATTCTCTTAATAAGTATGTAGTAGAAGAGAAAAGTGCATCTAGTACACAGACCATCAAAGGTGGTCTTGCCGCAGAATATAAACAAATTAGTACAGAAATCTCTAAAGAGATATGTGAAGAAAATGGTACAAAAATGGTTAGGCTGCTTCCACCGCAATTAACCCCTCAAAAGTTAGCACAATTCTTCGGAGAAGGAAATCTTGTATGGATTATTGAAGATTTCCACAAAGTTGATGGCTCAGAGAAAAAAAGGATAGCAGATCTACTAAAAATCTTTGTTGACAATTCTAATGATTATAAAGTGTCAAAGGTGGTTTGTATTGGAGCCTGTGAAAATGCAACTGATCTTGTAATGTTGGAACCAGATTTAAAAACAAGGGTTGACGAAGTAAAAATACCCATGTTGTCTGAAGAAGAAATTAGATCCCTCATATTTAATGGATGTGAGCTATTAAATCTAGATATGGAAAGTGGCCTTTTGGACAAAATTTCATATTATTCTTCTCATATTGCCTCAACAGCACACCAAATGTGTTTAGATATATGTTTATCAAAAGATATAGATAAACGTCAAAGGAAAAAAAGGCATCTTGAAGATAATGACTTTAATTCAGCTGTTAAAGGATATGTCAAAGCAAATGAAGGTACATTTTCAAATGCATACGATGTGGCCGTTAGAAATGAATTAGGATGGTATGTCCTTAAAACATTTTCGAAAAATAGTCAGAGCAAACTTTCATTTTTTGAGATAAAGCGCATAGTAAACAAATCAAAAAAACATTTTACTGATGATGAAATTAGAGAAAAACTCACTGAATTATGTTCATCAGGCTTAGGAGTCTTGTTCTATAGTTCATCTTCTGACAAATATATGTTAGCTTCTCCGTATTGGCAATCCTTTTTAAGAATTCAGTTTGCCCAGGAAGCTGCACAAAAACAAAACGCCAAAAAGAAACGAAAATTAAGACTTGTAGATCAGAATAGCAGTGATGCCTATGTAGATAGACTTATGTTAGAATTGCTAAAAAGATACAAGGATTCAACTTAAATAATGTCAAATGCGTTAAATCTTCTCCTTTCTCTCTATCTGTAGAATCTATGTCATCACTTCTTAACTATTTCAATCATAGTAATTGCTAACAACGAGTTGTAAAATACTTTGGCTAAAAGCTGCAAACAAATAATATTAAAGTTGTCGGCTACTTACGGCACCAATCGCTTGTTGCCAAATGGTCTGTATTGCATTCTGCCGATGCTCATTGAAGCGGGATTGATTATCTTCCCTCGTGCAGGTGTGTGTCAAATCAATCATATAATTCCCCAGACGGATATTGCAAAAATGGTTTATTAGAAATCATTCCTTGCAAACAACCCAATGCCCAATGACGGCGATTATTTCTCTAATCAAATCTATCTTGAATATATAAGACAAAAGTAGTGAGAAAAAAAATTACTTCTATCGTTTCATTAATCAGGGCTTGAGGTTTCTTTAAAAGTTATGGTTGTAATTGTATTTGTGTCAAGTTTTGTGCTATCTATAATATGTATCTCTTTATTGTCAGCAGAAAAAAACTCTTTGTTTGATTTGCAGGAGAAGGTAAGCAAATATACAATGAAGGTTACTGCTAATATGCCAAAAATGTAAGGTTTGTATTTCTTCAAAATGTCACTTACCACGAAATAGCCTAAGCATACGAATAGCATGAGCACTACGCCGAGTACTGATACATATTCCATTTTTGAGAAAATTGATACAGAACCATTATTCCCTATGAAAATTGATAGAAGCCCTACTAATAAAGTTGTTACTGTTATTACCAAAGACATCGTCTCTAAATTCTTTCTTTCAAAACTCGCTATTTGTTTTTTGGCTGCTAGTAACTCTAATTTTTCGTCTTGGTGTTTAACCTGATATTCAAGAAAAGCAATATCATGACTATATTGAAGAATGTCATCATCAAGATGAGAGAAACGCAAAGGGCGGCAGAAAGAGGATGGATAAAATACCTCGATATCAGTATCTTTGTATTTTCTTGTTGAGAAGTTGTAGCGTAGCTGCATAAGATAGGGCTGGTTCTTTTTACACCAATCAACATTCTCTTTGAAATAGGTGAAGCACTCCTTTATGAATTCAATATAATCATTTAACTTGTCGCCAGTTTCATTTTTTTCTATGCCATCTTCCAATAGTTTTTTGGTATAATCAATCGCTTTTTGGTATGGATGATAATTTTGAATGAAAGTGGTGCTTTGAATAGAGCGAATCTCTTCTAAATCTTTTTTTAGTTGCTTGAAGCTGTAATCATTAGCCTGCTGGCAGTTGAAAGAGAAACGTGAGTTATACATATAGTTACGTGCAGAGCGTCCCGCGTACCTATTTATAATATGTTCATTGTCTCTTTCATTTTCGTTATAATGTTTATCAAAGACTGCTATAAGATTGTTTACTTGAGAAGCGGTTTTTGTTTTCTTTACATAATACCGCATGAGAAACACTAAGTTCCACATGCTTACATCTTTTTTCTGCGAGTCTTGTTGCCATTCAAGAATTTGTTCGGGTGTAATTTGTTCTACGTCCATGAACCAAAGAAAGTATGTTAATAAGTCATCCTTCTTTAGCTGTGTAGTATCTTTGATACTAATCTGGTTTTCTTTAAAATCATAGTTATATGTTATTTTCTGATTCTTTGAGAACAAAGATAACTTTGAAAGAAGAAAGCTTAGTTTATCTATGGCTGCATCGAGATACTGAGTAATTCTTTCGGCTTTACCCTTTTTCATTCCAGTTAACTGTTCTTTCAAAAGAAGAACAGAGTTAATATATTTCTCATTATAAGAAAAGACATATTCTTTCCAACAAGAATCGCAGATTGCATCTAAGAATGTGACAAACTCACTATCGTTATCTCCCCTTCTTTTTAGAGGAATTGCATGTATAAATTCATTTCTACCTTGTGGCACAAAATGCTTACGTGTAAGCGAATCATGATATTTAACTAAATAGATAGAGTCGTGTATGTCGTGAAGAAAATCCAGATATTTAGTCTGTAGCTTATTTTTCAATGTCTTCCTTGTTTCTGGAACTATTTCACCGTTTAGTACTAGTTCGAGCAGTTCATCGAGATTTTTGGTATCGTTTATAAGATGATCGCCAGAGAGTACTAGACGGGATAGGTTGGAAAAAAGAAGCATTTGATAATCTAACATCAATTTGAATCCGTCCTTCATCTTTTGTGTTTGACCAGAATGGTCTTCAAAATTGAGAGCATCAATCCAACCTTGGGGGAAATTCCTTTGGAATTCCTCACATAAAGATTGGGTATACTTAGACTCTGCCATAAACGTTACTTGTATGCCTTGACTGTACTATTAATAATGTCTTCAGTAGACATAAGTTCACGCTTATTACCTAGCATCTCAGCTACTTGCATGGCAACTTGCCACGAAGTCCATTTGTGAGTTATGTCAACCAACTCAAACGGATCTTTTGTGATGTAATCAACACCCATATTACGAATCGCTATAATCGCTTCAATCATGGCCTGCTTTTGAGTACTGTCTAAATCTTCAAAATAACAATTATTAAGACTATCGATTTTGCAATAGTTATCTTCAAAATTGATTCTTTTGAATGTATTGCTATTCATGGCATCGTAAATGTCAAGTTCTACAGGACCATAGGGAAGGGCATAGAAATTGTTAAAGACCTCAAGAAGGGGATGGCTTTGTGCGGTGGCTTTCACGGCAGCCACTAAAAAAAGAATCTTTTGAAGTTTCAGTTTTGTGAATTCTTCTGTAACGTTTGGATACTGTTCATCCTTCCATTGTTTCAATAGATAAATAAGATACTCAAAAAGGTGCCTTTTCTTCTCTTGTCGCAATGAAATCTCTAATAGTGCCATTTTTTTGTTTTTAATTATTGAGTAAATCACAGTACATCAGACGAGTTGTTAGTGTACGAGGATGCAAAAATCTTTCTTTACGTTCTTCCTCGTTTTTGGGAGGCTTGATATATATGTCTTCGTCTATTTCCCTGTTGAAAAGGAATCGGAAACCATTTTTCTCATAGAACTTCAAAACATTGGGTTTGTTTTTTGCGTCAACTATAGCAAGTCGACAGCCTGTTTTATTTTCTTCACTGAGAAACCAAAGTTTTATAAAATCTAGTATTTCAGATCCTATTCCTTTGCCGGCAAATTGTTCTGCAACAGCAAAACGCCCAATCAAAACTCCAGGAAAGCGGCTTAGCATCTTTTCACGATTTGTCAGTTCTTTCCACATGGCATTTTTCTTGGAACTACCTAAATCCCATATACGAATGCTATCATTTGATAGGGTGAAACAGGCCACGACATTTCTATAATCCTCCTCAAGACGGAAGCAATACGATTTCCCTATTCTACGATGGGCATAAATAAGTGCATCCTTCTGGAAAAATTCATCCATATCGGCATCATCACCGCATGTGAAAGGGTAGCATTCCGAAAGAATGTCTTGCGTTAGTACTTCAAAAATACATTTGTCTGCTATGAATCCCATAAATTCCGGAACTGTTGATTAGAAAAGTCTTGCCTTACTTAAGATTTTCTTCATCATTGCATAACGTGGATCCTGTGTAAGATTGTGCTTTGGACGTAAATCGTATTCCTTATCAACCTTTTCTATCTCCTCGCGAAAACGAATTGCATCTTCACCATGGAGTGTGGGTATTGCTTTTATTGCTATTGCCATATTAAGTGATAAATTTCTTATATTAAGCTTGGCACGAGAAACTTCGCAAGTGCAAAGATACTGTTTTTTACTCAAATAACGACAACTTTAGTGTTAAATTTCACTTTCATGCTTAAAAAACGTTCATAATTGCTTTCATTTGTCCACTTCACAACACATAATCACTCACTTAAACCGTACAAACAACACTCCCATCTTTACACTTACTGCTCTATTCAAATTGTAAAACTTGATTATTAAAACAGCCTTTTTTTTTGGTTAAAAGTATTAAAGTCTGCCATCCTTATTCCTTCAAACAATCGTCTTCACTTCTCAACCATTTCCCTTCTTCATCCTTTTCTGCCTGACCTGAATCCACTCATGTTGAGTCTTTTGCTATTTGTATATCCTCTCTGCCCCAAATGATAGGTTGTGCCTTTTTTCTTGTATAATGTTGAGCGATGTACATATAAATAGGGGAGTGATGTAATAAGTGATGTATTATTTTTTGAGGTATTGGATAATGGCTCTGCAGGTATTTGCAGGGCTGTTTTTCTTTCTGCTACACAGCATATTTGGTTGAGGGTGTAAAAAGTGGTGTAAACATATCGTGAAAAAGATTTGGTCGCTTGAAATAAATTTTGTTATTTTGCAGCGACAAATGAAAAAAAAAGAATGAGGAGTAATTCTTGTTAAGTGGAATATTTGGGGTATCTAAGGTATATCAATCGTTTATGATAAATAGATCTTACATATCATTGGTGGCAGGAGGAGCCGGTTTCATCGGCTCCCACCTCTGCCGTCGTCTGCTACAAGAGGGCAGACAAGTGGTATGTATCGATAACTTGCAGACAGGTGACATCCGCAACATCCAGTCGCTCATCAATCATCCGCAGTTCCTGTTCGTCAACCACGACATCGTGGAGCCATATACCGGTTTGGAACGGATAGATGAGATTTACAACCTCGCTTGTCCTGCATCACCTATCCACTATCAGGATGACCCTATCCACACCACTGAGACTTGTGTCATCGGGATGCTCAATCTGTTGAGACTGGCGCAGAAGCATCGTTGTCCTATCCTGCAAGCATCCACCAGCGAAGTGTATGGCGATGCATCCGTGCATCCTCAAAAAGAGGACTATTGGGGCAATGTCAATCCCATCGGACTGCGTAGCTGTTATGACATCGGCAAACGGTGTGCAGAAAGCCTGTGTATGGACTTCTATCGAAAACATGGTATGAAGGTGAAGATTATCCGCATCTTCAATACCTATGGTCCACGGATGGCGATTGGTGACGGGCGAGTGGTGTCGAACTTCATTGTGCAGGCACTCAGTGGAGAGCCTATCACCATCTATGGCGATGGCAGTCACACCCGCTCGTTCCAGTATGTCGATGACCTGATTGAGGGCATGATGCGGATGATGCAGACACCAAATGATTTCACTGGTCCTGTCAATCTCGGCAATCCCGATGAGCGCAGCGTTAAAGACTTGGCAGAGTTAGTAATCCAACTGACAGGTAGCAGTTCGCAACTTAAGTTCCTGCCAATACCACCCGATGACCCACACCATCGCCAACCCGACATCACACTGGCGAAGACCGTACTCCGTTGGAAGCCCATGGTTCCTTTGGACGAAGGGCTGAATCAAACGATTGAGTACTTCAAAGACAAATTACGAGATTTACAAACAAATAACAATATTAACAATTAAAACTTATCAATTATGAACAAGATTTTGAAGAAAGTTCAGTTAAGTACTGAACAGAGCACTCCGAAGAGTGTTGACCCTACAAAGGGAACAAAGATAAATCCTTATACACAGGAAGAAATGGCTACACTTCAAGAAGAAGGCACATGGGATGGTGGTTATGTGGAAGGAATGGGATATATTGTACCTATGATGGACACGAATGACATTAGCTCAGACATAGGCAAGCCTATTAACATACAAGGAAATAGTGATTATCGGTCTGAGAGTCGATCTGTAGATGGTCAGCCATCCTTTACTGTTTACTTCACTTGTAAATGGGATGGCGGTTTGGTACCAAAACCACTTTATGAAGTAGATTTCCATGTTACTACCCCTCAAATACACATTCCTTTCCCAACATACGAGTACCTTGACTCGGAGTCTTATCTAGTCATAGATTCCCTAAAGATGATTGGCACATCGCATTATCCTGATTCCAAAAAAGTTACCATAAATTGTAAGTATTATATCACATTCAACAAAACAATCTATAAAGTGGGGGAAGATCCTCAGACACAAAAATTACATGCAATCATCGAATTTGAAAAGGATGTTACAGAATTGACATCCTGGGCAGATTAACGATTCATTACAACCCTCTATATTTTATGTCACTATGATTATAACAAAATTTTATGTCACTATGATTATAACAAAAAAAAGAATTAGATTATTACTGACATTCTTTCTTTTGTCAGTAATCTATTGTCCTTTAGATGCCAAGTCTATCAAGTCCGTTAAATATCTATATAAAAAGAACAACCACGTTGAAGTGACGAGGATTGACTATTTACAGAATGCAACAGTACTACATTTCGTTACAGAGAAAAATGTTGGGCCGACTTTTCGCATAGGTCATGGAATATATATAGTAGGGGATGATGGGACACGACATCATGCCATTGGAACGACAGCCATCAAGTTAGACTCTTTGTATGTTTTATGCAAGGGGCAACGTATGAAGTTTTCAATTAGCTTCGAACCCGTTGGAGAATCCAATCTGGCTTTAGACATTACAGAGCCCGAATCGTTTGCCATATATGGTTTGCATGATGGAAAAGAAGGGCTTTCTGTTCCTGTTGTAAAAGGGGAATATGATAAGTCAGAGGAAAATAATATGTTCTTTCAATCTTTGGATATAGAGATTGATGGGATACTACATGACGAGGATAATACCCTTGGTAAGGTCATTTATGCCAATTATTTATCTAACCTGAGAAAATCTAAGGATATGTATGCAGACCAATATGCAAAAGCAGACGCTGATGGACGTTTCACGATGCGTTTCACAATGCAACACCCCAGACAATTCTCATTTATCATGCCTAATGTTGGTGGATCTATTATTGCTCATCCTGGAGATAAACTATCTGTGGAGATGTATGGTAATAGTGAAGGAAAAGAGTTGGTTTATAGAAGTTTGACAGGCAGGAAGACCTTTAACAAACTTGCCAATGCCCCAGGTCGTTTTTATGACGATTCTAAGTATATTCGTAATATTACATCTGACTTTGCCAACTTTGGATATATTGAACATTACGCAGGATTAATGGAAAGATATGACTTTGAGTTGGAATATGCTAATTATATCTGTTGGCATTATAAGTTATCACCTCATGAGACTCAACTATATCTTGCAAACGTTAATGGATATTATGTATATATGCTGTTGGAAACGGATTGCCGCATCCAAACCCGCTATTATGAATCTATTTCAGAGGAAAACAAGAAAATAAATGGAAAGACATTCTATGCAGGTGCAATTTTGCCGGATGAAGAAAAAGATCGATACAAAGATTATGTACGTCACATGGATTTCAGTTACCTTAACAGGATCGATCCCAATAATTATTTCTATATGATAAATGGATGGTATCAGTGGGTATATGAAATGATTTCCAATATCCATTCGGTCAAACAATGTATAAATACTGTTTTAACCAAAGATTCATTCCCATGGAAAGAAATCATAGAAAAGCAGAAAAAAGAAGTAAACCGAATAATAGGGTGTGAGGGGATGACAACTTGTTTAGAGTATATTATAGCATATTCAGCTCCATCAGTATGGAGACGATATCCTTGTACTGATGAGCAATATCAGCAAATACGACAGATAATGTCTCATCCGTGTACCAGTAAGCTGTTGGATTATAATTACAATATCCATATTAAAGGCTAAAGACGAAGTATCATATATAATTTTTATAATCAGTAATACACCTGCCTATGCAGCACGCAATCATGATTATGGCACATAAGAACATGGAGCAGCTCTGCCACTTGGTGGAGTACTTCACCCATGATTGTTATGTGTTTATACATTTGGATAAGAAGTTTAAAGTGAATAAGGAGGAGAGGGAACGCTTGGAGGCGTTCCCTCAAGTGGTTAGGGTGTACCAGAAGTTCGATGTGAACTGGGGCGGATTCAGTATGTTGCGCTGCCAGCTGTATATGATGCGTGAGGTGCTGAAACGATGTGATGCGGAGTATGTACATCTTATCAGCAGTCAGGACTACCCGATGATGTCGTTAGGTGAGTTTCTTTTATTCTTTGAGCAATATAAGGACAAAGACTGTCTGCAATATGTGCACCTGCCTCACATGAACTGGGAGCGGAACACGTTCCAGCGTTTGCAGTACTACTACCCATACGATTGGTTCTCCACCCGTTATAAGGCATGGGGTAAGATGCATCGTATTCTCCGTTTCCAACGCAAGCACGACATCAAGCGTTCGCTGCCGAAGCAGTTCGATCATCTGTATGGCTGCTCACAGTGGTTTTCCATCACCCGCAAGTCCACACAGATGATTGTCGATTACACACGTAAACATCCATCTTTGTACTGGCGCATGTGGATGACATTCGCTCCGGAGGAGATGTACACGGCAACGGTACTGGTGAACCTGAAGAAGGGTAAGGATATCCTGTTCACGAACTTCCGTTTCATCCGCATGAAGCATGAGAACGGTAACTGTCCTGCCAATCTGGATGTCCACCATCTGAGGTACCTGTTGGAAAGACCATGTGTGTTTGCCAGGAAAATGGAATTGCCTATCAGCCATGAGATGATGGAGGTGCTGGATAAGTATTTCGTGTATGACAAGCAGCCTTTGAAAGCGATGCCGAACGGAGGATGGGATTATGACGGCTACAAAGCGTATGGCTTTGACAAGGACTATATATCTGCTGTTGTCAAGCTGTGCCAACTGACGGGCATAGAGTCGGTGTTGGATGCAGGGTGTGGCTGTGGTATGGCTGTGGCAGTACTGAGGGAACAGCATATTGCTGCTGCAGGATTTGATGCCAACCCCTATACGGAGGAACTGTCGGCACGACTGATAGAGAAAGATCAGGAGCCGTGTGTGCAGGCGGATTTGCTGGATGATGAGTTGGAGGCGGAGAGTCCGTTCGACATGGTGTTATGCAAGGATGTGTTGCCCTATATACCAGCGGGACAAATCAAGAAGGCGGTCATGAACCTGGCAAAACTGTCAGATAGGTATATCCTGCTGAGTTGGTATGAAGGCAGGCATGTTTCTGCACTGCCCATTACCTATTACACCGAGGAGGATATGATTGTCCTGATGTCAGAAGTAGGCTATACGCCTGACACACTCCTCAACCGCCAGTTGAAGGAACTGAATGAAAAAGAAGGGAAAAAATATATGATGTTCAAGAGAGTGAACGAAAATAACTAAACCAATATTAATATTTAAAATCAAATCACTATGGGTAAGATTATCAAGAAAGTAACATTGAATGCTCCAGCGAGCACATCGACCCCTTCGACACCTTCGGCAAGCTCAGGGCAGACAGGGGTGGACCCTACAAAGGGAACACAGACTAATCCTTATACGCAGGTTGAAATGGCTACACTTCAGGAAATAGGGACATGGAATGGTGGTTATGTGGCAGGAATGGGATATGTACCTAGTAATGTCGTTGTTAGCGGGATGCCCGATATCAGCTACTATATATACATATACTCGACCTTTGAGCCGGTAGACAAAACATATCATCACACATTTGTAAATCCAGGCGAATCAGAAGGAACAGAATTAACAGATATCCATGTTAAGGCCGACATTAAGGGGTATATAATAACCATTAAGGTCAGTATTACAATCAAAGACATCAATACCACTTCTGGCATTCATTTGGATTATGATTTCAACGGCGACATTAAGATATTAAAACTAGAAGATGGAAATGGATCGCCTGATTCTGATGGTAAATATAATTATCAATTCGTATTGGAATTGCCAGATATTATACCGCCAACTATTAAATTAACAATTAAATGTGGTTACTTACACGATAATTACCCATATAACCTCACAAAAGAAATCATCATTCTTTCGCCATACGATTGTTATGCTTAAATGTCTTATTCTTAAAAGAAACTCATATATGTTAAGAACAATTATTACACTCACCATCCTACTGAATGTTGTGGGACTGCATGCACAAAAGTCAAATCCCAGAGGTATATACCACATGGTAAGTATCACAGGAAAGAACGGTACTGAAGCTGCTATGTTCGACCAGTACAAGATCTGTACGGACTCCATGACATGGATGGTGAGCATTACGGAAACGGGAGAGCCCAATGAGCATGGGATACAGACACAATATCCGTACTTCCGTATCGTTGACAACGACCACATGGTGTTCAACCATACAGGCGAGGAGCCTGATGCAAGCGATCCTACCAGGACGAGGATTTTCAATGCTGGCAAGAAAGGATTTAGCCTGAAATGGTGGAGCACATCGCGAGGTCATTCTGTCTTTCCTGAAAATGCATGGTGTACAGAACAGTACGAATCAAACAGCTTTTCTGCTTCAGGAAAAAAGATATTCGACATGCTGTACCGCACGAAAATCAAAACCAAGAAAGACGGGCTGCAAGGCAGATGGAAAGTCGTTGGTGCCATCAAGATGTCAGGCAGTAAGGTTGTAGATGAGTGGATGAAGAGCGGCAAATTGGATTTGGGCGAAAACGATTATGTGCCTTACTGGGACAAGTATGCCATTATCGATGATCAGTATCTCTTCACGGCATATTCAGATGCTATGCTTAATCAGGACCCTCCCGGCAGCTATGGGTATCTGCAAGAGTATAAAGTCAGCGATGAGAACAAGCAGATGATTACTGTTGAGTTGCTGACGAACGACAATAGACGCCCTCAGACATACGAGTTTTATAGAATCAGCAATGACAGGATGATTGTCAAAGAAGAATATGTACTCTCTGACAACAGCGCCCGTTCTTTGTATCCATATACTTATGCGATATGGGAACGGATGGAAAGTAACACTCCTATCATCCAGCAGCTTACTTCCGCATCACCTTTCAAGGACAAACCGATGATAGCGCCAAGGGGTCTGTACAGATATGTGGCAGGTGGCGACCCTTGCCGCATCAGGGAAGTAAGAGACTCTCTCATCCTTGGCTTAGATTATAACGAGCGGGTTTATAATGAAACATACCGACTTTGTACCGACACAATCGATTGGAATGTAGTAATTAGAAACTACAACCTCACAGTTCAGGGCCAGAAGTTAGAGGACATCCAACGCAAACAGATAAGAATAAATTCTCATTCATTGTATGACTTTTATAAACCTAAGTGGGTATTGTTTGATTGCTCTGAAACTGGATTCAGCGAAACTTGTTATA
>JAEEGI010000627.1_pt1 | contig 101098 bp, 66 predicted proteins | sample 8958751 | NCBI WGS metagenome assembly JAEEGI01 (sample SAMN16246545, study PRJNA631951) | gut metagenome | biome: gut microbiome; feature: rumen; material: KS-attached | host: Bos | place: Iran: Karaj | collected 2018-10
AATAAGATGGCAGAGAAGTATGATATTCCGATTCTGTATTCCTGTCACCCTCGCAGCCGCAAACGTCTAGAGGCATCAGGCTTCAAACTTGACAAACGGGTTATTCAGCATGAGCCTCTTGGCTTTCATGACTACAACTGTCTGCAGATGAATGCCTTTGCGGTTGTTTCCGACTCAGGTACACTCCCCGAGGAATCATCGTTTTTCACCAGTGTCGGCCATCCATTCCCCGCCATCTGCATCCGTACTAGTACAGAGCGTCCTGAAGCATTGGACAAGGCCTGTTTCTTCATTGCGGGCATCGATGAGAAGTCCCTGCTGCAGGCTGTCGAAACTGCCGTCACCATGAATCAGGATGGCGATTATGGTATTCCCGTGCCTGATTATGTAGAGGAAAATGTGTCTACAAAGGTAATAAAAATAATCCAGAGCTATACTGGGATTGTCAATAAGATGGTATGGAGGAAGTATTGAAAAAGGAGAAGATTATACGCCCCATATTTATCACTCCGTTGGTGTATACAGATAGAGACGTCAATGGATTGATAAATACGACATTAATAGAATCGCTGTCAAGTGTTTTTAAGCCTATTGTGCTTGGCTCTGATAAATATAGTATAGATAGTGAGTATCAATTTACATATAATGAGAGAGTATTGTTAAAAGCGCATGAGTTTTATTTTGCTCGGGCAATTTTTAAATATGGTCCTAAATTTCTAAAAGATATTATTTTTAATTGTCCAGATGCTCAATATTATTCGTGGTATTATAATGCGAAGAGGATTTCAATGTCATTCCTCAAGCAAAACCAAGTATCATATTTACATTCAATAGGAATTCCTTTTTCATCACATTTGCTTGCGTCAAAATTAAAAAGATCATATGGGATACCTTGGGTTGCACAATTTCATGAACCATGGTCGGATAATACATATAGATTTGTTAACAAAATAGTAGACAGAAAGAATTACGAATGGGAAAGAATGGTTGCTCAGGAGTCAAATCTGATTATTCATAATAGTGATGCTATGTGTGAGTCGTGGTTGCGTAGGTATGGAAAGGTTGTTGAAGGGAAATTGGTCTCAATCCCTATGCCTGTTGATTTTAGCAAATATGAAAAGTCAAGTATTAACAAAAAGAGAGGTGAGAAATTGCGAATTTCTCACATAGGTAATCTGGGCGGATTGAGAAAGGCTGATTCTATTCTTATGGCTATTTCTTCATTGCTAAAAGACAATCCTGCTTTGAGTAGCGAAATGGAATTGTTTTTGATCGGGAATATCTCGCAGTCAGATAGGGATCTAATTAAAGAGTTGAAATTAGAAAAAATAGTTAGTGTTCTGGGACACCTCACTGAAGATGAATGTGTATATTATTATAGAAACTCTGATGTTTTTTTAGTAATAGAGTCTAAAGATCAAGGTCCTTTATTCTTTCCTTCAAAGTTAATACGCTATTTTTATTATCAGCGTCCAATTCTTGGACTTACTATTAAAAATAGTGTTTTGTATTATCAGTTGGTTGAGAATGGGCACTTCGCTTATAGCCCAAATGATATAGAGGGAATAAAAAAATATCTTCGGTCAGCAATTACAAATTATCAAATCTTTTTGAATTTTAATAAAAACGCATGGAAGAAATATGATTCAAAAAGTGTTGCAAGACAATATGAAGATGTTATAGTCGAAAAACTGTTTAAGTAAGAACTCTCAAAAATACAAATATGGTTATACCTCCAGCTACCTTTGTATTATTAACAATTTTACTTGCAATATTTGTTAAACCTCAAAATCAATTTAACAATCTTATATTGTTGGCATTGGTTATTGAAGTGTTTTTGAGAATGGGCCGTTTGATTATTTTTGATGTATATAATTCCATATCATTTGAGCTTTTTATTCAATATCTTCTTATTTTTTATTGTTTATTTAGACTGAAAAGAATTCCACAAAAAATAAGATTGTGCTATTCCCTTCTTGTTTTTAGTTACTTTATTCCGATACTATTGCTATATTTGTTCCCAAGCAGCGCCTTAGTCGCAACACCTGATGTTTCTTGGGATGATATTATAGCGGGAGCATCGATGCAACATCCTGTAGTTACGTTACGGGTTTTAAAGGTGACATTAAAGATGAGTCTTTTTGCAATAGTGTTCATCGTTATTTATAAAGAATGGAAAAAAGTTGATTATTGTAATCTTTTAAATAGTTTATCTAAGATATCCAATATTTTTATTATTATTGGAGTAATTGAGTTCGTTGTTAAAAACATCTTGAATCTCAATGAACTTTGGGGCGAATGTCTGATAAGTTTTTGGGGAGAGGTGGATTCAACGTCATATCAAGGACGCTTGCGGGGAAATTCATATGAATTAACAAATTTTACCCAAGAGGCCTCTCATTATGCATATGTGTTAATGTTTGTTTGTATAGTGAAACTTGCGAACAATATTATACAAAGTAAAAAAAGAAAATTAAGCATTGGTATATGGACATCTCTTTTTTTAATGGCATTTTCTACATCTTTTAGTGTTGTATATCTTTCAATATCTTTTTTCGTTATTTATATTATGTATAGATGGTCGATACAGCGACCTAAGCATATGAAATATGAAAAAACAGCTTTACTAATATCCTTTGTTGTCTTGATATCTTCATTGTCAGTTTTTATTAGTATGAATATTGATAATTATGTTTTTAATAGGATAGTGATAATGCTTGAGAATTATGAAGATATTTTTCAGATAGACTGGACATATGGAGATTCTTCAGGTGATGGTTCTGCTAAAATTAGGATGGTGAGTATGATTCAAACATTAGTTACTTTTTTTAACAGACCTTTTTTCGGTTATTCATTATCTTCCATTGAGGCTCATAGTTCAACTGCCTATTTTTTAGCAAGTGTTGGATTGTTTGGCTTATATTGTTGGGTAAAGTTCTACTTTAAAATACTCCCGTTTCGGAAAATGATGTTTCCTAAGGAAAAACTATATAATATCTGTATTTTTTTATTATTGGCAGTAAATCTTTTTGGTGGAGATAAAAGGACGATATTTGGGTTGATGTTATTTGTTTATTCTGTTAGCGCTTGTGCTATATTTTCAATTAATGAAACTGGAATCTACAGAAAAAACTAAAGTATTTGAGTTTTATGAAGATTGTCGCTGGATATGTTTTGTACCATCCCGATGTAAATCGTTTTAAGAAAGGACTTGATTCCGTTTTACAACAATTTGATGAAGTGATAGTTTTTGATAATTGTGGTGATATGAAGGAAGTGATTTCTATTTATGATAATGTCTTTTATTATACAGAAAATGAAAATAGAGGGATTGCTTATGGACTTAATCAAATTATGAAAGCTGCTGAAAAAATGGGCTATGATTGGGTCGTGACATTGGATCAAGACTCCGTCATCCCATTAAATACATGTTCGTATTTTGAAAAATTCATTGATATTAATAATGTAGCTATTATTTGCCCTCAGGTAATAGACAAAAGACGCTTGTATATAAATCCTATAGATTCAAATGTAGATTTTCTTGATGTCGATTTTTGTATAACATCGGCAAGTTGCACTAATATAAAGATATGGTCTGAAGTTGGTGGATTTGATAATTGGCTTTTCATAGACTTTGTTGATAACGATTTTTGCAAACGGATTAAACTGGCAGGCTATAGGATAGTGCAATTACCGGCTCTGGTGATAGATCAGGAGTTTGGTAAAATTACACTCAAATCACCAGGATGGATTAGATTCTATCTATGGCTTAGTAGAATAACTCACAATAAAAATATAGCAAAGTTGTCCTATCGGAAAGAAGTTAGTCCGCAGAGAGTCTATTATGTTCACAGAAATTTGCTATATTTAAATAAAAAGTTTAAAAAATATGGTGGTATTGGGTATGAGAACTTCTATTGTAAGAGTTTTATAGGTTTCCTTATGTATTTTACAATACCTTCAATAATAAGGGGGAAGGATAAATTCTATATAGCAAAAGCTGCTATTAATGGTTTGTATGACGGTTATAAGGCAGAAAGTATTGGCTTAAAATAATACAATAGTAAATAGTATAATGAATATTTTAGTAACTGGCGGGGCCGGATTTATCGGCTCGCATCTTTGTGATGCTCTATTAGCAAGGGGGCATCATATCACCGTTGTTGATAATTTGGTATTAGGACGCAAAGAGAACATTGCACACCTAATGGGTAACGCTAACTTCAAATTTATTGAAGCTGATATTCTTGATACAGGAGCTATGCAGAAACTATTTGAAGAAGGTGGATTTGAAATGGTTTATCACTTAGCAGCAAACAGTGACATCCAGAAAGGCGGAAGAGATCCACTTGTGGACTATCAGTTAACATTTAATACAACCTTCAATATACTACAGTTGCTGAAGGAGTATCAAATTAAGAAGTTCTTCTTTGCATCGACCTCAGCCATCTTTGGTGAGACATACGATGTTCTGAAAGAGGACTATGGACCACTTAAACCTGTCTCTAATTATGGAGCAGGCAAGTTGGCAAGTGAGGCTTTTATCAGTGCTTTTAGTTCTACTTATGGTATTCAGACATGGATAACACGATTCCCCAATGTGGTCGGAGAACGCTTTACCCATGGTGTTATCTATGATTTCATCCACAAACTTCTGAAGAATCCTAATGAGCTTGAAGTGTTGGGCAATGGTGAGCAGTGTAAGCCTTATGTATATGTGAAGGATTTGGTAGATGGTATTCTTTATGTGATAGACCATGCCAGTGAACCATATAATGTGTATATGCTTGGTTCTGATAGCAGAACTAAGGTGAAGGAAATTGCCGCTATGGTGATTGAGGAGATGGGACTTAACGCCCGAATCCGATATACAGGTGGTGATCGCGGATGGGTGGGAGATGTACCCGAATTTCGCTATGATCTGACTAAGGTGAATAATCTTGGTTGGAGGGCTCCTCATAACTCTAATGATTCAGTTAGATTGGCTATTCAAAAGGCATTAGGTAAGTAAGCTTATGATTATTTCAAGGACACCTTTTCGAATCTCCTTTGCAGGAGGCGGTTCTGATTTGCCTTCTTTCTATAAGAAGGAGACGGGTGCAGTTTTGAGCACCTCGATAGATAAATATATGTATATTGCCATCCATCCCTATTTCGGGAAGGATCAGATACAGTTGAAATACTCCAAGACTGAGCAGGTTGAGAGCATTGATGCTATCCAACATCCTATTTTTAAGGAGGTGCTCAGGATGTATAACCTGACAGGAGTAGATCTCAACTCTATTGCTGATATCCCTTCGGGTACAGGCCTTGGCTCAAGTTCTTCATTTACAGTGGGTCTGCTTAATGCTGTCCGTGCATATCTTGGCAAAGCAACAAGTGGGGAAAGACTGGGAGAATTGGCCTGCGATATTGAGATTAATCGCGTTGGTTCTCCTATAGGGAAACAAGATCAGTATGCCGCAGCGTGTGGAGGATTGAACTTTATCACCTTTTATGGAGATGAGACAGTCAATGTGGAGAAGATTATCATGCAGCCGGAGAAGAAGAAAGAACTTGAAGAAAATCTGATGATGGTATTTGTTGGAGGAGAGCATTCCGCAAATGCAATTTTGAAAAATCAACAAGCGGCAATAAGCGACCAGAAGAAGTTTGATACTCAGAAACACATGGTGAAGCTGGCCTATAATCTGCGGGAGTCATTAGAGAACAATAATCTTGATGACTTTGGCAGGATTCTTCACGAGGGATGGTTGCTGAAGAAGTCTCTAACTTCGGGAATCAGTAATGGGATCGTTGACGAAATGTATAATAAGGGTATTGAGGCTGGTGCCCTCGGTGGCAAACTCCTCGGTGCTGGCGGAGCAGGCTTTATCCTGTTCTATTGCCCGAAGGAGAGACAAGAAGAATTTAGAGCAAGGATGGGAAATATGAGTGAACTCAAATTCAAATTTGATAACTATGGGTCCAAGATTATTTATGTGGGCGAGAAAGTAAACATTTGGAATAATTAAAGGAAAAACTAAAATACTAATATATGGTTGATTATAAAGATGAAATTTCTCAATATTTTGAGAAAGAGAAGATGACTCTTGATGCCATTAGCAAGGAAGACCTGAACACGCTGATGAATGTTCTAGTACAGGCAAAAGATGAAGGTCGGACTATTTTCATTATGGGTAATGGTGGCTCTGCTGCTACGGCTTCTCATTATGTATGTGACTTTAATAAGGGAATCTCGGAGGGTAAGGATAAGATGTTTAAGTTCATCTGTCTGAATGATAACGTTCCTACAATGATGGCATATGCCAACGATTTGTCATATGCGGATGTGTTTGTCGGGCCTCTGAAGAATTTCATGCAGGAAGGTGACATTGTGATAGGTATTTCTGGCAGTGGCAATTCTGAGAATGTGGTAAGAGCAATCCAATATGCCAATGAAAATGGAGGTGTCTCTGTTGGAATCACTGGCTATAGTGGTGGTAAAGTAAAACAGTTGAGTAAATATAATGTTCATGTTCCAGTGGACGATATGCAGATTGCAGAAGATTTGCACATGGTGCTTGACCATTGTATGATGAAAATCTTGTGTACGAAATGAGCAGAATCAAGTTTTTGAATACCTATATCGACAGTTTGACGGCAGAAGAGGCTAAGAAGCGTGTCGATGAGCTGGTGCAGGATCGGCATCCGCAGTATGTGGTAACACCCAATACTGATATTGTTATGCTGATGCAGAAGAATCCTGATCTGCTTGACATTTGCAATAAAGCAGATTTGATTCTTACCGATGGTGAGATGGTGGTCAAGTTGTCTAAGTTTTTAGGGAATCCTATCAAGGAGAGGGTTGCTATGACCGACTTTGTATGGGATGTCTTTGACTTGGCTGTTGAGAAGGGATATCGTGTGTTCCTATTTGGTGGCAAGGAGAATGTCTTGGAGGAGGGAAAGGATCGGATACAAAAGAAATATCCGTCTCTTAATATCTGTGGCCACTATTCTCCACCGTTAGGATTTGAGAAGAATCCTGATGAATTACAGAAGGCGTTGGATATCATCAGGGAGAGTAAAGCGGATATACTGATCGTTTTCCTCGGATGCCCTAAGCAGGAACGGTTTATTGCCAAATATAAGGATGAGTATCAGGTGCCTTTATCAATTACGATGGGAGGATGTATTGATTTTATTGGAGCTGACATCAAGCGGGCTCCTATGTGGATGCAGAAAAGTGGGCTAGAATGGTTCTTCAGGTTTGTTCAGGAACCGAAACGCTTGTTCAAACGCTATTTTGTGGATGATGTCAAAATATTCCCTCTTGTTCTGAAATGTAAGTTGGGAATAGGATAAGATAAAGATGAAAGTCATAATTATGGCAGGTGGCAGAGGCACAAGAATCGCTTCGATAAATAGCGATGTGCCCAAGCCGATGATTCCTATCGCCGGGAAACCGATTCTGGAGTGGCAGATTGATTGTCTGAGGAATCAGGGATTAAAGGAGATGGTCTTGGTTATTGGATATCTGGGTGATGTCATCAAGGATTACTTTGGCGACGGCTCACGGTTCGGGGTGAATATTTCGTATTTCGTGGAGGAACAGCCGTTAGGGACTGCTGGGGCCTTGTTTAAGATGTTGGATGGTCACACAGAAAGCACGGAAAACGCAGAAAGAGGCTTGCGCCTCGATGAGGATTTCTTGCTGTTGTGCGGGGATGTGATTCTCGATGTGGATTTCAAGCGTTTTATCGAGTTCCATCATAGTCATAAGGCGTGGGCTTCGCTGATGGCACACCCCAATGGTCATCCGTATGACAGTTCGCTGCTGGTGACGGAGGTTCTTCCTCCGCAGGTGTTAGGAGGTAATCCTGTTGATACCCATCGCGTGGTGAGATGGAAGAACAAGGAGGACGAACGATTGTATTACAAAAATCGTGTCAATGCCGGCATAGAGATCATCTCGCCGGAGTTGCTGCGAGAGACGATGAAACACTTTGTTCCTCGTCATCCCGAGACGCCTGATAAGATCGATCTCGACCGGGATGTGCTCAAACCGGGCATCAGTTCTGGGCGCATTTTTGCCTATGACACCTCGGAGTATATCAAAGATATGGGGACGCCTGACCGCTACTATGAAGTGGAGAAGGATATCCAGAGTGGTAAGGTGAAGGCTCGCAACCTGTCGCAGAGACAAAAGGCCATCTTCTTGGATCGGGATGGGGTAATTAATAGGCATATAGGATTCCTTCGGAAGTCGGAGGAGTTTGAGTTGATTCCCGGAGTTACCGAGGCGATTAAGGCTATCAACAAGAGTGGCTATCTGGCCATTGTCGTGACTAATCAGCCCGTCATCGCCCGAGGCGAATGTACATGGGAAGAGTTACAGCTGATCCACGACAAGATGGAAACGCTTCTTGGCAAGGAGGGGGCCTTCCTCGATGGCATCTATATCTGTCCTCATCATAAAGACAAAGGCTTCGAAGGTGAACGCCCCGAATACAAGTTCGACTGCCCCTGCCGCAAGCCCAAACCCGGCCTTCTCCTTCAGGCCGCTCAGGACTTCAACATCGACCTCTCGCAATCCTACATAATCGGTGACAGTCCCACCGACATCGAGGCTGGTCAGAATGCTGGCTGCAAAGAGTCAATCTTGATTGAAACCAATAGAGAGAATCAGTTATTAAATACAATCAGGCATATTTGCCAATAATATATTCAAATTATGAATCGCAGACATATTATGGCCTATGGCCTTTTAGCATTAGAGATAATCGGATTAGCGATATTAGCGTATCTGGTGTTTTACAAGCATATATTATAAATGGGGGGTACTTTCTGGAGAAAGTAGCAAGACTTCTCCAAGGCGGTGCCTTTGGATTTTTCACAACCATCCAACCTTCCTTGTCCTAAGGAAGACTTCTTGCGTCCCGTTGGTAGCAAGCGGCAGAGCCGAGCGCAACCCTAACCCCAACCCCCTTTGCCCTATCCAGGACAGGGGCTTAAAAAAATAATCGCAGCACGCCTGACTTCGGCGGTTTTAACATTTCCGAGGGGGTGACCCACTTGAAACCCCGATAAACAGGGAATTTTGCATGGTGACTTGGGTGACTCAGGAAATTTGTGTACCTTTGCGGCATGTTCCCACGCAAGAAGAGAAACAGAACGGGTGCCATCAGTGTTGTGGTGGTTGACAAGAGCCGCGGAGGCTTCAAGGAGGTCAAGAGCTTCGGTGTTGCAAAGACCGAGGAGGAAGCCGACCGTCTGTATGCCAAGGCCTCAGAGTGGGTGCGCAGGTTTGGTGGACAGCAGGAGATTGACTTTGCCCAAAGCAGCATTATACAGCAGGAGTTCCTGGAGTCGGAGCGTGTACTGAACAACATCTCAGCCGTCGTTCTCAACGGTCCCCAGCAGATTCTGAACCAAGTCTACGACAGCATTGGCTTCAACAGGATTAAGGACGAAGTCCTTCGTCATCTGGTCATTTCCCGTATCTGCCAGCCGTTGAGCAAGTCGGCCACGGCAGACTACCTGAAGTCATACTTCCATGAGGATGTCAGCCTTGACCAGATATACCGCTACATGGACAAACTGTACAACAAGCAGCGCGAGCTGGTGCAGCAGATAAGCGTGGAGCACACTCGCAAGATTCTCGGTGGCAACATAGGGCTGATGTTCTACGATGTAACCTCGCTGTACTTTGAGACGGGCATACAGGACGAGTTGCGCACTAACGGATTCTCAAAGGACGGCAAGACGTCAGAGTCCCAGATCATCCTGGGACTGCTTGTCAGCGCGGACGGCTATCCGCTGTCGTACTCAATCTTCAATGGTGCGCAGTATGAGGGACGCACGATGATCCCCATCATAGACGACTTCATCCTGCGTTTCAACATCAAGGACTTTGTGGTGGTGGCCGATTCCGGTCTTCTTAACAAGACCAACGTGGATTTGCTGCGTCAGGCGGGCTACAAGTACATCCTCGGTGCGAGAATCAAGAAGGAGCCTGCTGACATCGTGGAATGGATGCTGGCACAGGAGAAAGTATCAGGCACGTACCATGAATACCACCGAAAGAACGGCGAGAGATTGATTGTCGGCTACTCAGAACAGCGGGCCAAGAAAGACGCCCATAACCGCGAGAAAGGCATTGAGAGGCTGCGTAAGGCATACAGCAGCGGAGTGCTTACCAAGGCATCCATCAACAGACGCGGATATAACAAGTTCCTTACCATCAGCAAGGACGTGCAAGTGGTCATCAACGAGCAGGAGATAGAGAACGATGCCAAGTGGGACGGCCTGAAAGGCTACGTAACCAACACTGACCTTGATGCCGAGCAGGTAGTAGCCCAATATCACAGTCTTTGGTACGTGGAACGGGCATTCCGTGTCACGAAGGGCAATCTGGAGGCAAGGCCGATATTCCACTTCACGGAGAAACGCATTGAGGCGCACATCTGCATCTGCTTCATAGCATACAAGGTCTACAAAGAACTGCAGCGCATCATCGCCCTGCACGGGGGAATCAACCTTAGCGTAGACAAGGTGATTGACATTGCCAAAACCATACCCACCATCAAGCTGAGCCTGCCATATGGCGATACAGAAAGAGTTAAGACGCTATTCCTCACAGAAAAGCATCAGAGGATTAAGCCACTCTTCGACATCAAGGCCATTCTCGACAAGAAGCAAGATTAAATTAACAGGCGCACGTGCGAATAGGGTGACGCATCGCCGAAGTCAGGAGAATGGTCCTGTTAGTTACGAGAATCCCTGGAAATAACCTGATGTAGAGCATCAACTAATCGATAATCCCCTCGCCTGACAGCGGGGGGATTATCAATATATCGTCTTTTTTCTTCCAATTATTTGGATGTTTCAGATTCAACAGAATTCACATTTTAATTGACATCATCGTCCTGTTGTCCCATACGCATGGAGTAAGTCACGTCCTCACCATTGGCAGCACGCTCCTCCTCCTGTGTCTGGTAATGGCTCGCCTTCTCGTTGAGCCACTTGTTATGGGCTTCCTCAATCTCCTTGAGTTTTTCTTCGTATAACTTGTCGCGTTGACCATCCCACGTCTCGTTGAGCTTCTTACGAGCACTCTTCAACTTCTCCAGATCACCTTTTTCCTCACCGACAGACAGCTCAGTGAATTTGACATCGGCCTTCTGATTAGCCATATCCATCTGCATCTTGCACTCATTGTAACAAGTCTTTGCGCCTTCCTTCAATACGTCGTAGCGATTATTATCGACGTCAGGCATCGTCACTAAGATATAGCGCACATTTACTTCCTTCGGTTTACCGTTCTCGTCGGAACTCTCAACCTTCATCGACTCAACCTTCTGTTTGAATTCCGGATGCACGCGCATGATTCCTAAGCCTAAGGTCTCGATATCCTCATCAAAGTTGGGGAATATCATAAAGCTATAGTCATCCTTCTTGGCGATGGTAGTACATTTCTCTAAATTCTGCATCTCACCGTCGATCAACACCTGAATAGGCAGAAGTGACACTTCCTCTGCCTTGACGCAGAGATTCTTCAGACGGTAGGATAGCATTCCACTGTAGTTCGACAGCATCTCGCCTAACTGCTCAAACTCTTTTATAATAGCTCTTTTCATTCTCTTAACTCTTAACTCTTAATTCTCAATTCTCAATCTTCAATTATCAATTCTCTTTCGGAGCGTCTTCGGTCTTGAGCTTGGCACTCAGACTGCCACCGCCTCCACCGCCACCGACAGCCATACCGTCTTCGATGTTCGATGACTTGAAGTGTGAACTGGCCTGGATATCGTCGGCAGATACCTTTGGCGCCTTGAGCTCGCCTTTGACTTCGGCCTTATCGTTGATAGTGGTGGCACCGAACACGTCGGTCTTACTGCCACCCACAGAGACGTTGCCACCGTCGAGTTGGAGCACGGCCTTGCCTTCGTCCTGTTGGGCCTCGAAGGTCTTGTCGGCAAACAGTCCCACCTCTTCTGAAACGGTCTGGAACTTCTTACTCTTGATATCCTTCGACTTCGCGCCCACGTACATCTTCTCTGATACGAGTGTCATGGTGCCACCCTCGGCGAGTTTGTCGTCGGTGAGCTTCTCCTTGTCAACATCCATGGACTTCACATCCACCGCCTTCGCGTTGACGGTAAAGCTACCCGTGGCCTTGCCTTCTTCATCGACAGCGAGGAAGGAAGCCTTCTCGGCACGTACCGATACCTTACCGTCCATGGCGAGGTTCTTCATCTTCACTTCGCCGTCCTTCACCTCGTAGTCGAGGCTCTCCACGGTGAAGGTCTTCGACTTGAAGATCACATCGCCCTCAGCCTTATAGTCACCCTTCTTGAGTTTGCCGTCATCGTCACGCTCAATTTCCATCGGGTTGGTGGTAGCCACCTCGATGGTCTTGGCTGTCATGGTTATCTTACTGTCCTTCGTCAGTTCCTTCTCGATGAGTTTATTCTTGTCGTCCATCTGATAGTCGATGGCTTCCATGTTGATCTCCTTCGACTTGATGTTGACCTTACCTACCACAGGCTGTTGTGTTCCGTCTTCCGAGGGATTGGTTGTGTTCAACTCGATGTTCTGGGCATACACAGCTAACCCGCCATTCTCTACCAGCGCCCCCTTGTCGTCCTTCATCGACATACCGATCATCGGTGTTCTGATGGTGATGCCCGCCTCGGTGTTCGTATGCAGGTTACCGTCACCGTCGACCGTTTCCATGCTGATGTTCTCGGCCTTCATCTTCAAGGAGGCACCAGTGGTGTTGTTCTTGAAGTCATCGCCCGTCGTGATGGTGTCCTTCTCTTCCTCTAAGGCCTTTTTCTTGCGGTTCACCTCTGCCAGTTGTGATACCAGGTGAATAAAGTTCTGGGTCGACTGATACAGAGCCGGCATTACATCGTCCATATCCTCATGGATCTCGGAGATCTCACGGACGCTCACACGTCCCAGGAAGGCATCGTCCTGATTTAGTTTGTTCTCCTCGTCGAGCAGTTTCGACATCTTCTTGAAACAGTCGTCCACGTTCTTCTTCTGGGCAGCCACCTGTTTCTTCAGGTCATCGCTCTGGGTAGAGAGCTCCTTCACCATAGCCTCGATCTGTGTCTTGCGCCCTTCGGCAGAGACAGCCGCCTCGATGTTCAGGCTCTGGTCGGCATGGATGCTGACGCCACCCCTGCCTGCAGATACGGGAACCTGTGAGAAGGCATCCTTGGCGTCGCTACTATGAAGGGTGATGGCACAGGCCTGTGAGATGACCTCCGATGTCTCGCATACCACATTCTCCAGTCCGTCGACACCTGGGTCGACAGCCAACTGTCGGATGCTGGGTGCGCGACTGACGATTTGTCCTGTCTCGCCAACACCTTCCAGATCCACCTCACTGCCCTTGATGATCACCTTTCCCATACCACCGCCCTGAAGTGTACCGCTCTTGTCCACATGGCCGATGATAATCTCCGGTGCAGAGATGACGATGCGTTTCTGATCGTGGTAGTACAAGCCACTCTCTATCTTATTGAAGATATCGGTCTTGATCTGCTGTACCTCCGCCTTTTGCTGGTGAATCTCTTCAAGATCCTTCTCTACGCTCTGTTGGAAATTATCCAATAAGGCTTTCCAGTCGTTAAATATATAATCCATACTACTGATACTTTTCAATTAATAATCTTTGATCGCATCTCTGATTTTCTGCACGAAGGCCACCACCAGCGTCTTTTCTTTATCGCCGAGTGTGGCATCGTCATCGCGCAGGCAATTGTTCTTGGGATCAAGTGGTTTCACTGGGTCAAACGACTGGTTCTTCAGGGCATACGTCTCGCCGTCGGCACCAAAGAGTATCTGTCCTTTCTTGCCATCGCCCCATGAGAAGCGCTCAATGAAGTTATCCCATACAGCAATCTTTTCATACGCATCTTTTGCAGCCCCTTCGATGGCAGCAGCAATGCCTGTAATATCCCTGCCGAGTTTGGGTATACCACTGAGACTGGCCACATAATTATTCCATACATCGGCTTTCATGATGCTGTCGTCCTTGGTGGCATCCGGATCAGCCACTGGCTTATGGGGGACAGATCCTCCCACGGCCTTACGGAAGTCGTCAGTAAAACCGAACTGATCCAGCAGGTTCATCGCTACCACTCGTTTCATAAAGGTCAGATCATTATTCGTCAAGCCCAGATTCGCGGTAATCTCGTCAGTCAGCGCCTTTCTGACATCATTATCCTCAAACTTGTAATACTTTGACTCCACGCAACTCTTGCGACTGAAGGCCGAATTCATCTTCTTCTTGAAGTCCTCAGGAGCCGGTGAGCACACGAACCATGCGAGTTGCTTGCCGATATCGTGCGGATCGAACTCCAGACTCAGAAGTTTGCAGATCTCCTTACGCAGGTTATTCAGATCCTTCAGAGCTGCCTTTCTCAGTTCTTTTCGCTTCTTAACAACTAATTTTTCCTTATCTTCAAACGACGAATGAAGTCTGAACTCTTGCTGATTTCGTTGCCAGCATTGGATTGACATAAGAGCGCCCGAACCATCTTTTACAGGCACCTGATCATCTTTAATCAGTTTATCCTCTTTAAATGCCTCGTATTTACCTTCTTTCCAGAGATCACTCTTCAGCTTGTTGTACAGAGCATCGAAATCAGCCGCATCGTACGACTTTGCTCCGTCATCCTGAACCCACTTGTCGAGCTCTTCCAGATGAGTCTTCAAATCACCTCTCAGTTTGACGCAGTTGTTATATATGGTCTTGTACTTCTGATCAAGTGTATTCACCATAGGACCAATCTTCTCAAAGATCTCCTTCATGGATGAACCCATGTCCAGATGAGGAATCAGACTTCCTGCAGAATACTTAGTGCTCATCTTGTTCTTAAAGCCCTCGTATCTTGTCTTGAAATTAGTATAGCCGTCAGCAGGGATATCGCACGAATTCTTACCTGCCTCTAACTTCAGGAAGCGGTTCGACTTCACCGTCAGGCTACCCTCGACAGGACGCATCACAATATCTACGACAGACCTGACAATCGACAGATCGACGATATTCAAAGCCATCTCTGCCAGTTTCTTTGCCACGATGGCAGGGATATCCAGTAATATCTGTGCAAGCTCGCCCTTGCCGGTTGTCTTCTCCTTCCACAGCTTGTAGTTGACGTTCTTGCCCGAGATAAGTTCCAGGTTGTTGCCTGCCTCGATGGTCACGTTCTTACCCTTGATGGAGATATCGCCGTTAGGAGCAGAGATGCTGATCCCTGTAAAGGCATTGATATTCACATCACCCCAGGGCGAAGAGATATTCACCTCACGGCTGTCAGTAGATCCTGAGATCTTATAGATGCCGTACTTGTCGGAGATCTCGAAGCCACCAGCCATGGCCAGATTGTTTTCCGATTCACTGTACGGATTGCATTCATCTATTTTAGGTATAAAGCCTCCCAGTGTCCCCCACATTGGCAGGAACATACTCGTCAGGAATCTCTGGATGCCACCACTGTCGTCCTCCATCTTGAACACGCGTCCGCCAGGGGTGACACAATGGATATCGGCGTCGGTGCCCTTAGAGACGGCTCCTAACACGTATGGACGTTCCACGTTGCCGTCGATGTAGCCTATCAACACCTTGTCATCCTTATAGTGCTTGCCCATGAACCCCTTCTGACCACCGGCATTGGCAGTATATTTGATCCAGGGTGTTGCCTCCTCCCCTTTCTCATTCCAGTTGAACTTCACCCTCACGCGACCGCCACCGTCGGGGTCTTCAGCATCTTCAACCGTCGCTAACTGAGGATCAGCATACCTCACATGTCCTGCAGGGATCACCGTAGGATAGAACTTCTTGTCAGAGTTGGCAGGCGTCGCTATCACCTCGAATTCCAGGGCCTGGGAGACTGTTCTTGAAGAGATCTCCACCACGATGTATTTCACATTGTTATAGGTGATGATGTTGCCAAGTTTTAATTGTGGGTTGGTGGTGTCGTAGTAGATGTGGAGGGCATCCTTAGCTGCCAGTATCTCCTTTGTCAGGATCTCGCGGTACTTGCTTTCACCGTACTTAGAGTCGAGTTCCGAGAACAGGTTATGGCCATCGTCGTTATCAGGATCCTTATCATCTCCGAAATTGTGCTCACCGAACCGCTCTGGGTAATCCTTCGTGTCAGGGAAATATTTACTGTCGAATTCATCGTTGCTATGATCGACCGCAATCTTCCTCCTGGCGAAATCGAACGTATCGTCAATGAGTTGCCCCACGATGAATGTCGGCAGATTCTTATCGTTCTTGAAGAATCCGGAGATCTTCTTCATGGCCACCTTGTCACCGTCGTCGCCAGGCGAGAAGAGCGTGCCCTTCACCTTCGCGGGACTCTTCCTCAGGGTACTGTCGAGCAGTCCTTTCTCGTCGGCAGCTATACAGTCATATTTCGCCTTATCGTCAATCAGGGGCGTATCGGCCAGGTCCACGTAGGTAATCGTGTTGTAATTTCCAATACCAGCTGTTTTCGTTTCATCATAGCCGATACGCAGCTTCCCGTCCTCATAGTACAAGAACTCACCCCATCTGTTGGCGGTACGCGCCATAAAGTCATAGAAGCTCTCGTTATACTGCACCAGATAGGGGAAGGTATGCTCATAGTTTGTAGAACCTATCGTAAAATACAGATGCTTCATTTTGTCGACATACGATTTTTCGGTGGTAGTGGCATCCCAGGGCGTTATAAAGCTCTTGATCTGAGGAGCCAGGATGTCCTTGACCAGTTTCTTGGCCACGAAGCTATGACAGGCGTGCTGTAGCGTCATCTTCTTGTCGAGGCTGTTGATCTTCAGTGTGACATAAAGGGCGTCTTGCTTATACCGCGGTTGCACGTCGTGAACATAGTAGTCCGTACCGATGGTATAAAGGACATTGTCTGGCTGATCAGATTTCAATGAATACATCTCCACCAGCGACACCTTCTTTCCACTGAACAGACTGACCAGTGTTGGCTTGTCGATGGTCTTAAACTCTTTGATTGCCATCGTGAACTGTATGTCGGCCGTCACCTCCGTAGGCTGGTACATCTTCTTCTTGAAGCTGAAGTCCACCAGATTCAAGGTATATTGGTACTTGCTGTTGCCGACCTGGAAGGTAGTGGAGGCCGTTTCCTTCTCAGTAGAGATCGACAAGTCGCTTGTCTTGGCGACTAATGATTCATTGTCGAAACAGCTGATGCCGTGTAATGTTAGTCTTAGTCTTGCCATAATATAGTTTATTGTATGAATACACTTTTGAAATTATTGTTGGACCCCAAGTAGACCACCGAGCGTGCGAGCACCTTGATCGTCAGTTCAATCTGCGACGTACTGCCGTCCTGGTTGGTCTTTGAGGAATAGGTCTCTTCGATGTGTACCAGGTAGCCGTCCACCACCATACCGTCGTCATAGCCCTTCAGGCGCTGGTTCTCGTTGTATGTGGCATTAAATAGGAAGGAGAGGTTGGTATGCTCGTTTGACACAATCTCCTTATAAAACTTTCGCGCCTGAAGCGGAGAGTTCGCCCGCACGGTGAACTCAAGGACCACGGGTTCGAGGGCCCCGTATATCTCGCCCGCCTCATTACGCTTGTGCTCGCACTCATAGTCGAAATGCTGTACGGTCAGGCAGTGCTCTTTTAGTACGTTCAGGGGGTTATCGAGGAAGTTCTCCATCGTCACCACCACGTTCTTCATGTCTGTTGTATATAGTGTTGCCATAGCTTATATCATTTTAAATTCCACACCTTCTATCTCTATCGAACTGGCAATGATGGCCAACTTGATGAGTCGGCGCTGGGAGCTGTCGATGTCGTATATCTCTGAGAGTTTCAAGCACTTGGCTTCCTCGAAATAGATCACCTGTGGCTCGGCCGTATTCTGCATCGAGTCGCCAGTGAGACTGATGACGATACGCCCGTCTTTCACCTCTTGGTCGGAGAACCACTGGAAAAGCGTCAGATCGTCTTTCCCAGGGGCCACCGCCACCACCTCCAGACGCTCACATCGGGTAGATCGCTCCGGGCTGAAGGCGTTGTACGGGCGGTCAAACACAAAGCGACAGTCGGCAAGAAGATACTGCTTGATGTAACGCTTAACGTTATTGTCGCCAAATTCTAAAGCTGCTATTAATGCCATAACCAATTATTTATATTCGATTCTATTTCCGGTGATTATTTCATTTTGTCGCAAGGCTACTGAGTAACTTCGCGGTCTTGACTGCAAAGATATATAAAAAAAACTGTATCAACAAAGCAATTATGGAAGATTAACGTTCTTCAACCTTTAACTTCTTTCTCTGCTCTCGCTTATTCAATGAGTTCAAAGTGTTGATAGTCCTTACGCGTAGTCCAGTCACCGCCCCACTCGAAACCTGCCTCAGTAAAGAGACGGAAGCAGAGGTCTTCGTGATCAATCTTATAGGGAAAGTCCCACGAACGGTCGCAATATGGCTCGCCAGTGGCGGGCTGGATGAGGAGCGTGCCGTCATCGAGTGTTTTGATGTAGGGGTTGTAGAGGGTGTTGATATCGATGGCCAGTCCACGGGCATGCTTTGAGAGATTGTTTGTGGCAGCGATGTTACGGTAGCAGAAGCACGACGAGTTGTTGTCGCGCATCTGCGTCTCGTCGTCGGCATCATAGACATCAGGCAGCAACATTCGCTCAATAGGGTACTTTGCATCGAAGAGCTGGCGCAGGATGTTCACCACGCGCTCGGCAATCTGCTTGTTGCACACCATCTCGCCCACGTGCATCTGATTGTCGTAGTCCCAGTGCAGGGCGCGGATGTGGCGCAGGTCGTCACGGCCTATGTAGGGATTCTCCTTGAAGGTTTTACCTTGCATCCGCTGCCAGATGCCGTCGGGGATGGGATCAGCGGCGAAGCACTTGTCGATGCCTCCGTAAGCAGCAACGGTCTCGGTCGTGACAGTCTTTCCAGCCAGCCACAGGTCGAGTGCCGATATGTCGGGTGCGTTGTTGTCATTGTTGGCGCATGCCAGGAAAAGAAGTCCGCAGCAAACAAAGGTGGTGACCATCATCCATTTGATCCTACCTTTGAAGGCAATGATGTTCTCCGTCTTCTTGCCAACGAAAGTTCCGTTAATACACTTGACGGCCAGCGACTCGTCATAATTCTTGCCTTGCAAGCTGCCAGAGGTCGAGCGGACGTCTGTAATCTTTTTGTTCTCGTTGTTCAGTGATCTCATATCCTCATTTGTGTTGTTTCTTTGTGAGACTTGCTGCTATTATGTTGCCTGTCCCCATCTGGGTTAGCCTATTTTATAGTCCTCGGACTAGATTTCAACTGCAAAGATAATAATTTTTTAATTCTTCCAAATAATTGGCGCTTTTTCTTTTAAAGGTCGCGTGGCCAGTCCCGTGTGATGTACAATAAAGAAAGGTTACCGCTGTGACCTTAAATTTATGAAACACGATGCAAAGATCCCCCCGCCACAAATTGCAGAATGTGTCCTGCGAATTTGTCCATAAAAGAGGCCGTTGTCCAAAGTTCTTGAGGAGAAATGACGGGAAAAGTTTGGTATGAAGCCACAAAAGATTATACCTTTGCACTGTGATTCAGTAAAGAAATAGATAAAAAAGTAAGATATGATGGCAATAAATAACTTGATATGTCATAAAAACAAACTATTTTTCGATAAATATTTGTTTATTTCAAGATATCTTTGTATATTTGCAACCATAAAGGGGCTTATGCGAAAGAATCTGTCCTCTTGTATTACGTGTTTATAAACCAATATAAACTACAATTATGAAGACTAACATTATTACAAAAATCTCATTAGCGACTCTAGCATTTGCAGGATTCATAGGAGCAGCATGTTCATCAGACGACGAGCAGAAATCAACGGCTACACTGACATTGGCAGCTACGAAGAAAAACTACGACTCCGGTACGCGTGCCATTTCTTATGTGAATCCGAGTGATCCTACCAAAGGTATCACGACTACTTGGGCAACTACCGACAAAGTGGCAGTCTACAGTAGTGGATGGGCTGGTAAGATCGGTGACCTCTCTCCAATGGAAGGAAAAACTGAAGGTAATAAGACCAAACTCGACGGTAATGTGTCGCCCGATAATCTGAAAATCGGTGAGAGGACGGAACTGATCTTCCCACGTACCACATGGAGTTATGCAGACCAGGATGGTACCCTCGCCACCATCTCTTCCAAATATGACTATGCTATTGCCAGTGCTCAGGTCACTTTCATTGACCAGAACAATAAAATCTACGCCAGCGATGCTATGTTCGTTACCCAGCAGGCCATCGTGAGATACATTATTACAGATGGTGGCAGTCCGTTGAATGTGAATTCGATGACCATCGTGGCAGCAAGCGGCAAACTGGTGAAGAGTCGTACCCTTGACGGAACTTCCGTCGAATACGGTGGCCTTGAGATCAAGCCTGCCAGTGCTACCAATGTGCTCGACGTGGCCATCCGTAACGATTTTAAGGAAGGCGACAAATACACATTGACAGTCAAGGCGGGGGATAAGATCTACTCTTCAACGAGCAAAAATGCACATACCTATGCTTGGGGCAAGTTTATTATCCACGAGGTGGACGTGAATTTCGTCGACGATACGCATACCGAACGTGACACCTATCAGTATCAGGGCATTGAGGAATGGTAAGACGCTAGTGACTGCAACCATACTCGTTCTGACAGCCTGCGGCAACGACTTTGTGCAGGAGCATCGGCTCCCGAATAAGGTTTGTGTGTTGACGCTCGAAGCCCAAAAGGGCAGGGCTGGGGCTGGCACCCGTGGACTGAAACAGGCAGACGAGACCAGCAGTATTGAGGCCATCTGGAGTGAGGGCGACCGCGTGACCGTCCTCTCGGCCGATGGCTCGCAGGTCGGAACGATGGTGCCCTTAACGACGGGCTCTGCCACCACCAAACTCAAAGCCGAACTCCACACCCCCGTCAGCATTGGCGACAATCTGACTCTGATGTTACCACGCACCAAGCGTGACTATACAGGGCAGAAAGGCACCCTGGCCGACATCGCCGCCAAATATGACTATGCGACGGATGTGGTGACAGTGGTCTATGCCGACGAGACGTTCGTCTCAGCCACCGATGCCAAGTTTGACAACCAACAGGCCATCGTGAAATTCAACCTCCGCGAGACTGACGGTGTGACACCCGTGAAAGCCAGTAAACTGACCGTCTCCGCCACAGGACTGAAGACTGACGACAGCCATACTGGCGATATCACCATCATACCTGAAACGGCCACCAGTGAGATCTATGCCGCACTCAGCGGTATCAGTGGTCAGGAGGTGACACTGTCGGCAACGACCGATGCCTATACATACACCTGTACGACAACATCGCCGAAAAGTTTCGAGGACAGCAAATACTATAACGTCAAAGCCAACATGACCCCAGTGCTGCCTCCTTCCTTCAGAACCCCGCTGACGCTAGAATGCACAGCGGCCCAGAAAACGACGATAACAGTCCTGAACGGTGAGGATTTGGAATATAAACTCAATGATGGCTACTGGAAGGCTTATAATCTGAACCAGATTGATTTGGAGCCGACGCAGAAGGTGTCGTTCCGCGGTAACAGGGCCACATCGACCCGCAGTCCCAACGAAACCAAGATCATCTGCTCAAGTGCCTGTTATGTCTACGGGAACATCATGAGTCTGCTCTACTATAATAATTTCGCTACAAAGACGACATTGCCATACGACTATACATTCGCCAATTTATTCAGGGGAGTCAATGAAGAAGACCCCAACTATCTCATGCACAAGGATGACTATGACCTGGTTCTACCAGCAAAGACACTTCGCACGGGCTGTTATTACGGTCTATTCTATAACTGTTGGTACTTGGACCATATCGTCTGCCTGGCCACTGACCTTAGTGCTGATTACTGCACAGACCATTGGGTACATGGCGTTGACTCTAAAGGAACTTTCGTCAAAGCAGAAGATGTGTATTGGAATTATGACAACGAATGGGGCGTCCCCCAAGGTTGGACAATTGTAGAACAATAATTAAATATTTACCAGTTATGGCTGATATAAGAACATACGAATACAAACTCTATCTAGGCGTTAATATTGAGGATCCGAAAGACGACCGGGACGCACTGATCATCAGCAAGGATGCATCAGAAGTCAGCATCACGGATCATGAGTCAGAATCATATAATATTAGCCTCAATGGCCTCAAGTTCAACCGCAAGATCTATGAGCCGGGGCTCATCGAGGCCGAAGTATCCATCACCATCAAGAGCGGCTCCGCCCTCCCACCGATAAAGGAAGTAAGCAAGCTGCTGCTCAAACGGCTGGTCAACCTCACCTACCAGTCGAGTGACTCTCAATCTGAAACTGTCATCGCCGAGAACTACTATGTGTATCAGTTGCTTCCGCAGTTTATCAGGAATGCCGGGAAGCCCTCACTTTTTGTAAAACTTGTCATCTACAGCCTCGACAAACTCATGACGCTCGACAAGTACAGCAAGGCCTATGTCGGCAAAAAACTTGGCGAAGATATCCTGTTGCCCGAAAGCCGTACGTTCGCCTTCGAAAATAGACTGCTGTTGAGAGTAGTGAAACAGAATTTGCAACATCTGGCGTACACTATCACGTCAGAAGATAAAAAAGATGTAGTAGAATCAGAGATGATTCAACCCTACCTGATACAATACAATGAGAGTTTCTACGACTTCATGGTGCGCACGACCAACCGCTGTGGCGAACTGCTGTATTTCGAGGACGGAAAACTGAACCTGGGAGTGAAGGAGCCGGAAAATAAACAAAATCTACAGACAATCAGTGATTACCAAAGCATTACCTTGGCCAATTACGCGTCAAACCCCTTCAATGTCGAACCATATTATCGTGATAGTGTCAAGGATACGAATGAAAACAATAACGCGACGATCGACGTGCTGAACTTCGAGTCAGTGGATAAAGGGAATAATGGATATCCAACGGATACACTCCCCAGCAAATTTGAGCACGTCTACAATGCAGAAGAACCTACTGATGAGTACATCTTCCCCATTGAGTCCGACAAGTGGTCTACACTTAAATACGAGATGGGGTTTGGCATCAAGAGTGGAGACGTTCCGAAAAACGGCGTGTCAGCAGTCTTATTTTCGATCATCAGTAATGAACTGAAGAACACGCAGACCTCCTACGCTGCCAATATTCTCAATCTTATGAGTGCAATTACTAAGCAATGGACCAAGTCGCTTTTAAAAAGTGGTATGGAAATTAGTCCTGTCAACGAAGAAAGTAATGACAAACATATTAATAGTCAGAAAATTAATTATAGTAAAGAGCAGATAAGTGGAACAAGGTTCGTAGGGTTCGGCAACGTTGACAGTAACAACTGGATCAACCTGAAATTCTACAAGGACATCCGGAAGGCTCAGATAGAGCAGCAGAAGAAAATTATCTGTATCGACATGGGATCCGCCTACATGCCATTAAAGATCGGTGAGAAGATCAGGGTGGATGGCCTTTCAGAGACCTATGTCATTATTCAGGTACAGATGCGTTCCGAGACATCGTGGATACACAACTATCGCCAGTATGGCCTCAACGAAGACGCAAATGATGTCTCTGTGGGAGCGCAGTCGCAGATTATCTATGCCATCCCCGTTGTGACAAAAGGCCATATAGAGAAGGTATATCCTCCCATCTCAGCGCATACCTACAGGGAAGCCGGACCACAAACAGCATACGTCATCGACAACAATGACCCGAAATACCAGGGTCGTGTACGTATTCTCTATCCCTGGCAGACACAAAGCGCCATGAAACTGTTAACCCTTAATGAAGCCAAGATAGGGCAACTGGGTGCCGACGCCAAAGTGAAGGAACTCCAGAAAAAGCGACTGGAGTTATGTCGGCTGAAGACGATTCTGACAGACGAGCGAGATGCGATCAACGACTATGCCAAACTGCCTGATGACAAGGCCCGGGAAGAGTGGATTGCTCAAAAAGAGCAGGAACTGGAACAAGCGAAGAAAACGGTCAAAGATCTTACTCTTCCTAAGAATGCCGAGAAAGTTCTTCCAAAAGAGAAATACGAGGATCTTATTTTAAGACAACCTGAAAAGGAGGCCGCAGAAAAGAAATGTGAATGGTTGACGGCTTTGCTGACTCGGATCAAAGAGGACAAAGACTCCACTCCAGCCCAGATTGTAAAGAAGATAGACCAAGAAGTCGAAGCCAAGAATCAGGAACTCGCCAGTAACAGCACGGCCTTGGATGCTGCCAAGGCAGATTTGAAAATACAAATCAAGGTAGTGGGGGATAAATTTAAAGAGGTCACAGAGGAACTGATCATGAAAGCCTCTCCCTGGGTGCGTGTGGCTACCCCAGCGGCTACCACTGGCGGAGGCACCTACTTCAAGCCACAGAAGGGCGACGAGGTGCTGGTGAACTACGACTCCAACAATGTGGAGCGCCCCTACGTGGTAGGCAGTCTCTTCTCGAAGAACGTCCCAACCCCAGAACAAGCGAATAACATTTCCAACGTCAGTAGCGGTCTGCTCAAAAAAGCCAGTACCTATATTGTGTCGCCAAACGGCCACCACATCGCCTTCAGTGACCCAGGTGACGGAGAGAAACTGATTGGGGGGGCTGCCGGAGGCGGAATAACGAAAATCTTAGAATCTTACGGTTATACCTTCGAGGGCGTTAAGGACATGACGGGCGGTATTCATATCGGCGACCGCTATGGGCTCTACGAACTGTCGCTGTCGTCACATGACCGGAAAATCAAGGTCAGTTCGCCATTTGGCGATATCAACATCGACGCCTTTACCGGCATTTCCATCAATGCTCCTAATGGCGACATCAAGATAGCAGGCAAGAACGTGGAGATCTCCGCAGGCAACAATCTCACCATCCATTCGGGTAAGAATATCCAACCGCCCTTTCTCACCCACCCCAACAAAACTGGAATAGTGGGTAACATAGCAGGCATGATTGTCACAGATGCAGCCAGTAGTGCCGCAAACTTTTTTATGGGAGGATTTGGTGTCGACTTGAAACTCACCCGACAATTGACAGAAGTGTTGCTCCGCCCCATTGAAGGCACCCTGCTGATCAAGTCGCACCGCTATATGAAACTCGAGGCGGGCATGGGCACTACAGCAGCCATACCCGCCAATCGCTATACGACGACACAGAAACGTAATGAAGTGGCGGTGAATGAGATTGAATTCATGTCGAAGATGGTTGCCTGTGTCAATTATATTAATAATACGGTTAATGGATTTATTAATGAGTATAAGGTCAAATGGGATGCTCTTGTAGATCAAAAGGAAAAATATAAGAACATAATGACTTCCCTTCTAAAACAAGAAGAGGCGGGCAATATCCCACAGATATTGAAAGGTGTATTACAAAAGGGAATGGATGCTAATACCAATGCGGAATGGTCTGACAGTGTAAAAAGAGATGTCTTTCATGGCAAGACCATAGATGGTATGTATGATGTGAATGGCACCCTGTACAAAGCTAGTATACAGAAAGAAAGCTATTTAGCTTTTACGGGCAATAAACTGGCCAAGGCGGTCTACGAACTGCATAAGTTTATGAAGAACTTCCAGACATTGTTTGCCAACCCCATCGTTCCAGATGTAGATCAAAAGATGTTGGAACTGATGGTCCAAGCGTTTGATGAAAGAAAGGCAAACTGGGCTAATGTATGGGATAACCACTATGCCCCCAATGGACAGGTTACGGATAGGTTCTTGGAACGTAATATGGAACATATTACTGACGACGCTTTTATCGGTGCTTCCAAGAAGTCTAAGAGAGCATTTGCTGCAATCTTTATCACCAAGGTGGCCAATGATCCTGACTACCAGATGGAGAGTCTGGGCGATGGCGCTGGTAACGTGGTTTCCAACTTCATAAGGAATCCGCTTGATTCCGCAGCCAAGGGAAAATTCCTGCATGTACACTATAAGGAATCGGATGTCAAAGAAGACAGACTGGATTCTGATTTCCAATGGCATCACTTCCTGGCCAATATGCGTAAACCACAGAACGTTGTCGGTCGCAGGTTATATGACGTGCTCGTTGGTACTATAAACGATGCCTTGCAAGTAGATGAGTTTGCCAATATAAAAGACCGCCATGTCTGGGCTGACAGAGGTAGAGGTACCATCCTGATGTCAGACACCATTGGAGAGACACGAGCCTTCGACAGCGGTGCCTTCACACCTGACATGAAGGCTAGCACTGGTAGTTGGGATGCTTTGATCAAGGCATTGAAGGGAATTAAGTAAAGGTGAAAGAGTGAAATGGTGAAATAGAGAATTGTTATGGATTATATATTTAAGGAATGGGAAGAAAAACTGAAGTCTTTTGAGGGTAGTGTAGAGAAGGACCTGGAAGAGGTCCGGAAGTGCAAGGCCGAGATTCAGCAGATGAGGGTGGATCTGGTCAACCAGATGAAGAAAGGCCTGTATGTGCGTGATGACCAACGTCTGGTGCTCTCTGCTCCAGAGATTATCATCGGCGATGTGGATCAGACAGGCAACCTCAATAGTGGCTCTGGATCGACGGTCATCGTGCGAGGCTCTCAGGTAGGTCTCCAGGGTGTGGGCGGAGCGATAGAACTGCGTGCCCCAAGTATCCGTGAGATTGCCGAAGACCCAGGCATCGACGGTCAGGAGCATGTGGTCAGTGCCACCTCTATGATTGCGAGTCAGGCTCGTGACATCATCCTGCAGAGCGACGATGCCGAGGGCACATTCTCTGCTCCAGCATTGCCAGTAGCAGGTGGTGGCGTGCGTATCCATGCTGATAACCATATCGAGATCAATGCCACGGCGACGGCAGAGAGTCGTGACCAGCGACTTGGTGATTTGATCAAAGCCTTCGAGACACGGAAGGGCGACCTCAAGAAATTGGTGAGCAGTCATAAGGAGTCGTTCAACAGTCTGGTGAAAGCCCTTGAGGAACAACTCGACAAGAAGGAGAAGGTCATCAAAGATGATGATGAGGTGCGTGGCAACTATCAGGATCTCTACGAGATCGATGATGAGATAGAGGGCCTCTCACTATCCTTGTCGGAAGAGGTGGCTGGCTATGCGCAGACCCTCTCAATACTGGCTGAGGTGAATCGTCAGATCAAATGCTTCAAGGCCGAGAAAGGCAAGATCAAGAAGGGCGATGACTTCAAGAAGAACAGCACAGGCACCTCTGTTGGTATCGCAGCCGAGAACATCAGTCTCAGTTCTGTTGACGGTGAGAACAACTACCGTGACAACGAGGGTGCTGGAGTGAATATCCTGGCCAATGAGTTCAATCTGCAATCTGTTGAGCAGGACGGAAAACTCAAGAAAGATGGTAAGGTGGCTATCCAGGCTAAGACCGTTGAGGTAACCACCGCAGGAAGCGATAAGGTGCAATACGATGATAAGGAAGGTGTATTGAAGACTGCTGAATATGCTGCCGAGGGCGACTTCATAGTCAAGTCGAAGAACATCACCCTCGAGAGCATGGATTATGAGGTGAAGGAGAAGAAACTGCAGGAGAAGCAACTCACGGCAGACAGCAGAATCAAACTCCGCTCCAAGACCATCGAGGTCAGTACCGAAGGCTCTGCCAATGTGGAGGTCGACGACAAGGGGCAGATGACGAAGGCCAACTATACCTCAGAAGGCGATCTCATCGTGCGCTCCAAGACCGTCACCGTCGAGAGCGTCGACTACGACCTGGAGAATGGCAAGTTGAAGGAGAAGGCACTGACCAAGGACAGCAAGATTGCCATCCGTGCGGAAAAGATGGACCTCTCTGCCACCGATACCGAAGGCAAGGCTACTGGCAGTATTGGCATGAATGCCAAGGCCGTCAGTGTCAGGTCGATGGATGTAGAGAAGGAGAAGCGTACCGACGACAAACTGGCTGCAGGCAGTACGATGGTACTGGTGTCGGAGAAGATGTACATGGGTGCCAAGTCGAAGGATATCAAGAGTAAGAAGATGCAGGCGATGTCTGAGGAGATCGGGCTCCTCGCCGACAAGACCTTCGAGGCACAGCAGGACGACGGCAAAGCCGTGGTGCAACTCTCTGGCGGTAACCTTGCCGTTGGTGGCAGCAAGTCGCAGATCTATGGCGACACCACCATCAATGCCAAGACAGAAATCAAGGGCGACGTCAAGGCACCGAAAGCCACCATCGACAATCTGGAGGCGAAGTCGTCGTTCAAGTCCAGCAACATCAGCGACGGCATTGCCGTACCAGGAGCCGGCGGTGGAGGCAGTCTTAGCGCAAAACTGAAGGCCGAGGATGCGCCGAAGGAGTGATTGAGAATCGATATAATTGAGAATTGACAGTTGATAAAGAAGAGTATGAACGCTTATTTGATAAAAGAAATAGAGAACGCCAGTTCCAAGTTCAGTGCCTATTACGGACTATTGGACTTCCGCTACAAGAACCTCTGTGTCAAGGCAGATGCCACCAGTCTGATGCCCGTGACGGTACTGGCCGACGGTTATGAATGTGATATCGAGAACGTAGCCCTCGTGGCTCAGCCCAACGAATACCAGTTAATCGTCTGTCCCACCGAGAAGAGATACATGAAAGAACTCATCAAGGGCATCTTCGAGGCGCATCCGGAGTTCAACATGAAGATGATGGTCAAAGATGGCGATAAGTTAAGGGAACTGGACGAGAGTGAGATGGACTCCGAAGACACAAAAGGCGAGAAATTCCTGGTGTACACCATGCCCACAGTCGACAAAGACCGCCGCCATGTGCTGACCCAAGGTGTCAAGGGGCTTTACGATGAATGCATGGTGAAGATGGATATGGTGAATGTCGAGGCACAGCAGAAACTGGGAGCGGGTGATTTCATATCCACGCAGAAGGAGATGGATGAAGCAGAGGAAGAACTCAAGAAAAGTTACGAGTTTGCCAAGGACAAAGTCAAGCAGTTGCGCGACAAAAAACTAGAGGAGATTGATGAAGCCTATTATCGCCAGAAGAATACACTACCTGGTGACAACAACACCTTTAGCGAAGGCTTTGATGTCACCAGAAGCATGAGGATAGATTCATAAGGCTCCACATCCCAGGCATCCATGCGATGTAAGACCTAATCCTTCGTGATTTCCAGGTAGTGAACATTATTGCTACCCAGGAAAAACATGTTGCACAATTGCATCCTGACGTGAATAAGCACCTGTTCGTTTCCTGACTCATCATTGTTCGCGCAGTCCTCATCCACACCGATGACATAGCCGTAAGTGACGAGTCCGTCCTCGAAGTCAGTCATCCGGCCTGTAGGACTGAAGGTCGCATTGAAGAGGAACGACATAGGCGTACTGTCATTCTGCTCCATCGCCTGATAGAAGAACTTGCAGGCATCCAGATCGGAAACGACAACAGAGAAGTCGAGGTAGTCGGAAAGTATACTTCCATAGGGGTTCCCCTGGTCGTCACGATTACGGAAACAGTGGTAGTGATAATCCTGTACTGTAAAGCATTGTGACTGAACGACACCGGCTCCGACCTCAGAGATATTGTTGGTAAACAGAATTGCTTTCAGGAATTTTGGACGATTGCTAATCATAAATTACGAGCGCTTAAAAATGACACCATTAATGTTAACTTGCTCAGCCACAAACCTCAGACACAGCATCCGTCGCTGGTTACGGCCGATATGATACTCCTCCTCAAATGAGAAGCACCTTGCCTCCTCAAAGAGTATCTCCTGAGTATCGGGCTCCGACTGGTTGGGCTTGGGAGGCAGTTGGATGACCAGCCTGCCACTCAACGTAGACTGGCGGATGAACCATTCGTACAGTTGCATGTCTTCACGACCTGGGGCAATGACAGTGATGTCAACGCTGTCGCAGTATTTATCGGAGTCAGGCCTGTACTCATTATGCAACCTGTGAGTACGGCATTTAAAATCTACCAGAAGATATTCTTTCACATACCTTCCTGCGCGATTGTCGCCTATCTGCAATTTTTTAATCAAAGACATAATCTCTATATTCTAATTTGTTTCGTCTGCAAAAATACACCTTTTTTGCGGAACAGACAATAGAAACAAAGAAAAAATACCCTGAGTTGTTAAGACAAAAGACGATTTTATGGACAAATCAGGCAAAAGCCCCACTAAAAGTGTCCACAAATCGCCAATCAGTTCAATTTGAAGAGACGAGAGAAGCCTGTCTCGTCGAATACGGAGCGAACATAAGGACTGAAGCCCGTAACAGAAAGGGTACTACCATTGGCACGGCTCACCTGCAACAGAGAAAGAAACAATCTCAGGCCAGCACTGCAGATATATTTGAGGCTGGTGAGGTCGAGGACAATGTGCTTGTTCACACTTTCAAACAGCACTTGCATCTCTTTCTCCACCTTGTCCGCATCTGAAGTTTCAATCCGTCCTTCAAAGTACATGACAATGCGGTCTTCTTCCTCACATATGGTTGTATTGATCATTATCCTAACCTTTAGATGAACACCTACAAACTTATCATTCGCTTCTTTGTGATGATTAATTTCGTGCAAAATTAATACTTATTACTGAGACTATGAGAGTTCGCCATGACCTTTTATTATATTTTAACAAGAGTATGATCTAAAGCACCTCGAATCAGCCGATCTGCGTCTTTGGCCAATTGACGAGGAAGAGTTTTTCGGTGGCACGGGTGAAGGCGGTATAGAGCCAGTGGATGTAGTCGGGGGTGAGCATATCGTCTGTCATATAGCCCTGGTCGAGGTAGATATGCGACCACTGTCCACCCTGGGCCTTGTGACAGGTGACGGCGTAGGCGAACTTCACCTGCAGGGCATTGTAGTAGCGGTCTGTCTTCAGTTTCTTGATGCGGTCTGCCTTGACGGGGATGTCGGCATAGTCCTCCATCACGGCGTTGAAGAGTTGCTCCTGTTGCTCACGGGTGAGGGCCGGTGCCTCGGAGGTGAGCGTATCGAGAAGGACGGTGGCGGTGAGTTCGTAGTCGTCATAGTCAGGGAAGGTCATCGTGACTTCGGCAAACCTGAAGCCATAGAGTTCGTGGATGTTCCTGACACGCTGCACGACGGCACGGTCGCCGTTGGCGAGGAAGGAGATTTTGTTTACTGTTGACGGTTTACAGTTTACAGTTGATTTGCTGGCAAGCCCTTGTGAAGCAGCAGAGTAATCATCTGTAAACTGTAAACCGTCCGCTCGACCCGTAGGGGCGCTTTCCTCAGAAAGAACAGTAAACTTATCAATCCAGAAATAATTGTTCTTCACGATCATCAACTGGTCACCACGACAGAGTTCATCCTCACGGTCAAGCACCATATTGCGGATGCCCTGGTTGTAAATGTTCGCCCGTTTGTTGCTGCGGGTGATGACCATCGTCTCGTCCATGCCCACTTGCCTGTAACTGGAAGACAGGCTTTCTATCAGTTCGTCGCCAGGGACGACGGAGATGTCGGAGAAGGCGTTTGTTTTGATTCGAGGAAGGAGGAAGGAGGAAGGAGGAAGGAGATTACTATCAGATACAGATTCTTCCACAGCACTATTCTCATTCCTCATTCCTCCTTCCTCCTTCCTCGAAAAATACCCCCGAATACGTGTCGCATTCCACAGAATCCCCGACTCCTCGCTCTGGCGGAGCACCTGATTCAAGTCGCACTCATACACCTTCATGCCGTAGCCTCGGAGCACGCCGGCCATCAGCGCAGGGCTCTCCTCCTCGCCCACCGGCGGCAACTGGGCCTTGTCGCCAATGAGCAGCATGCGACAGTTCTGGCCGTTATACACAAACTGCATCAGGTCGTCGAGCAGGAAGCCACTGCCGAAAGCCGACTCGCCCAAACCCTGGTTCGATATCATCGAGGCCTCATCTATTACAAATAAGGTGTCGCGATTGAGATTGGCATTGAGGTTAAAAGCCGAGAGGTCGCCCGCCGACTTCTGGCGATAGATGCGGCGGTGGATGGTATAGGCGGGGTGGCCGGCATAGAGGGAGAAGACCTTCGCCGCACGGCCAGTGGGCGCCAGCAGGATCAGTTTCTGATTCAGTGCCGCCAGAGCCTTCACGACAGCCGCCGCCAGCGTGGTCTTACCCGTGCCGGCCGAGCCGCGCAGGATCATCACCACCTGCTCATCGCGATCGGTCATGAACTGTGCGAACAGGCCGATGGCCTGCTCCTGTTCCGCCGTGGGCACCAGTCCTAAGGCCTGACGGATGCGGTATGTAAGTTCGTCGTGAATCATTTCAAGGGCACAAAGATACAGTTTTTTTCAGACATAAGGTCATCTGTACAACTTTTTTTTCGACAAAACGACGTGGAATGTTTGGAAGTTTCGAAAATAAATAGTATTTTTGCAGTCACGTTACTAACTTTAATGAGTATGAGAAGATCTATTTTAACTTTTGTGACTCTGTTGTCCATGCTCGGGCTCAGCGCCCAGCCCATCAGCGAACAGGAGGCTTTCGAGAAAGCCCAGCGATTCTTCAATGGTAAAACCGTCGTGAGCCTCAACCAGAAGGCAGCCGTCCGCGGCAGTGCCAGCGAGCGCCCCTACAAGCACCTCTATCTGTTTAACGCCGAGGGCGACGGCGGCTTCGTGATCATCGCCGGCGACAGCCGCGCCCAGGAGGTTCTCGGCTACAGCCACGAAGGCCGGCTCGACTACAGCCGGATGCCGGAGGACATGAAGTGGTGGCTCAGCCTCTACGACGAGAGCATCGCCCATATCGCTTCCGGCGCGACGACAGAGAGCGCCCTCACCAGAGCCGACGAGAAGAAGCCCGACGTGGCGCCGATGATGTCGTTCTCGTGGGACCAGACAGCGCCCTACAATTACTACTGCCCGTCGGGTTGCCTCGCCGGCTGCGTGCCTTTGGCCATGGCCCAGATGATGGCCTTCCACAAGTATCCGACGAACCTGCCGGCCCTTGAGGGCTATACAGACAAAAATGGCATTAAACTGGATGCCCTGCAAGCCAACTATGTGGACTACGACAACATGTCCGACTATGACCCCGCCGTCCTCGTGCGCTACTGCGGACAGGCCGTCAAGGCGAATTACAGCAGCCAGATGACGACGAGTTATTCAGGCATCATCCCCGTCGCATTAGCCAACCAGTTCGGCTTCGACAAGGGCGTACGCTGTGCCTATCGCAAATCATATAATTCCACAGAATGGGACGATCTGCTCTACAGCGAACTGAGCAGCGGGCGCCCCTTCATCCTCGCCGGCCAGAAGAATGGCGATAAGAGCGACGGGCACGCGTTCATCTGTCATGGCTACAGTGAAGGATACTATGCCGTGAACTGGGGCTATGGCGGAATGGAGAACGGCTACTTCGCCATGACCAACCTGACTGTTGGCGGCCAGTCCTACAACACCGAGTTGACGGCCGTGATCGGCATCCAACCACCCGCCGGCAACAAGCGCGACTTCCCGCTATTCTCCATCAGCAAGATGGAAGCCGTCAGCCAACTCCAAGTGACCAGACGCTCTGCCGACGCCGACTTTACCGACATCCGCTTGTCGTGGCTCATCGAGAACACCCTGCTTGAAGACACCAAGGTACAGGTAGCAATAGCCCTTTTCAAGCCCGACGGCACTACCGACCTGATGTACCCTTACGATCCTTTCACATTCGAAACAAGCACTAATGCCTACGCCGAGGCAGTCTTCAACCTTGCCAGCAAATACGGCGACGGCATCTACAGGTTCAACATCATCTACAAGATGCCAGACGACGACACCTGGCATTTCTGCCAGGGCAACTACTGGCGCTACGTCCAGGCCGAAGTCAGCGGCAACACCCTCACGCTGACCAACTATCCGGACTACGACGCGCCATATCCGACGGGGCCCTATCCCCCCTTCTACCCCATCAACCCTGACTATCCCGACACACCTGACGATCCCGAGCCCGAATGGCCCGCCGCCAGCGTCACCATCGATTATCCCACGATGAAGGCACAGTATGCAGAAGAGTATATCGAAGTCAATACGGAATGGAACACCCTCGCCGACCTCATCCAAAGCCAGACCGGCATGACGGCGACCGACTTCGACAACTACTATTGGGCCGACTGCATCGAGGACAACTACTACACCGATGTGCCCAACGAAGATGCCCCCTACGTGACGCCGTGGGCCTATAACTACAACTCAGAAGGAGGCTACGAGAACAACTGGTACGACATGAAGATCTTCAACTTCGGCAGCGACGACTTCGGCAACGGTGGCACCCCGCCCACCTCTGGCGAAGAGAGTGCCGAGGCAGAACCGGAATGGGAACTCCTCGCCGTGGCCGCCTATTCGCCGAACATGGATACAGCAGGCAACCACGTCATCACTTATCAGTTGGGAGTCGACGCCATAAAGTTCCTGATCGACGGCCAGACAAGCCCCGTCACCTTTACCCGCTGGGTGCGCTTCGCCGCCAAGGACAAGGGAGGAGTGGTCGAAGCCCCCTACCGCTATGTGTGGCTGAAGTTGCCGTTGGAGATCTCATGGGGTGGCGACGGACCTGACGGCATCACCGCCGTCGCCGCCGACAAGCCCGGCGACGACTACTACGACCTGCGCGGCCTGCGGATAAAGTCAGGCACGACGCTACGCAAAGGCATTTACATCCGCAACGGCAAGAAATTCGTAGTGAAATAAAGTCTGCAAGGAAAGAGGCATGCCTGACAACACAGTTGCAGATGCCTGATAACACTCATGGAGATGCCTGATAACAAAGTAAGAGATGCCTGTTATACCCCCATAACAGGCATCTCTTACTGTCGTACTAAGCATGCCTTACACTCGTGCAAGGTATCAGAACGACCCTTAGAAGGCATCCCTATGAACGTACCCCCGATTTTGCTATCCGGACATTGCAAAATCATCATGTTTCCTAAAAAATGAGAGAGATTATCCAAAATGCCCAACACCTCACATAAATCTCTCGAAACCCCTTTATATAAAGGAAAAAAGCCATTTCAACACCTCACATAACACCTCACATAAACCTCACATAAACCTCACATAGAAATCATTCTTTCTCGGTGAAAACTTAATGCCGAATGTGAGGTGTCATGTTACCTGTTTGTTAGGAGTATGTTAGGTGTTTGAGCAACACCTAACATGCCTCAAGCCCTTTGCTGCAAGGCATCTCCGGCGATTCATGTTAGGTGTTGATGGAACTACAGTTTGTCGCCTGGCTGGCACGCCGAAGAGGGCGTACAGGATACACATTTTTCCTCATGCTTACAAGAAAAAGCAGAATTTCATGTGGATTTTACTTTTTTTTTGTACCTTTGCACCGAAATGGAGAAATCAGACAAGATCATCAACATCATCCTGGCATTAGTAGCACTCGGCCTGCTCGCCTTGTGCATCGCCAGCGTGGTACGATAGTTTTTGTTTATAGTTTAAAGTTTATAGTTTACGGTTTACAGTTTACAGATGATTACATTGTAGGATGGAAGAGATACTAAATAAGAAACTGATCATGCGTATCGGGAGGAATACGCTCTCGTTCACTCTGCCTGATCCTGTCGAGACAGACCGGCCGCTCCGCTATGAGCCCTACGTGGTGAAAGGCGGCATCTCTATGGCTGCAAACCTGCGGGAGGCCTTGAAGACGGCATCCCTGCCATCGGCAGACATCAAACGGGTGCAGGTGGTGCTTGACACACCGTCGATGTTTGTACCCATAGAACAGTTTGAGGAGGAGCACATCAACGATCTCTACAACTACACCTTTGCCCCCAGCCAGGAGCCACGAAAGATACTCTTCAACGTGCTGCCCTATCTGAAGGCCGTCTGCCTGTTCCCTGTCAACAAAGACCTGTATGGCGTCATCAACGACCACTATGACAACGTGCAGTTCACACATGCCATGGTCCCCATCTGGCGATACAAGCACCAGCGTAGTTTCACTGGTCACTTCAACAAACTCTATGCCACCTTCTTTGACCGTCAACTCTGTTTGTTTGCCTTCCAGCAGAACCGTTTCAGATTCTGCAACACCTTCGAGGTGACCCATGCCAACGACGCACTGTATTTCATCGTCTACGTCTGGAAGCAGTTGCGGATGGACGTGCTCCACGACGAGTTGCATTTGTCTGGTGAGGTGCCTGAAGAGGAGAAACTCATGAAGGAGTTGAAGATGTATCTGCAGAAAGTGTATCTCAGTAACCCCGCTGCCGAATTCAACCAGGCGCCTGCCACGAAGGTGAAGGGAATGCCGTATGACCTCATGACACTCATCGTAAAAGGAATATAATAATATGTTTACGGTTTACAGTTTACGGTTTACAGATGATTACTTCTATAGGCAATTGTCTGGACGTGCGAGGAAATCTAAACCGTAAACTGTAAACATACAAATATGCGAATTATAACAGGACGATATAAGGGACGACACTTCGATATTCCACGGAGTTTCAAGGCGAGGCCGACGACAGACTTCGCCAAGGAGAATATCTTCAACGTGCTCACACAGTATATCGACTTCGAGGGAGCAGAGGCACTGGATCTCTTCTCGGGCACGGGCAGCATCACCCTCGAACTCCTTTCACGTGGTTGTAGCCGTGTGGTCAGCGTCGAACTCGACCGCGACCATCATCGTTTCATCCAACAGTGCGTGGGGAAACTTTTGAGGAGTGAGGAGTGTGGAGTGAGGAGTGAGAATACTCCTACCACAGACATATCTCCTTCCTCTTTCCACTTTCCGCTTTCCTCTATTATCCGCGGCGATGTGTTCCGCTATATCAAATCCTGCAAGCAGAAGTTTGATTTCATCTTCGCCGATCCCCCATACGCCCTGAAGGAGTTGCCAACCATTCCCAACCTCATCTTTGAGAAGGGAATGCTCGAAGACGACGGCATCTTCGTCTTCGAGCATGGCAAGGACCACGACTTCTCGGATGATCCACACTTCGTGGAGCACCGCAGTTACGGTAGCGTCAACTTCTCGATTTTCAGAACAACAGAGCCATCAGACGAGTGATGTTTGTTATTGTAAAATCAAGCCTTTCTTGACAGTTCCGGAGAAGGAGAAGGCAGTGCCGTCGTAGGTCATCGTGGAGGTCGTGCTGTCGATGGTGTACTTCATCGCACCGAACTGGATCTGATAGCCGCCACCGCTCTTGGTCACCTTCAACTTGGCATTGTTGCCGTTCAGGGTACTACCGGCATAGAACTGTTTGTCAACACTGCTGCCGATCTTGGTGAGCGACACGTCGAAGTCGGCGAACTCACCCGTGGCAAGCTCTGTGGTACTGCCGTTGGTAACCTTATAGACGATACTGACCACATCGAAGGGGTCTGCACCTCCGAAGGTGTCGCTGTTGGCAATTTGTAAGGTGTAGAAGGTGTCGTTGCCGTTAAGGACTTCGGCTGACCAGTGGGCGTCATAGACGGAGAAGGTCGTACCGTCAACTTTCACCGAGGCGCCTCCCCTTTCTCCAGATTCCCTGACAGGCGAATAGTACTCAATCGTACGTTCGAGTACGGTGCCGTCAAGATCGACCTCAGAATCGTAAGCACAGGTCCATACGTCAGAGTCCCATTTGGTGTCGGCTTCACGGATCATAAACTCAACCATTCCGTCCTGCTTCACTCCGCTGAACGTGAACAAATCCCTGTAATAGCAGAGATAGCCAGCGGCGATGATCTCGCCGCCCAAGGTGCAGGTGTATTTACAGTAATCTTCAGCGTACTGCTCGGAGACCTTATATGATTCACCTTCCCATTCGTTGTAGAAAACCAGATCCTCTGGGAACCTGTAAGTATAGGGATAGAACGAGTATGTCCACTGATACGTGTCCTGGCCTGCATACAACAAATTGTAGGTCTCGATGAGTGTTCCCGGATTGTAGATGACCAGGACAGAGTCCAGTTGCCACATCATCTCTGTCGGAATCATGTCCTTTTCTTTCTGAGTGGGGCCTTGTTCCTCTTCACGTTCATCTGGAATGACAACAGCATTGTCAATAGCGTCGTTCGTACAGGCTGCGAGTAAGCACACAAAGGCAGCCATCATAAAATACTTCATTGTTTTCATTTTGTTTAAGTTAAATAATAATATGAATATTAATAGGAAATAATTAGTCCGTAGAGATAATGAGCAGGTTCTGCCCGGCATCGATGGCAGCCTTGATATCCTTGCCACCGGAACTGACCTTACAGAGGCTCACTTCATCGCCTTCTATCGACTTTACCTTCAGACGGCCAATCTGCTTGCGCGTCTCTTTGCCGCCTATGCTGCCGATGATATAAACGTCGAAGTGCGTACCCTCTTGCAGGCCGTGAATAGCACCGAGGTCGATATAGAGTTCTTTCTGCTTGTCCTTCTTCTCGACACCACGCTCCAGGATATGGGCGGTGTAGGGATAGGCCGTGTCGTAATATTTCCCGATCTTCTTGCGCAACGACTCCAACGCTTTCTTGATGGCTGTATCGTTACTGTTGACCCACGACCAGCCAGACTTGTTCACTTCAAACACCTGGCTGTTGATGACAGTACCAGTGACGGCATCCTTCACGTTGAGCGTCAAACCTATCTGGGCGTAGAACTGCGGAACCCTATCTCTTTTGTTCGACGCCATTTTCAGTTCCCGGGTGATGGAGATGTAGTTGATGGTACCGTCGACGATGATGTTCGTTTCGTCGTTGGGAGCCGCCTGAAGGCCATCGGTGACGGTGAAGCGTCGCACGTTGCTCAGTGCCATGATGACACTGGCCCGCAAGGCATCGGAATAGCCCGGCTCTTCTGAAGTGGTCTGATCGGCCAGCACGTCGAGTACGGCACCCACGACCGTGCCCAACTCCGACTTAGGACCCTCTTTCATCATGTAGTCCAGTTCCATCACACTGACGTTCAGTGGCATGTTGCCTGGCTCGTTCTGGGCATTGCCCACTGCCATTGTAGTCATCAGGACTACTGTCATAATCAGTTTTCTCATGTTTAACTATTTATTGATATACTTTCTGCCATTATGGACATAGATACCCTTCTGGGTGGGCGCCCCCTGCAGGCGGCGGCCAGAGAGGTCATACCAAGTGCCATCAGCCACAATGGTCTTCACGCTGTTTATGGCACTGGGATCACTGCCGGCATAGGGCTTCCAATAACTGTCGAAGTACATCGGTGTCCAGCCCTTGGCGTAGGCTGCAGCAATCTGATCAGCAGTAATCACATTCTGCTCATCTTTGTCGGAGATGGCGTGGATGGTTCCATTACCACCTTCGGTAATCGTCGGCAGACTTTCAATCAACGCACCCATAGATGCGCTACCAATCTGATTCTGATGGATACCAAGCATTTCAAGCTTAGGATTCTGTGATAGGTCGAGTGCCGTCAGTTGGTTGCCGTGACAATACAAGTCCTTCAAAGCAGGATTATTACTCACATCCAGCATTGTCAGCTGATTATGGCTACAGTCAATCCATTCCAGTGCCACACACTGCGAGAGGTCTAACTCGGTGATTTGGTTTTTGATACATTCCAAATGCTTCAACACAACTTGATTGGGAAGGACAAGTGAAGTCAACTGATTAGCTTGACAGAACAGATAAACCAACTCAGGACAATTGGATACATCAAGTGATTTCAGCAGGTTTTCAGTACAACGCAAGGAATACAACTGCTTGTTCTGTGACACGTCTATTGCCGTCAGCTGATTACTACCGAAGCCGAGGAAAGACAGCAAAAGATTCTTGCTCACATCCAGTTCCGTGAGTAGATTGGAACTACATTGCAGATCTGTCAATGCCGAGTTCTTCGTTACGTCGAGTGTGGTCAGTTTGTTGTCACCACATGAAAGAATTTCGAGTTCCAAATTCTTGGTTACATCCAATTCTGTAATTTCATTATAGTAGCAAGACAACATTTTGAGTTTTGAATTCTGTGACACGTCAATGCCGGTCAGTTTGTTGTTGTAACAAGTCAAATATGTCAATAACGTATTCTTGCTCACATCCAGTTCTGTCAGTTGATTGTTGCTAACATTCAGTTGATCCAACGCCGTATTATTGGAAAGATCAATAGTGGTCAGTTGGTTATTGGAGCAAATTAGCCATTTCAATGCCGTATTCTTGGAAAGGTCAAGTTCTTTCAGGTTACAGTGGCTGCAACGCAAATCTGTTAAAGCAGTGTTCTTGGAGAGGTCAAGTCCATCCTGCAAATTGCCACACCACAACCTTTCCAGCGCTGTAAAGAACTCAATACCTTTCAAACTCTTGATATCGTGATAGGCTACATCAATTTCCTTCACGCCGGCAATCTCCTGTTCCGTCAGCACACCGTCTTTACCATAGGACTGCTTCAGGATCCAATTGCGGAAGGTCTCGTCAGGGAAGGTGGTCTCGTCGATGGTGATACCACCACGCTGTTCACCAGCCATCTCTGCACGATGCAGGCTGAGGTCAATGGCAAGCAGACGGGTGATCTCATCGAGGTTGCCGAAGTTCTCGTCGAAAGAGAGGTTCTCATTGAAACCCAGGTCGTCGATGGCCTGCTTGGCCTGTTCGATGAACAGCGCACAGTGCTTGTCATCGATCTCCGGCATCGCCATAGCGTCGCACTCAGCCTTCTTCACCTCTTTATATTCATAGTAGGCCGTCTCCTGTTTGTTCTGACGGTCCACATCCTCGCTAGCAGTAGCGAAAGGCAGGGCACGGGTCCAGCCGCTCACCTGACCATCTTCATAAACGGCCTGCAGGCGTACCACATAGTTCGTAGCGGGCTTCAGGTCTTCAAGGGTGCAGGAACGGGTGGTGAGGTTGTCGATCGTCACCCAGCGCATCTCCTGCTCATCGTCGGCTGTCTCCTGACGATAGTTCAGGTTCCAGGCAGTAGCGCCATCGGGCAACGAACAGATAATGAGGGCGCTGGTCTGGCCCAGGTCTGTTGCATACATGCTGCCAGGCATGAGAAGGTCGCTCTTCTCTGGCAGGATGCTGGGATGCTCGGCATGTCCGCTGGCAGGCACGATGATGTCGGTATAGGTGGCCCATCCATCAGCGTTATTATAAGCCTCCACCTGATCGTCGGGCACATGGATGGCCCAGAGTTTGTTGCAGTCGTAGAACACGGCACGCTCTGATGCCGGCGGCGTGGTGGCAAGACTTGTCACCTCCAGCAACAGGTCGTTATAGGCAAAGGCTGCTGCGCCTACCTTCTCCAGAGTAGTGGGCAGGGTTATGTTCTCCAGTCTTGTCTCGGCGAAGGCATAGTAGCCGATGGCCAGCAGACCGTTGGGCAGCAAGTTCGCATCGATGTCACCCATCCAGTTCGTAGGGATGACCTTGTTGAGTATCGAACCGTAGAAGGCATAGTCACCTATGGATGTGACAGTCTCGGCAATCTCCGCACTCTCCAGGTAGGGCATATACTGGAAGCCTGCCTGAGAGACATGGGTAATGCCATCCTCGACGATGAGGTGGACGATCGACTTGGAGTAACTCCACCAGGGGGCTTCCGAAGGATCGTCGAAGTCGGCCATCCGGCCTTCTCCAGAGATAGTCAGCAACCCGAAGTTGAGGTCCAGTTCCCAGGAGATCATGTTGTCACCTTCCAACCCGCAGAGTCCGCCTACGGTCTCTGCCTTTGAAATCACTGCTGTCATGAAGAAGCACGACAGGCATACGAGTCTGATTAGTATTTTTTTCATCATTGTAGATGTTTAGTTATTAGTCCATTAATTAGTAGCCCACGGTGCTTCGACTTTGGCCTTCATCTTGGCATAGGCCTCCATACCGTCCTTGGTTTTAAAGTACATCAGAGCGGTATATCCGCCGTCTTTGTCCTTGCTGACCTTGCACGTGGCCTTCTCCAACTTGGCGTTGCCTTCGGTGCTGCCTGCAGAGACGCTGGTCTCAGGATTCGTCTCAGAGTTGTAGCCCTGATTGATGTCCTTCAGCGTGAACAGGTTCATCCATACCATTCCGTCAGGCTGTTCCTTGAGCATGTCGACCTCCTTGTCTATCATATCAGGTGTGACATGGACGACACCACCGCCGACGGTGTAATAGACAGGATGCTCCTTGCAGAACTCTATGCAGACGACAGACTTGTCGGTCTCAGGATCCGTCTTGTAATAATAATAGACATAATCCTCTTCATTATCACCGATGGTTACCTTCTTGTCGTCAACCACGTAAGTATTGTCATCCAACTGGTCGGCTTTCTTGAGGCCTTCATCCTTGATATCGTCTCCACCGCCTCCAGGGCCTTCACCACCGCCAGTATCCAGCGTGCCGTCGGAATTGACCTTCGCCGTGGTCTCTACTACCTTCTCACCGTCGGAGTATTTCACAGTGGCCTTGGCCTTGATCTTGACGCCCTTGAATTTGGCGAAGTTCTTGACTTTGAATATGGCGGGTGCCTTACCGTCTTTGCCGGTGGTCGCCCAGCTGAAGCCTTCGAGGTTGTCATCCTGGTTGTCGGTCTCGAACTCCACCTTAGCGCCCTCAACGGGACGGTCGGCATCCTCGCCCTCGATGCGCTCTTCTACCACAAAGACAATCTCGCCATTGCCCTTCTCATCGACCACTAACGGTTTAGTGCCGCCACTGCCTTCATCCAGAATCCTGATCTTCGGCTTAGCCTTCTCCTTCAACGGTCTGTCGCCAGTGCCATCGTCAATAATGGTGATATGGGCGACATCAGACCAGGTTATCGTGGCCTTATCATTAATAATAATGGAGATGGAGCCTGTGAGTGTGCCCTCTGTAGCATCTGCTGCAGGAATGAAGGTGGCATGTGTGAGACCATCGTCGTCGGCTTGCATCCATTCTGGATTGCTTGTGCCGTTCTCTGCAGTGAAGTTAACTACACCAGAACAAGTCACCCACTTGCCTTCTTCGAACTCCATGAGCCTGAAACGAATGTCTGCTGTTTCACCCTTCTTTATCTCCACTTCCTTTGTCAGGCACTCAAGTTTGTAACTCTCAGTAATGGTGATAAGGGCGACCGCGCTCGATCTCCAATCCAGACCGGTCTTCGGATCGAGAATGATGGTGCAGTCGCCTTGGACTGTGCCCAAGGTGGCATCAACGTCGGTGGGGGAGAACCTGACTGTTGCGATGCCCTCGGCGTTGGTCTTTGTCCATTCTGGTGTGCAGATGCCGTTCTTAGCTGTGAAGGTAATGGTCTTATCGGGACAAGGCTCCCATTTACCTCTTCCTTTGTACTCAAAGAGTTGGAACCGGATTTCTACTATTTCACTCTGCTTAACCTCCACTTCAGGTGTCAGGCACTTAAGATCGTATTTATCCAAGAAGAAGTTCGTCGTTACCGAGCCTATACAAACATTACCCTCGGCGTCTGTAAAGGAGAAGCTGGCCTTGAGACTACCATTATCCTTATCATCATCCATGGTGTAAGTATTCCTTACCTTACCCTCTGAATCGGTCAGAGCGTAATCAGGCGTGCAGCTGCCGTTTGTGGCTTCGAATTGGATATACTGATACGGGCAGGGAACATAGTCGTTGCCTTCCTTCTTCAGCAGTTGGAACTCACAATCCCATGGCTTACCAATATAGTAGTCGACAGCATCTGCGTCCCAAGGCAATATTCTCTCTATCTTGTACAAATCCGTCATGAACTTCGTGACAGCCTCTCCACGCCATTTATTACCTTCGGCAAGCTCAATGTTGCAGTTGGCTGTGAGAGAACCTTCCGTGATGCCTTGGTCTGGCTTAAAGGTCACAGTCACGATGCCATCAACATCCGAGACGGCCGACGTGCTTCCAGCGACACCGTTTACGGTAGTGAACTCAATGGTCTTATCGGCACAGGGTATCCATGTTGTATTCTCATGATCAAACTTGAGGAGTCGGAACTGAACGGGAATTTCCCCAAAATTATCGCCACACAAATGAATTTCGGGCGTGAGGGCTTCAAGCGAGTATGCCTCGGCCCTTACCAGTTTGGTGGTAGCGTATCCTTCCCATGGACTCTTATCTATAAGCTGGATAATGCAACGGGCTGTGACAGAGCCTTCCTTGAAGTCTTGATCCGGTTTGAATATGACTGACACCTTACCTTCCTCATCCGTCTTTTTCGATATATCATCGCCTATTCCGTTTTCGCAGGCAAAGTAAACATTTGTAGCTCTGACGGGGTTCCATGTACCTTTATCATACTCCATAAGCTGGAACTCTACTTCAACAGCATCCTCTCCTTCCCACAAATACTTCTTGGGTTCAAGGGCCTTAAGCTCGTATTTTTCCATGGCGAAGAGGGCGGTGGAAGTGTACATCATTGATATGCCGTTGAAATATCCACGGAAACATGCCTGAATGCTGCCTCTGTCGGCATCGCTACTCGGGGTATAATCCACACTGACCATTCCCTGGGCGTCTGTGACGGCCTCCTTAACGGAACAAGTACCGTTCTCAGGAGTGAAGGAGATGGTTTTGCCTGCCGCCGGCCTTAAATGGCCGTTGACAATCTCAATGAGCATAAACCGGGCTGTACCCCTGTTATACGTGATGGACTGTACGGGGGTAAGGCACTTAAGCACGTAGTATTCGTCATTTATACTCACCTTGATGGTATCGGTCAGCAGGCCGTCTTTGCTCGCAAGCGCCACATAGCCCGTGCGATCGTTGCCCTCATGCTTTAGAACATTGCACACCAGGCGATCTGCTTCTTTTCTGGCCACCTTTATCCAAGGGTCGGAGGTTTCCACCTCATATTCCACGTTGGTCTTCACCTCGGCAGCAAACATCGCTTCATAGCCTTCAGCAGAGGCCAGAGAGACATGCACCACTTTGGGATCGACAAACAGATAGTCGGGCAAGCCCTTGACGCTCTGCACCTTGTCGAAGAGATACAAGTCGGAGCCCACCTCATGGTTCACCGTGAATCCCGGCGGCGTGACCTGGAAATCCACACTGCTCACCTTCTCTGGATCGTAAGGGATGCGGTTACCGTCCTTATCGATCACCATAATCGTCTGTGCCATGGCGACGATGCTGAGCATCATCATCCATGTGAAAAGGAACAGTTTCTTCATTTGCGTACGACTTTAATGGTGACACTTCCGTCTTTCACGATATAGACCCCACGAGGGAGTTCGGAGAGAGACTTGATCTGCTTCTTCACCATCTTACCGCTGAGGTCGTAGGCGTCGAACTTCTCGGAAAGCAGGTCGAGACCAGTAGCCCTCACGTCGCGGATGGCGGTGCTGGTGTTCTCGAAGGTCAACTTCTGCAGATTCTCGATGGGCCATGAGAGCGTCGTCGAGGGACTGTTGGAGGTGATAGACACATAGCCGTCGGCATAGGTCAGTTCTGGCATGTCGGCAAAGAGCACTTCGCTCTTGTTGCCGTCGTTGAGCCAAACGATGATCTTGGCATCGTCTGCCCAGACCCCAATGGGACTGAGCACGGTAAGGAGCAGCATCATTACCGTCCTCGCCAAAAGATTGTTTTTCTTATTCATACGCGAACATTATTTATTATTAGTAATTAATATGTTTATTTTTTAAACTCTATCGAGCACAATTATCCCTTACATGATGGCATGCTAAGATGCTTTACTGACCATATTTCTTAGCCTCGCTGTCGTCCTTGTCGGGTACCCGCTGTTCGAACATCCGGCGCAGTCCCTGCTCGTAGGCCTGGAGAGCATCATGGCCTTTGCGGGTGATGCGACAGACGGTATGCGAGAACCTGCCGAGGCCGGACTTGGAGACTTCAAGGTAACCAGCCTCCTTCAGCGTAGTGATCTGCACACTGAGATTGCCACGCGTAGAGTCAGTTATCTGGCAGAGATAGACAAAGTCGGCACTCTCCAGCGAGTCGAGCGCCACCATGATCTTCAGCCGCAGTTCATTGTGCAGCAGTGGGTTAATGACGGGAAACTTAAATGTACTCATATTCTTTGGTTTTACGACTAAGAATCACTATATATTATTGATAAGTTCCTCGGACATAACGTCTGAACAAATGTCCTGGGATGATGAGAGAAATGATTGTCACGCCAGAGGTGATGAGCAACTGCCAAGGCCACAACTCGCCCTGAAAGAAAAGAGGCAATACAGATAGTGCGGAGGCCATGATGCCACAGACGGTCTTCGGACGGAAGTGAAGGATCAGACCCGTCATGAAACATCCCAGGCCGCAGAGCAGCCCCTGAAAGGCACAGTAGAACTGCGGGAACACTCCAGCGAAACCCATCGACAACCCGCCGATAGCGGATGCAAAGCCGATAAAGACCCACATGATCAGGATGACACTCTGATCGTGCGTCCTGCGGTGAGTGCGAGCGTAATCCTTATTAAGGAAATATATCATCAACGGTGCGCCTATCAGAGGGATGCCTATCCAGATCCATGAGCACCAGTCTTCTTGAAGCCATATCAGAGCCAGAAACTCCAGAAAGAGGAATATGGCCGTGGGATATCCCCAGGCGAGAAACAGATTCTCTCCTGTGACTGCCGCGTCGCCATTCACTTCTCCACGGACTCTGCTGATGATATCCAGTTCGTTTGTAGTTGTCATATTATATTAATATGCAGATTTGATAGCCATAATTAAGCATTTCGTATTGCAAATATAGTGTTTATTTTTTAAACTATATAGATTCTTCATGGCTTTTTATTATAAATTAACAGGTGTCTACTCTACACCGATATCACTAACGTACTCACGAAGTTTATCGACTTCGAGGGTACAAAGGCATTGGAACTTTTCTCGAGCAAGGTTCAGAACAACGGAGCCATCAGGCGAGTGATGCTCTCCCACAGACGGATGAAGAAGTTGGCACGCATACGCTCTGGCAGATCTGTCAGGGCAACGGACTGCCGCTCATCGTCGAGGAATACCTTCTTCATCCTGAGAGCCACGCCCTCGTCGTAGATGAAGAGATTGGCTTCGAAGTTATTCTCGAAACTGCGGAAATCGAGGTTCGTCGAGCCACAGGTGCTGACCGCATCATCACACACCATCACCTTCGAATGGAGGAAGCCCGCCTCATAAAGGCTCACCTTCACACCAGCCTCCACGACCTCACGCAGATAACTGCGGCTGGCCCATTCCACGAAACGGGCATCACTATGCTTAGGACAGAGCACCCGCACGTCGACCCCTGCCAAGGCCACCGTCTTCAAGGCAAAGAGCACGGGGTCGTTAGGCAGGAAATAAGGGGTCTCGAGATAAAGGTATCGACGGGCACCCGTGATAATACGCACGAAACCTTGCATGATCTCCGGATAAGGCGTGATCGGACCACTGGTCACTACCTGTATGAGGCAGTTGTTCTCCGTCTGTCTTCCAGACTCAGAAGTATGCTGCGGATAGTATTTACGGTCGGAGAGCAAGGTACGGTCCACGAAATACCAGTCTACGAGGAAAGCCCGCTGCAAGACATTCACAGCACCCCCCACCACTCGAAGCATCGTGTCACGCCATGGGTGACCATTCGATCCCTTCACATAACGCAAGGCGAAGTTCATGCCTCCGATAAACCCTACCAAGCCGTCGATGACAATGATCTTACGGTGGTTGCGGTAGTTCACCTTACTCGTGAACGACGGGAAGTGAACAGGCATGAACGGTACCGCCTCGATGCCCTCCTCACGCATCCGTTCAAAGAACTGCCGCTTAACATTCCAACAGCCCACATCATCGTAGACCACACGTATCTCCACCCCCTCACGGGCCTTGGCGATGAGCGCATCGGCAATCAGCGTACCCAAAGCATCGTCGGCAAAGATATACATATCCAGGTGGATGTGACTACGGGCCTTGCTGATCTCCTGCAACAAGGCAGGAAAGAACTGATAGCCGTCGGTATAGATGTCAACCTGGTTGTTTTTGAAAGGCAAGGCGAGATTCTGGTTAATGAAGAGGTCGATAAGCGGTTTTTGCCGCTCAGGCAGCCGGAGGTTCTGCTGTTCGACGAACTCCAGCATCGAGCGCTTCGTCAGTTGGTTCATGCTCCGTTCGCTGACATAGCGCTCCTTGCGGGTGTTGATGCCGAAGAAGAGGTAGAACACGACACCAGCCACCGGCACGAACCAGATGACCAGCGCCCAGGCAAGGGTCTTGGCTGGCTGGCGATTGTCGAGCACCACGTGGATAATAGCCAGGATGGCGATCAACTGCGAGACGATGACAAATATCAGGTTCCAACTCATGGACTTTGAACTTTGAGCTTTGAACTTTATGATTACCTGATGACATCATTGCCCAACTGGCGGGCGAGGGCGTCACGGATCTGCTGGGTCTCCTTGAACTCCTCCAACAACTGTTTCATCCGTTCCCTGTCACTGCCTACGGTCTTCAACTGTGCCTGGATCTCCTTGAGCCGTTTCTCGATGATATCCATCCGCAGGTCGAGCACGAGGTGAATGACCCGCTGACGGAGGCCGCCTTCCCGTTCCTTAGGTTGGAAACCGGGCGTCAACTGATGACGGTCGATGGCCAGTTCTGCTGCCAGCGAACTGATGGCAATATCAGGATGGTGCATGAAATACTCTTCCGCCTTGAATCCTCCCTCCCCACTATGGGCAGCAGCCTCTGAAAGAATCGTATTATAACGGTCGTCGTGGAACGACAGACCATCCTGGCCGAGGTCATAGGCGATATACTGCGCCACCGTCAGGTTGATGGTCTGGCCGTCTTCGGTCTCGATGCCTTCGTAGATAACCTTCTCACCATCGCGGACGACGGACTGGATGAGCAGAGATTCGATTTCCGAGGAGTGAGGAGTGAGGAGTGAGGAGTGAGATATGTCCTGCGGCTGATTTGTGGCAGAAGTATTCTCACTACTCACTCCACTCTCCACACTCCTCGATCTTTCTTTTTCCTTCTCCTCGATCTCCTTGCTGATCATCCCGTTCATCGAGTTGAGCAGTGTCTGTTCCTTAATGCCCAAACGCTGGGAGAGTTCACTGAGATAAGTGGATCGCAGGATCTGGTCAGGGATGACGGAGATGCTCTTTACGATGCCGCCGATAGCCTCGGAGCGCTTCACGGGGTCGTTAACGTTCTCCACGGTCAGTCGCGTCTTGAACGTGATGAAGTCCGTAGCGTTCTTTTCGATATAGTCCTTGAACTCCTGGGCGGAATGTTTCTTTGAGAACGAGTCGGGGTCGTCACCATCCGGCAACAGCAGCACCTTGATGTTCATCCCCTCCGCCAACAGCATATCCGTCCCTCGCATGGCGGCATGGATACCCGCCTCGTCACCATCATATAATAAGGTGATGTTCTGGGTGAAGCGTCGCAGCAGTTTGATCTGATGCACGGAGAGGGCCGTACCAGAGTTGGCGACGACATTCTCCAACCCACACTGGTGCATGGCAATCACGTCGGTATAGCCCTCAACCATATATACCCTGTCCTCCTTCGCGATGGCCTTCTTTGCCTGATAGAGTCCATAGAGTTCACGTTCCTTATGATAGATCTCCGAGTCGGGCGAGTTCACGTATTTCTGCTGAACGCCCTTTGTACGGGAGTCGAGCAGTCGCCCTCCGAAGGCCACCACCTTGCCGCTGACGTTCAGCCAGGGGAAGATGACACGACCAGCGTAGCGGTCAATAAGAAGACCTTCCCCCTGCCCCTCCCTAATAGAGAGGGGAGTAGTATGCTTATCCGCAGAATTCTCACCCTGAGAGTCATCACTCACCTCCCTATTAGGGAGGGGTTGGGGGAAGGTCTTTCTCTCAAAGCAGAGTCCCGTCTTCACCAGAAACTCCGGCTGATAGCCCGCCTTCTGGGCGGCCGTGGCCAGGGCGTCACGCTTAGGCAGGGCGAAGCCGAGGTTGAACTTCGCAATGATATCGTCGCGAATGCCACGGCTGCGGAAGTACTGCTTGCCGATGGCGATGCCATCGGGATCATTCTTCAGGATATCTTCGAAGTATTTCATCGCCCACTCGTTGACGATGAACATCGACTCACGGTCGCTCTGTTCCTTCTTTTCCTCGTCGGTGAGTTCTTTCTCCTGTATCTCTATATTGTATTTCTTTGCCAGCCAGCGCAGGGCCTCGGGATAGGTAATCTGTTCGTGCTTCATCAGGAAGTTGATGGCCGTACCACCCTCGCCACAGGCAAAGCACTTACAGATCTGCTTCGACGGCGACACCATGAACGACGGGGTCTTGTCATCGTGGAACGGACACAGGCCCTTGTAGTTCACGCCCGCCTTCCGTAACGTCACGAACTCACCCACCACGTCGACGATGTTCGTGGCGTCCATGATCTTGTCTATCGTCAGTCTGTCAATCACCTTTTCACCCCTTTCTCCCTCACTACGGCTTCATAAATACGAAATACACCGCAGCCACCAGACAGAGAGCCGCCGCGGCGTGGTTCCAGTGCAGTTGCTCATGCTGGAAGATGAAATTAGCAATCACCGCAAACACCACCAGCGAGATACACTCCTGGATGACCTTCAGTTGAACGAGGTTGAAAGGCCCGCCGTTGTCCACGAAGCCGATGCGGTTGGCAGGCACCTGACAGCAATACTCGAAGAAGGCTATCATCCATGAGAAGGCAATCACGAGATAGAGTGGCCAGTTGGTAGAGATGCCCGACTGCTGGAGGCGCAGATGGCCATACCAGGCGAAGGTCATAAACACGTTGCTCATGATAAGCAGCAGGATTGTATAAATACCGTTTGTCATACGTCCTTTATCTTGAATTTGGCTGCAAATTTACAAAATCTTTTTTAAACCAACGCATTTAATGCCAACAATTATGTCCATCACAGATCGACCACCGTACGAATGTCAACAGAAGAAGCGCCTATCTCCAAACGGACAGGGCCTGTCTCTGGCACAAATCGGTGGAGTGCAGCATCCCAATGGCTGAGGTCCTGACGGTCAATGGTGAGGATGACCTCACGAGCCTCACCCCTGGGGATAGTGACGCGCTCGAAGGCACGCAACTGGCGACGGGGATGCTCCACAGGCGATCCTGGATAGGAAGCATAAAGTTGGACAACCTCATCCCCGTCGCGCCCACCGACATTCGTGACTGGCACCGAGACGACTACCTGTTGCTGATTCTGTCTCACCACACGTGCCTGACCATACTCAAAGCGAGTGTAACTGAGTCCATAGCCGAAAGGATACAAAGGTTGTCCATGAAAGTACATATAGGTACGTCCATGACGGATGTCATAGTCCATGATATGCGGCAGATCGAGGATATCTCGCACCCATGTCTGTGTGGTACGCCCAGCAGGGTTCATACGTCCGAAGAGCACGTCGGCCACGCCATGTCCCTGCTCCTGCGAACAATGAGTGACATGAAGGATGGCAGGCAAGTGTTCCTGGCTCCAGTTGATGGCATAAGGGAAACTGCTGATCAGCACCAGCACCGTATTGGGATTGATGGCCTGCAGCCGGCGTACCTCGTCCTCGTCAGGCAACAGCAGCGAGTGACGGTCGTTGGCCTCACGCCCATCGCTGGGCACAGGACAGAACTTCCAGTCTGGCTTCGTACCGTAAGGATGATTGCCCGTACACACGAGCACCATATCAGCCTCACGGGCAATATCCTCTGCACGTCCCATCTGATTATCAGGAGCATAGAGAATCTCGATACCATACTGACGGCCTGCCTCGCGCAAGGCCTGAAGGATGGTCACCTCATAGGGTGGAGTACCGCTGTACCAGTCGTAGATTATCTTGTCGGCATAAGGGCCGGTGACAGCGATCCGCTTGACCTTCTGCGGATTGACGGGCAGTGTCTGTGCTTCATTCTTCAACAGCACGATACTCTTGGCCGTTACCTCGCGGACGAACTGTTTCACTTCCTCACGCTCGAAAGGTGGCAGTTGGGTGGTGTCCTTCCCGATAGCAGCATAGGGATTCTGAGTCTGCCCAGGATCGTCGAGCATGCCAAGTCTGAGGGCTACGTAGATATTACCACGGATAGCACGGTCGATATCAGCCTCGGTGATGAGTCCACGTTGAAGGGCTTCACGGGCCTCATCGGCACTACGGTCAAGAATTTGCCCCACGGTGTTCTTCACGATGGCAGCCACACCTTCCGCCCTGGTGGGGAAAGCCTTGTGGGCATTGATGAGCAGGATGAGTGCGGAACCGTCTGTACAGATAATGCCGTTGTTACCCCACTCCCCACGGGCTATCTCTGGCAGACAGGGATGAATGCACATCGGCGTGCCATTCCAGGCATTATAGGAAGCCATGAAGGCACGGCTACCACCCTCGGTGATACCTTTATAGAAAGGATAAGAGTAGTATTCTCTGAAAAGGCGCTCGTCGAAGTTGCTGGAGGTTGAATCGCGTCCGTCCTCATTGCTGTTGGCGAGGAAGTGCTTCATTAGTGCCGCCGTCTTCCAGTAGCGGGGATGGTCTCCCTGTAGTCCGCGCACCAGAGCCACGGAGAGTTGAGCCGTCAGATAGGGGTCCTCGCCGAAACTCTCTTCCGTGCGACCCCAACGGGGATCACGCGCCAGGTCTGCATTGGGGGCGTAGACCACAAGTCCCTTGCGACGGGCCTCAGGTTGTTGAACATACCAGCGCACCTCTTCAGCCTCTATGTCGCCCATACGGCGCAAGGCTTCACAATCCCAGGTGCACCCCATGCCATACGACTGTGGGAAAATGGTGGTAGGCAGGTCGTTGGGCACCTCCCGTCCATCCACGGTCTTCATCCCGTTGTTATGTCCCGGACCTCCAAGGGCGAGTCCGTGAAGCCCCTCATAGCAACTGAGTGCCGGCATCCCCAGACGGGGGGTGCTCATACGCGTACTGAGCCAACTGATTTTCTCATCCAGCGTCAGATGCTTCAGGAACAGTTCCACACGGCGATCATCTTTCAGTCTAGTGTTTTGATAATCATAGGACTGCGCAACAGCCGTCATCGCATCAGAGAAGAAGGCAGCCACAGTCAGGATCAGGAAATAACATCTCATAGTTCAAAAAGTATTGGTTTGGGGGACAAAGATAGTACAAATCTTACAAAAATCCAAATTATATTTGGTCTTTTGTCTATTTCTTCCTATCTTTGTACCCATAAAACCCCAAATATATGAGACAGACGATATTCATCCTGATGCTACTTATCGGCAGCACGACAGTTCAGGCACAAAGCCATAAGGACACCCGCCTCAAAGAGATCCGGGCAGCCTACGCCAAAGCCAAGGAGAAGATTGCCAGAAACGGCAAGAACGGACAGTCGCCCAAGGACATGCAGATCATTCTCAACCAGTTGGAAGACGAGGAGATCGTTCTCTACGACATGGACGAAATCAACTATTATTTCGACGAGACAATCGAAGACAATGTGGAGAAGAAACATCCCTACTTCATCGTCGAGAAATGGAGCAACCACGGACACACCAGATATCGCGAGGTGCTCATCGAGCCCAAGAGCCAGCAGGTCATCTTCTGCTATATGAAAGGTGAGACGGATGCCGGCTTCGTGGTGGAGTCACGCTACTACTACGATGCCAACGGGGCATGTGTCGAGCAGAAGCACAACACCGACAACAGTTGGACGACGGAAGAGAGCGAAAAGAAGGATGCAGAATTCTATCTGAAAATCTTCAACTGGATCAACTACAACGGCTATTTCATTCCGCTGAACCCCGATGCTCCCCAGAAGCCCACCACACCCAAAGCCGAGCGGATGAAGCACATCCGCGCCACTTATGCCCAGGCCAAGGAGAAGGTGGCCAGGAATGCTCAGGGCGACATGCCCAACGAACTGCGGATCACCCTCCACGACAGAGGTGACAACTGGCCTCCGAGGACCGCTGTCACCAACATCTACTTCGAGAAGAAGGGAGAGCCGACATTCAAGAACGACAACCCCTACTGCTGCTACCTGATTACCAGGCACGACAGCGCGATGAACATGGACGGCTACGCGGAGTATCTCTTCGACCCCACGACCCACGACCTGATCTTCTCTTACACCAAGGGCAGTGAGGAGGGTGAGACCTATGAATGGCGCTACTACTACGATGAGAACGGCCAGTGCATCGAGACCAAGAGCAACTCGGAAGAGACCGACGACGGCTTCTACGACAAGCGCACCGCCAGGGATCTGCTACATATCTTCAAGACTCTGATCAACGGCGAGGATGAAGATTTATAATGAAGCAACGTTCTTTTTAACAAATCGGCTGCGATTCAAATCAACCAATAGATAACGATATGAAAAGATTTCTAGTTTGTATGACCTGTATACTGGCCGTGGGAGCCGGTAGTGGGAACGCGCTGGCACTGAACAACGCAAAGGTGGACAGTCTGTGGCGACAGAAGACCATCAGCGTCAAGAACGGAGGGCAGGCTCCAGACGTGATGACACTGCTCCGTGCCTTCAACGAGGCACTGCCCACATGGGTGGTAGGCGAGGTGCTGGAACAGCAGAAGAAACCCGTCCCAGGCTCCAAGCGCAACGGCACAACACTATTGTATGAGAACAACCAAGAGGATGAGTTGCGTATCCTCATCGACCCGAAGAACGGTTATGCCTGCTACGAGTCGCTGACGGATGTAGACCAGATGTCATGTTGTGTCTGGCGACGCTCTAACGGCCACCGCATCTTCGCCATCAGTCTCTATGAACAGCACGTGATGCCGCAGAACCTGCTCTGCTGGTACGACTACGACCCACAGACACAGACGATGAAGCCTGAGCGCAGTCCGATGGACGACTATCAGAAGCCATCCTCCGTCGTGGAGGTGGGCTGGACACTGCCAGAGAAAGGCACCGACTTCATCATCAACGAATACTTACCCTTCCATCCCAACGTCAGACGAATTTACAAATGGGACGGCATGAAACCTCAATTCTCGAGAATCCAGATGGAGGACTTTGAGTATCAGGAGTTTGGCGACGGCGAGTGGACGAAGGCCAGCGGAGAAGGTTTCAAGGATGTGGCTTTCGTGGATCTGGACGGCTATCCCCTGCTCTGTCTGAGGAAGGCGAAGGAATCTGAGGATCAGGAGCGCGACGACATGCTGATCCTGGCAGAATTCAAGGGCAAGATGCAGACGGTGGCCATCAGCGACACATTCAACCGCATCCGGGGATTCTTCCACGTAAAGCCCGAACAAGATGCCCCTTGGACTGGAGAGGAGGTCGTGGCCTATACCAGCGACATGATGCATACCAACTATTTCGTGGTGGTAAAGGAAGGTCTCATCAGGTATATCGTGACGGAATCGCCTGTGACTGACGAGGATGACGTAGAGATAGAATGGGAGCCGAAGATTATCGGCTATGGTTCGAAGGACGAGAGCATCCATATCATTCACGCCAGCGTGGCGGATCATGTCGAAATAGATCCGCAATGGGTACCATTCGAATTCTATGGCCAAAAAGAGTGAAATGAATTGATTATTATCAATTTCCGTCCAAATTAATTGCACAAATCAGCCAAAGTGTGCACAAATCGGCTGATTTTGTGCAATTTATTTGGCTGTATGGGTAAAATTGAGTACCTTTGCGCCCGATTTTTGCAAAAGGATATCATTTTTACACATTATTTATTAATATGGCTTTAAAGATTGTTGTTCTGGCCAAGCAAGTGCCAGACACCCGAAATGTGGGTAAGGATGCAATGACCGCCGAAGGAACGGTGAACCGTGCTGCCCTACCCGCCATCTTCAATCCAGAAGATTTGAACGCCTTGGAGCAGGCCCTTCGCCTGAAGGAGCAGAATCCGGGCTCAACAGTAGGAATCCTCACGATGGGTCCTCCACGTGCAGGAGAAATTATCCGTCAGGGACTTTATCGTGGCGCTGACACAGGCTGGCTGCTGACCGACCGTCTCTTCGCTGGTGCCGACACCCTCGCTACCTCTTATGCCCTGGCTACGGCCATCAAGAAGATTGGCGACGTAGACATCGTGATCGGTGGTCGTCAGGCTATCGACGGTGATACCGCCCAGGTAGGTCCTCAGGTGGCTCAGAAGTTAGGACTGAATCAGGTAACTTATGCCGAGGAGGTTCTCAGTGTGAAGGACGGCAAGGCTACCATCAAACGTGTCATCGACGGTGGTGTGGAGACTGTTGAGGCTCCCCTGCCCGTGGTGATTACCGTGAACGGAAGTGCTGCCCCCTGTCGTCCCCAGAACGCCAAACTGGTGATGAAGTACAAACGCGCTACCTGTCCGATGGAGCGTCCTGCCGAGGGTACGCCATACGACTATCTGTATGAGGAGCGCCCAGAACTGAATCTGAACCAGTGGAGCGTGGCTGATGTGGATGGCGATGTGCAGCAGTGCGGTCTGAATGGTTCGCCCACAAAGGTGAAGGCTATCAAGAACATCGTGTTCCAGGCAAAGGAGTCGAAGACTTTGACGGCTTCTGATGCTGATATTGAGGGAATGATCAAAGAATTGTTGGACGAGAAGATTATTGGTTAACATGAATAATTTTATGAATAATTCGTGGACAATTAATGATTATTCGTGTTTGAAGATAAACATGAATTACCACGAATTAAACATGAATTTTTCATGAATTAAAATATATTAAGTATATGAATAATGTATTTGTTTATGTAGAAATAGAGGGCACGACCGTTCAGGAGGTCTCTCAGGAACTCCTAACGAAGGGTCGCAAGCTCGCCAATACATTAGGAGTAGAGCTCCACGCCGTGGTTGCCGGAACAGGCATCAAGGGTAAGGTGGAGGATCAGATTCTGCCTTATGGAGTCGACAAACTCTTTGTCTTCGACGCTAAGGATTTGTTCCCCTACACCTCTGCTCCCCACACGGATATTCTTGTGAACCTCTTCAAGGAGGAGCAGCCCCAGATCTGTCTGATGGGTGCTACCGTCATCGGCCGTGACCTCGGTCCTCGTGTGTCGTCATCGCTGACCTCTGGTCTGACCGCTGACTGCACAGAACTTGAGATTGGTCCGTATGACGATGCCAAGAATCAGAAGCACTACGACAACCTGCTTTATCAGATCCGTCCTGCCTTTGGTGGTAACATCGTGGCTACTATCGTGAACCCCGACCATCGTCCCCAGATGGCAACTGTTCGCTCTGGCGTGATGCAGAAGGCTATCTACGAGGGTGTGTGCAAGAAGGAGGTAGTTTATCCTGAGGTAAGTAAATATGTTAGCCCCGAGGCTTTCGTCGTGAAGGTGCTCGACCATCACGTGGAGGCTGCCAAGCACAACCTGAAGGGTGCGCCCATCGTCGTTGCTGGTGGCTATGGCATGGGGTCGAAGGAGAACTTCGACATGCTGTTCCAGTTGGCCAAGGTACTTCATGGTGAGGTTGGTGGTAGCCGTGCTGCTGTGGATGCAGGCTGGTTGGACCACGACCGTCAGATTGGCCAGACGGGTGTTACCGTTCATCCGAAGGTTTACATCGCCTGCGGTATCTCTGGACAGATTCAGCACATCGCCGGTATGCAGGACTCTGGTATCATCATCTCTGTGAACAGCGATCCCGATGCGCCCATCAACAAGATTGCTGACTATGTGATTGTTGGTACCGTGGAAGAGGTTGTTCCCAAACTCATTAAATACTATAAGCAAAATTCAAAGTAGTCCAAATTATTGTAACACGAATTACCACGAATTATCCATTAATTTATAGTATGCTCGCATATGGATTTTAAGCAGTATAAGGATACCGTTTACCAAATAATCGGGGCGGCAATGAACGTTCACGATGAATTGAGTTGGGGGTTACTGGAGCCTATCTATAACGAAGCACTCCACCTTGAACTACTTGACAACCATATCGCTAACGAACGGGAAAAGCATCTGCCTTGCTATTACAAGCACCATCAGTTAGAGAAATTCTATCAGATGGACCTTGTGGTGGACGATGTCGTAGTCGAACTCAAGTCTGTTGAAGAGCTGAACTCTGCTCATCGAGCACAGCTTTTCAACTATCTGCGACTGACACGAAAGCCCATTGGCTTGCTCATCAATTTCGGACAGCCATCCCTACAGGGAGAACGTTATGGATATGATGAGGAGACAAATGAATGTATCCTGCTTAACAAAAATATGGAACCCGTATATGCTTAAAATTATATGGACAATTAGATGGTAATTATATGTTAAAAGAAATAAGATGAAAATTTTTGACTATCTTCTCATCATCGGATGTATAGCATCCCTAGTCGCTTGCAATTTCTTCGCTGAAGCCTCATGGCAGAGAGACCTATTCCGCTTCATCTCTGTTTTCTGCGTAGGAGGATTGGTAGGACGCATTGGTGGAAGATTAAATAAGAAGAATCAAGAAAACAAATAAGAAATATGGCAAATTATTATAGCGATCACCCTGAGATCGGGTTCTACTTGAACCACCCCCTGATGGCTCGTATCGTTGAGCTGAAGGAAAAAGGCTTTGCTGACGCAAAGGAATATGACTACGCCCCCGTTGACCTGGGCGATGCCATCGAGAACTACAAGCAGATTCTCGACATCACCGGCGACGTGGCTGCTAATATCATCGAGCCAAACTCTGAGAGCGTTGACCTCGAAGGTCCGCACCTCGAGAACGGTCGTATGATCTACGCCTCTAAGACTTACGAGAACCTCGACGCCACCCGCAAGGCTGGCCTGTGGGGTGTTTCTATGCCCCGTCGTTATGGCGGTCTGAACCTGCCTAACGCTGTGTTCTCGATGCTGAGTGAGATGATTTCGGCTGCTGATGCCGGTTTCCAGAACATCTGGAGCTTGCAGAGCTGTATTGACACGCTCTATGAGTTCGGTTCTGAGGAGCAGCGCCAGAAGTATATCCCCCGCGTTTGTGCTGGTGAGGGTATGTCGATGGACCTCACAGAGCCCGATGCCGGTTCTGACCTGCAGCGCGTGATGCTGAAGGCCACCTTCGACGAGAAGGAGAACTGCTGGCGCCTGAACGGTGTGAAGCGTTTCATCACCAATGGTGACTCAGACATCCACCTCGTGCTGGCCCGCTCTGAGGAGGGCACGAAGGACGGACGTGGTCTGTCGATGTTCATCTACGACAAGCGCCAGGGTGGCGTGAACGTGCGTCACATCGAGCACAAGCTGGGTATCCATGGCTCTCCCACCTGTGAGCTGACCTATAAGAACGCTAAGGCAGAGCTCTGCGGAAGCACCCGTCTGGGACTGATCAAGTATGTGATGGCCCTGATGAACGGTGCCCGTCTGGGTATCGCCGCACAGAGTGTAGGTGTGGAGCAGGAGGCTTACAACGAGGGACTGGCTTACGCCAAGGAACGTCAGCAGTTCGGCGAGAAGATCATCAACTTCCCCGCTGTCTACGACATGCTCTCTCGCATGAAGGCCAAACTCGATGCTGGTCGTAGTCTGCTTTACGAGACAGCCTGCTACGTGGATGTCTATAAGTGTCTCGAGGACATCGAGCGCGACCGCAAGCTCACCCCCGAAGAGAAGCAGGAACTGAAGAAATATCAGCGTCTGGCTGACGCCTTCACTCCGCTGGCAAAGGGTATGAACTCTGAGTACGCCAACCAGAATGCTTACGACGCTATCTCTATCCATGGTGGCTCGGGCTTCATTATGGAGTACAAGAGTCAGCGTCTCTATCGCGATGCCCGTATCTTCTCGATCTATGAGGGTACAACCCAGTTGCAGGTCGTAGCAGCCATCCGCTACATCACCAACGGCACGATGCTGAACAACATCAAGGAGATGATCGACGGCATGGAGGTACTCGACACCCTGAAGCCGATGGGCGACCGTGTGCTGGCACTCGTGAAGATCTACGAGGATGCCCTCGCCAAGGTGAAGGCCCTCGAGAGCCAGGAAGCCCAGGACTTCCTCGCCCGTCGTCTGTACAATATGACGGCCGAGTTGGTGATGTCTATCCTCATCCTCCGCGACGCCACGAAGGCACCCGAACTCTTTGAGAAGAGTGCCAACGTATACGTCCGCATGGCTACTGAGGACATCACGGGCCACGCAGCCTATATCGATATGTTCAAGGTTGAGGATCTCGACAGTTTCCGTGCTGCTGAGCCTGAAGCAGAGGCATAATGACAAACGAAGAATTGGACGAAAGAGTCAACCGTGCTGTTGACAATTTCATGGCCGGATATGGCTGCTGCCAAAGTGTGGTGGCAGCCTTTTCCGACCTTTATGGTCTGGACGAGACCCTTGCCAAGAAGATTGCCGCAGGCTTTGGCGGCGGCGTGGGCAGGATGAGGATGATGTGTGGTGCCGTCTCAGGTATTGTGATGCTCACAGGTCTCGATTGTGGTCAGACTGAGGGTTCTGATCGTGAAGGCAAGTCTGCCTGCTATAAGGTGGTACAGGATCTGCTCGCCAAGTCGAAGGCAGAGAACGGCAGCGTGATCTGCGCCGAGATCTTAGGCATCAATGGCTACGAGAAGGTCAAGGACAGTTATGTAGCCTCAGAGCGGACGGCCGAGTACTACAAGACCCGCCCCTGTGCCGCGAAAGTAGAGAGCGCAGCCAGGATCTTCGCCGAGTATCTTAAGGAGAAATACACAGCGCATCGATAATATCTATGTGCGATTGAAATTCAGATAGATGCAATTGACACCATTCATGTACTTGTGGTTGATATTCTTGCACACCCTCGAGAGAATGGCCAGTCGCAGATCGCTGTCGTCGATATCCATTAAGTTATCATTTGAATACTTATATATAGGATTTTGCAGGGGACCCTTGCTCTTGACCACCACTGTGAAGGCGGTTTTCTTGTCGATGATATGAACATCAAAAGACTCATTCGCTTTACGGTCTGTATTGCTTTCGACAATCTCGTAGAGCAGTTCCTCCAAGGCCACTCTCGCAGCAATACCGCTATCCAGTTCACATGCCTGGACAAAGGGTTTGACCTTAACCAGAAACTCACGGACACCCTCGATGGTATATGGCAGAGAGAAGGTGACGGCAGGATTCGACGGTACCGTTCTCTGTAGTGTGGGCCAGGAGTATTGCGGATTGTTACGATACACCACAAAAGCCATGGCCACTATCACCAGCAGCAAGAGCCAAGCGGTGACGGGCAGGATATACCAGATGAGTTCAGGGGTGTAGAGAGCCTGGTTGCTAAGTACATCACACGATGATCGCCAATCTCGGCAACCTCGAAAAAGTGAAGCACATAGAGACGATTTGCGGCATTGTAAAACTCCACCGCAGAATCGCCTCGTTTCCTTAACACCAACCTGGATGTGGTGTTGATCTTCGCTATTCCTTCTTCTGATACTGTATTCAATGTAATTCTATCTATTTGTTGTTAAGACATAAGAGCATCAATATGGTCTGTCAATTATTTAACAGTAGCACAATAGGGTTTCAATGAGACGTGGCTTGGCATAATCGTCGAGTTCTGATTCTTTAATCCAAACGTAGTCAGAGGGGAGTTCAGGCTTCTCTCCGACTTCCAGCAGGTAGAAGTCAGCATAGAGGATGCGATGGGTGAGGACATGGCGGACGTTCTGTTTGAGAGGTGAGAGGTGAGAGGTGAGAGGTAAGAGAATACCTAAAGCGCTGAGCCTATCTCTCACATCAAATGTCTCTTCATTTATCTCTAAACATAATGGTTCCCACAGTCCCTGCCAGATATCGCCTGGGCCACGACGGTGGATGGCGGTCTCGCCCTCGCAACGCACATAAATATAGATAAGGTGGCGCTCCTTAACCTTGAGCGTCTTCTGTTTCACAGGCAACGCTCCCACCCTGCCCTCACGGAAGGCGATGCAACTCTCCATCAACGGACAATCATTGCAGCGAGGGGACTGCGGCGTACATTGGATGGCACCGAAGTCCATGATAGCCTGGTTGTATTCAGAGGTGAGAGGTGAGAGGTGAGAGGTGAGAGATTTGTCAACAAGCAGAAGTGATTGGGCAAGGGACTGGAAGAGTTTTTTGCCTTCGGTGGTGTTGATGGGGGTATCGATGCCGAAGTGACGGGCGAGGACACGGTAGACATTGCCATCGACGACGGCGGCAGGCAGTCCGAAGGCAATACTCCCGATGGCGGCAGCGGTATAGTCGCCTACGCCCTTCAGTTTACGGATTTCCTCGAGGGTGTCAGGAAAATGGCCTAAGGCAACAATCTGCTTAGCCGCATAGTGAAGATTTCGGGCCCTACTGTAGTAGCCTAAGCCCTGCCACTCGCGCAGCACCTCATCTTCCGTCGCCGCAGCGAGGTCTTCCACCGTAGGCCAACGGCGCATGAACCGTTCCCAGTAGTCCCAACCCTGCTTCACCTGCGTCTGCTGGAGGATGATCTCCGAGAGCCAGATGGCATACGGATCGTGCGTCTGCCGCCAGGGCAGGTCGCGTCCGTTCTCGTGGAACCATTTCAAGAGCGTTAGAGCAAAGTTCATATTCTTTTGTTTACAGTTTACGGTTTACTGTTTACAGTTGATAACCGTGCAAGCCACTCCATTTCCGTTTCCGGTTCTCCATTTCTTCCTATAGAAGTAATCATCTGTAAACTGTAAACCGTAAACTGTAAACAAATCAAAGCTTGCCCTGTTCGCCGAGATAGGAGTCCTTGAAGCCGAGGAAGTAGAGCACGCCGTCGAGGCCGATGGTGTTGATCGACTGCTTGGCATTGGCCACGACACGGGGCTTGGCGTGGAAGGCGATGCCGAGGCCAGCCTCAGAGATCATGGGGAGGTCGTTGGCACCATCACCCACGGCGATAGTCTGTGCGAGGTTCACCTTCTCTACCTGGGCGATGAGTTTCAGCAGTTCGGCCTTGCGGTGACCGTCGACGATCTCTCCCACGTAGCGGCCTGTCAGTTTACCATCCTCACCGATCTCTAGTTCGTTGGCATAGACATAGTCGATGCCATAGCGGCGCTGCAGGTATTCGCCGAAGTAGGTGAATCCTCCGGAGAGGATGGCAATCTTATAACCGCAGCGCTTGAGGATGGTCATCAGACGGTCCGCACCCTCGGTGATGGGCAGGTGCTCGGCGATGTCCTGCATCACGCTCACGTCGAGCCCCTTGAGCAATGCCACACGACGGGTGAAACTCTCCTTGAAGTCGATCTCACCCCTCATGGCACTCTCCGTGATGGCCCTTACCTGAGCCCCTACCCCATTGCGCTCCGCCAGTTCGTCGATACACTCGGTCTGGATGAGTGTGGAGTCCATATCGAAGCAGATGAGCCTCCTCATCCTGCGGAACATATCATCGCGCTGGAAGGAGAAGTCGATCTCCATCTCCTGCGACAGTTTCATGAGTTTCGACTGCATCTCCTGACGGTCTGTAGGTTCGCCGCGCAGGGAGAACTGGATGCAGGCACGGGTGTGCTTGGATGGATTACGGATGCTCTTACGCCCCGTGAGGCGCAGGATGGAGTCGATGTTAAAGCCCTGGTCGGCGAGGATGCGCGTGGCACCCTCAATCTGACGGGCTTCCAACTGGCGACCCATCACCATGAGGATGTAGCGGTTCTTACCCTGATGGCCTACCCAGTTTTCATACTCATCGTCCGAGATAGGCGAGAAACCAATCTGCACCCCCAGTTCCGTCGCCTTGAAGAGCAGTTCCTTCATCACTTGCCCAGAATGGGTCTCGTCCATGCGGATCAGGATGCCTAAAGACAACGTGGAGTGGATGTCAGCCTGTCCGATATCGAGAATCTGTGCATCATACTTGGCGAGGATGCCCATAATAGAAGCGGTGAGGCCCGGACGGTCCTGCCCAGTAATCCTCACCAGTATCTGTTCGAATTTGTTTTCTGTATTCACTTCGATCTTATTTTTAGTTTACAGTTTACGGTTTACAGTTTACAGATGATATCCGTGCAAGCCACTCCATATCCAGTTCTCCATCTCCGCCTATAGAAGTAATCATCTGTAAACTGTAAACCGTAAACTGTAAACAATAATAAACTAAATTACGTGCAATCCCAGGAACACCATCAGTCCGTTCATGAGGATCCAGAAGATGGCGAACGGCATGGTCTTGCGCATGATGTCACCGTCCTGACCCTCCATGTCGCAGGCGGCCGTAGCGATGGCGATGGATTGCGGCGAGAGCAACTTACCGCCCTCGGAGCCGGCACAGTTGGCGGCTGCCAGCCAGTTGGTCTCACTACCCGTGACTCCGAAGAACGTACCCTGATTCACAAGCCCGAGGTCGGCGGCGGCAGTAGCCTGGAGTTTGCCGAAGAGGATATTGGCGTTCGTAGCCGAGCCCGTGACAAACGTGCCGATAGATCCAATGAGGGGCGCGAAGAACGGGAAGGCAGAACCAGTCAGCAGCACGAGGCCCTTGGCGATATCGTTGGTCATACCCGTATTGTTCATCAGCATGGCCATCGCCACCAGACAGCAAATCGTCACCACCGTCTTCTGGAGGTTGAGGGTGGTCTTGGCCAGCAACTTCATCAGACTGCCGAAACTCATGCCCTGGATGAGTCCGCCGATGACGGCACCGAGGAAAATCATCAGACCCGCATTCGACAGCCAGCCGAACTTAAAGGTATTGCCAATGACGGGCAGTTCGAACTTCGTGACCAGGGTATTATTCAGTAACTCGTTGACGGGAGGCACAATCTTACTCGAAATGAGGATGAAGAAGATGATCAGCCCATAGACGCTCCAGGCCTTGAGCGTCTTCGTCAGGCCGAACTTCTTCTTTTCTACAATCACCTCGTCTGCAGGATTCTCGTCGTGGATAAACAGTTTGTTGTAGATCAGCATGGCGATGATGGCAGCCACGGAGCCGAGGATGGCGGGCGTCTCAGGGCCGATGAAATGGGCGCAGCAGAACTGCACGACGATGGAGAATGTTCCTACGAAGAGGGCGATGGAGATGTTCTTTACAATCTTCGTGCGGTCGGTCATCATCAGGATGAGGAAGGGCGTGATGAAGAACATCAGCGATAGTTGTAATATAATAAAGGTAGCCACCTCGCAGAGTTCCTCTGGCGTGGCCACACCACTGGCAGCGACTTGGTTGGCGAGCGTCGTGGCTGGCAGTCCTACGGCTCCGAAGCCCACAGCCACCGTATTGGCCACCAGACAGATCACAGCGGAGAACATCGGCTTGAAACCCAGTCCGATGAGGATGGCAGCGGGGATGGCCACGGCCGTTCCGAAGCCCGCCATACCTTCGAGCACACCACCGAGGCCCCACGTCAGCAGCAGCACCAGCAGCCCCTTGTCGGAGGTCATCTGGATGAACTGCGTCTTGATGGTCTCAATCTCCTTCGTCTCACAGAGGATGTTGTAACTGAAGATGGCACAGATAATGATCAGGATGATGGGGAAGCACGCCTTGAGGAATCCCTCGACGACAGACCAGATGGTGATGCCATAAATCGACGCTTCGGCATACTTCTCCGGGACGATGCCCATGGCTGGCACGGCAAACAGCGCCAGGAGGATGGTGACAACAAGGGTGACGATGGCACTCCGGTAACCAGACACTTTAAAACCCATCATCAGGACGATGAGTAACAGGATGGGAATAACAGATACAAATGCTGTCATAAGTCGGTTTTTAAGTTATTTATTATATAAGTTTGGCTACAAATTTACAAAGATTATCCCATAGTACCACATTATTTTAGTGAAAAAATCAAAATTACATGATGGCGGCAGCAAATTTTTCACTTTTCACTCTTCACTTTTCACTATTTTTCGTATATTTGCACCATAAACAACAATTTAAACTAAGAACCTATGTCAGATCAATTTCTTTCCGACCTCAGACAGTTCATGCCGTCTGAACGTATCTACACCGATGAGCTCCGCACCCTCGGATGGGGAACGGATGCCAGTTTCTACCGCCAGATCCCGAAAGTCGTTCTCCGTAGCGATGGCGAGGAGGAGATCTCGAAGATCGTGCGCCTCTGCCAGAAATACAAACTCCCCTTCACCTTCCGAGCCGCCGGCACCTCACTCTCAGGACAGAGTTGTACTGACTCTGTGCTCATCGTAGCAGGCAAGCACTGGGAGAAGTATTCTTTAGAGGTAAGTGGTGAGGGGCAAGAGGTAAGAAGCATTAAACTGCAGCCCGGTATTGTGGGCGCGAGGGTCAATGAGATCCTGAAGTCCTACGGTCGTGTGTTCCCGCCCGACCCTGCCTCCATCGGTTCGGCGATGGTGGGTGGCATCGTCATCAACAACGCCTCGGGCATGAACTGCGGCGTGCATGCCAACAGCGACCGTATGATGGTCTCTGCCAAAATCATCCTCACCGACGGCACCGTGCTCGACACAGGCGACGAGAAGAGCCGCGAGGCCTTCCGCAAGAGTCATCCGGAGTTCCTGAAGAAGATCGAGACCCTGCGCGACAAGGTGCGTGCCGACAAGCCGCTGGCAGATCGCATCGCCAAGAAATACTCGATCAAGAACGTGACAGGCCTGAACCTCCGTCCGCTCATCGCCTACGACGACCCCTTCGACATCATCGCCCACTCGATGGTGGGTTCGGAGGGCACTCTCGCCTTCCTCTCCGAGGTGACGATGAAGACGCTGAAGGACTATAAATATAAGGCCTCAGCGATGGTCTACTTCCTCACGATGAAGGAGAGTTGCGAGGCCGTGGTGGCAATGAAGAAGCTGAAGGCCGGCGACGAAGACCTGGAGATGAGTGCCGAGAACCTGATGGTGAAGAGTGCCGAGATGCTCGACTACAAGTCGCTCAGCAGTGTCGACGACCCCGTGTTCCTGCAATACAAGCAGGATGTGGATGCCGGCAAGATCGAGGGAGTGGAGCCTGGCGACTACCACAACCTCACCGCCATCCTCACCGAGACGAAGGGCATCACCCACGAGCAGTTGCTCGACAAGATCGAGGCCATCAAGAAGTGCCTGGGTCAGTTCCGCCTCTATATCCCTGCGGAGTTTACGGAGGATCCCGCCATCTACGGCAAGTACTGGGCCATCCGCTCCGGCATTTTCCCCTCCGTGGGCGGTACGCGCCCCATCGGCACCAGCTGCCTCATCGAGGATGTGGCCTTCCCCATCGAGTCGCTGCCAGAGGCTACCGTGAAGTTGCAGAAGCTCATCGCCGACCACGGCTACGACGATGCCTGTATCTACGGCCACGCCTTCGAGGGCAACTACCACTTCATCCTGAACCAGAGTTTTGCCGACGAGCACGAGGTGGCCCGTTATGCCGAGATGATGCGCGACGTGGCGAAACTCGTGGTAGAGGGCTACGACGGCTCGTTGAAGGCCGAGCACGGCACAGGCCGCAACATGGCGCCGTTCGTGAAGTATGAGTGGGGCGACAAGGCCTACGAGACGATGAAGGAACTGAAGGCCATCTTCGACCCCGACGGCCTGCTGAACCAGGGGGTGATCTTCAACGACGATCCCGACTGCTTCATCAAGTGCCTGAAGCCCCTGCCAGTACTCGACTACGACTTCAAGAGCGTGCCCGACGGCGGTCACTACCTGATGGATCCGAAACTCTCGACGGCCAAGGAGACCATCGAACAGGTAAAGCGGGCGAACAAGTGTATCGAGTGCGGCTTCTGCGAGGTCAACTGCATGTCGTGCGGCCTGACACTCTCTTCAAGGATGCGTATCGCCGTACAGCGAGAAATTTGTCATCTGGAGGCTACGGGCGAGAATCCCGAAAGGGCTGCCACGCTCCGCAAACAATACAAGTACTATGGCGATCAGACATGTGCCACCGACGGCCTCTGCTCCACCTCGTGTCCGATGAAGATCAACACGGGTGAGCTGACACACCTCATCCGTCAGCTGGACATGAACAACAGCACGCTGGGCTATCAGGTGGGTGAGTTTGCCGCCAACCACATGGCAGGCATCAAGAGCGGTCTTCGCGTGGTGCTCGATGTGGCCCATGCCGCCCACGTCACCTTAGGGCCGAAACTGATGACCTCTGTCTGCCGCACGATGAACAAGATGGGTATGCCGCTCTGGACCACGGCGATGCCAAAGAAGAAGAGCCAGCCGAAGAAGTCAGACCTCACGCAGTTCATCATCGAGAAGTCCATCCCCCAAAAGGAAGAAGAACACTCACCTCTCAAGGTCGTCTATTTCCCCAGTTGCATCAACCAGACCATGGGCCAGTCGAAGCAAGGCGGCAAGATCCACGACCTGGTCGACGAGGTGATCCAACTGATGGCGAAGGCCGGCTACGAGGTCATCTTCCCAGAAGGCATGGAGCGGATGTGCTGCGGACAGATCTGGGAGTCGAAGGGTATGCTCGATATCGCCGACCGCAAGAGTGCCGAGCTCGAGAAGGCGCTATGGAAGGCCTCGGAGCAGGGCAAATATCCCGTGCTCTGCGCCCAGAGTCCTTGTCTGCACCGCATGAAAAAGGTCATGCACAAGATGAAGCTCTACGAGCCCGCAGAGTTCATCATGGAGTATCTCGTGCCCCGTCTCGACTTCCATCCCACAGACCGTCATATCGCCCTCCATCTGACATGCTCTACCCGCGAGATGGGCGTCGACAAGGATATGATTGCCCTGGCCAGGCTATGCTCCACGAACGTGTTCCTGCCCGAGGGCGTTGGCTGCTGCGGCTTTGCCGGCGACAGAGGCTTCACCTTCCCCGAACTGAACAAATACGGCCTGCGCAAACTCCGTCCGCAGATCGAGGCCAACCGCATCGAGGTGGGCTACTCGAACAGCCGTACCTGTGAGATCGGCCTGGAGACCAACACCGGCATCCCCTACATGAGCATCGTCTACCTCGTCAACGAGTGTACAACGGCTCGAAGGTAATATTTTCCCCTCCTAATTAGGAGGGGTGCCCGGGAGGGCGGGGTGGTCTGCGCTCGGCGACGAAGGAGATGCTTGCTACCGAAGGGACGCAAGAACATGGGAATCATTCAGCGGTTATAGCGCTTGTTCTTGCGTCACTTCGGCAGCAAGCGGCAAAGCCGAGGCCTGGTAGAGAACAATGTAACAATGTATAAATTTAAAGACAGGCCTGAGTTTGTTACAGTTACAGTTGTTACAATTAAGAAATGAGAGGTACACCTCCTTCTATAATCATTATAACTAACTGATATATAGACAGTTATATATAGATAATAAAATATGGGCACCCTCAAAAAAATAACTGTAACAACTGTAACTGTAACGGGCAGGCTGGTAATAATTCATCTAAATAGCAGATTATCAATAAGATACGACATTTTAAAAGCGACTCGTCCGCTATGCCAAACCTTGGAAAAGGCACAGAATGTATCAAATTCCTGCTCTCATAGGCCTCAAAAGACATGCACGAACCCCTCGTTCCGATGCTTTTTCCCTCTCTTGGCGCGCATATCAGCGGCGCAGAATTTCAGTATCCCGACAGCAGTTGGAAGGAACTTTGCGGTCAAATGGCCAATCTTGTGGCCGAAAGTAGTGGTAACAAGGGTCAAATGTCACTACTGGTTGAGGCTATTCTCTTCCCCTCCTGAGTTCTTGGCAGAGCCAAGAACTCAGGAGGGGAAGAGATTACCTTCAAGCCGCTCCGACCGCTGAATTATTCCCTCGTTCTTGCGTCCCTTCGGTAGCAAGCGTCTCCTTCGTCGCCGAGCGCAGACCACCCCTAACCCCTCCTCGCTCGGCTTTGCCGCTTGGCTCTGCCAAGAACTCAGGAGGGGAAGAGATTACCACCGTGCTGATGCCTTCTATGGGTCGTGGAGATAGGCTTCATGGGGGTATAGCAATGCCTGCTATCACTCGTACCAGGCATCAGCACGACCCGTACCAGGCATCAGCACAACCCTTAACAGGCATCGTTACGAACGCGCCCCCGATTTTGCAAACACAGAGATGGCAATCTGGCCTTGCTCTCTGTGTCTCTGTGTCTCTATGCTGAAAAAAAATAAGTTAAGCCCATGCGGAACCTGAATCAAATAATTACTCAAAGGTTTGCGTAATTCAGATTTTTTTCGTAAATTTGCACCATCATTACAAACGAATACCAAAATATGACCATTATGATGAACCATTTTTTCAAAGACAATCTGACAAGCAACCCTGTACTGTCAACCAGCCTCCGGTCACGAACCCTGGCCGTGCTCATAGCCCTGATCACGACGGCGACGGCGTGGGGTGAAAATTTTACGGTAGACGGCGTGAGATACAGAATCTTGACCGGCATTTTGTCCAATGAGGTGGAATTGGATGGGCTTGAAGTGGACGGTCTTGTCGAACTTAAAATCCCTTCAACAGTCTCACCCGAGGATGATGATGCTGTCTATAAGGTGACAAGCATCGCGACAAGCGCCTTTGCGGGTAAGGAAACCTTGACGTCGGTAACCATCGGCTCTAACGTGACGACTATCAAAGCGGGGGCCTTCCAATTATGCAAAGCACTGACAAGCATCACCATCCCTTCCGGCGTGACAACCATCGGAGAGAAAGCTTTCCAAGATTGTACCGGACTGAAAAAGGTCACCATCGGCAAAGGTGTGACAAGTATCGGAGGTGATGCCTTCCTTGGCTGTACGAATGTTAACGAGGTGATATGCTATGCCGACGCCACCAAACTGACGTGGACTGATAATGGCAACAATGACTTCAAGCCTGACAAAGCGACTGTGTGCTACGTTTCTAACTCAAGTAATTATAGCGCAACGCTTAGCAATGTCAATGTCACAGTTAGGCAATATTATGAACTGGATATAGCGGGCACAAAGGTGACGGTGGACAACAAGGCCGACATCCTCGGCGACGGAGCGGCCAGTTACGATCCGACTTTGAATACACTCACCCTTAACAAGGACATCACCGCTGCCATCAATTCATATATCGTCATTAACAGAACCAGCGGGCTGACCATCAAAGTCGCGGACAATGTTAAACTGGAGAACACAACCAAAGGAGCACAAGGACTTATATATTCAGAAGTTAGCACAACCATTACCGGGTCAGGTGTGCTCACGCTGAGGGGGATGGTAACGAGTGGAATCGTTAGTTCTACCAATTGTAAACTGACTATTAAAGACGCTATCATCAACATTGCGGGAGTGGTAGAAGGCATTTATTCATTCGGGAAGGCAACAAGCATCAACAATTCCGCCATTAGCATTTCCAACACAAATATGGCTATTTATGGGAGCACCATATTTACAGACTGCCACATCAGTTATCCTGAAGGTGCCACAATCAGTAATGATGATAAATTCGTCGATGCCAACGGCGATGTGTGCAAGGCGGTCACCATTCTGCCCGACAATTCGCCTGGAGTGTTCGTCAGCGAGATGGCATTCCCCGACGAGAACTTCCGCAACTGGCTCCTCAGCCAGGACTACGGCAAGAGCGGATATATCACCGCCACAGGGCTAGCAGGAGTGAAGACTATCAATGTCAACAAAATGAGTATTGCAGACCTGAAGGGCATCGAATACTTCACGGCGCTGGAGAACCTGAAATGCTACAACAACAAACTGAAAGCTCTCGACGTGTCGAAGAATACGGCGCTCAAACTTCTGAACTGCAGCGAAAACCAACTGACCACCCTCAACGTGTCGACGAACACGGCGCTGACTACTCTGTCTTGCGAAAACAACCAACTGACAGCCCTTGACGTGAAAGCGAACACGGCTCTGGAGATTTTGTACTGCGAGCACAACCAACTGAGCGCCCTCGACGTGTCGGCTAACACATCGCTAACGGAACTGTATTGCCACGAAAACAAACTGACCGCCCTCGACGTGACTGCGAATACGGCGCTGATGAATTTGATTTGCTACGGCAATCAGATTCGCGGCAAGGCCATGCAGACATTCATCAACAGCCTGCACTCGAACGGAGGAGACCCAACCCTCTGCGTCTATACCTCCGCGGCGACTGACGGCAACGAGATCAATACGATACAGGTAGGAAAAGCCAAGGCAAAGAAGTGGACGGTGATGGCGTATGACGGCTCCAAGTATGTGGACTATGCCGGCATCCACGCCGTCGCCATTGATGGAACGAACTTCCCAGACTACAATTTCCGTGAAAACTGGATTCTCAAACAGACATTTGCTGACGACAACTACCTCAACGACAAGGAGGCGGCCAGCGTGACGGCCATCGACGTCAGCAACAAGGGCATCGCTGACCTGAAGGGCATCGAACACTTCACCGCCCTGAAAACCCTGAATTGCAGCGGCAACTATCTGACCACATCCACGCTCGACGTGTCGAAGAACACGGCGCTGGAAGTACTGGATTGCAGCAGTAACTACAATCTGACCACGCTCAACCTGTCAATGAACACGAAACTGAAGACGCTGGACTGCAGCAACAATTACGAGATGACAGCACTCAACGTGTCGGCGAATACGGCACTGCAGACTCTGAGATGCAACAACAACCAACTGAACACGCTCGACGTGTCGAAGAACACGGCGCTGAAGGAGTTGTACTGCTACTGCAATTATATCCGAGACGAGGGCATGCAGACACTCATCAGCAGCCTGCACCAGAACGGAGGAACCCTCTACGCCTATGACACGACGAATGACCAAAACGAGATGACGACGACTCACGTGGCTGACGCCAAGGCAAAGAAGTGGCAGGTAAAGGCGTGGGACGGCTCCAAGTATGTGGACTATGCCGGCATCTTCGCTGTATACGTCAACGAAAAGAACTTCCCCGATGCGGCATTCCGCAACTATGTCAGCACCCTCGACGCGAACCCGACAAACGGATACCTCGACGAGGGCGAGATTAATTACGCCCAGGCGATAGATGTTCGCTCTATGAACATCACCAGCCTGAAGGGCATCGAACACTTCCCGGCGCTGAAATATCTGAAATGCGATGGCAACCAACTGACCGACCTCGACGTGAAGGCGAATACAGCGCTGTTAGAACTGAATTGCAGCAATAACAAGTTGACAGCCATCGACGTGTCGAAGAACACGGCGCTGACAATTCTGGATTGCTACGACAACCAACTGACCGCCCTCGACGTGTCGAAGAACACGGCGCTGGAATATCTGAATTGCAGCAATAACAAGTTGACCGCCCTCGATATGACTCATAACACATCGCTGGAACAACTGGACTGCTCTGGCAACAATATCCGCAAGGGCATGCAGGCACTCGTCAGCAGCCTGCCCCAGAACAACGGAACATTCCTCGTCTATAACCCCGAGGCCAACGACGGCAACAGGATCACGACGGAGCAGGTGGATGCCGCTAGCGAAAAGGGTTGGCTGGTGGCCGCGGGGAGCGGCGAAGGCTGGTATTTGTACGTAGGCATACTGTCTGGCGACGCCAACGGCGATGAGAACGTGGACGTGGCCGACATCGTGGCCATCGTCAGCCATCAGAAGGGTCAGGACGTGGAAGGCTTCAACCTGCCCGCCGCCGACGTGAACTACGACGGCAAGGCCGACGGGAAGGACATCGAACTGATCAGCAAGATCATCATGAAGGAGTGAGAAGAAAAACGGTCCATAGGAGCAAAAAAAGAATCACGGTACATCGTCAATGCCGTGATTCTTTTATTATGCTAACACGATACTACTTTACTAGCCTAACTTGAGGGGATTGAATGCCTTCAGTTCCTCACCCTTGTCCTGAATGACCTTCAGCAGGGCATTGGCGGCGACGAACGGCTCATCGAAACTCTTCAGCAGGGCCTCGTAGTTCTGATAGTCGGTCGGGCTCATGCGGTCGTGAATGACATGGAAGTCGCTCTCACCCTTGAAGCGCACGGCGATGGAGGGGAGGTTGTCGCCGTCGATGACGTCGGTGATGAACTTACAGTCGGCCTTCACACCGGTAGACTTCTGCGTCACAGTGAAGGAGACAGACTCGTTGAGCATATTCGTCCAGGGGTCGATGGTCTCCTTCGAGGGCTTCTGCTTGCGGTACTTCAGGGTGTTGGCGGCTGCCTTGAGGCATTTGCCAGCGTCGAGGATGTCGATGTCGAAGATGAGGTCTTCTGCCAAAGTGACTTCAACCTTGTCGGTGCGGCTGTTGAAGGCCTTGAGCAGGGTGTAGCAACCCTTCCACAGCGGGGCGATGTCGCGCAACTCGCGCAGCGACTCTATCTCCTCGTCGCTATAGGCGTTGGCGGGGTTGTGGGCCTTGACGGCCATCAGGTTCTTGCTGTTGATGGCGAGGTTGGCAGAGACGTCCACGGTGTGGTCGGCATGGTGTTCGATGGCGCAGGTAGGCACCTCGAAGCGGTCGGCCTTCACGGCCTCGGTGAAGAGGGTGCCCCTCCACTCGCCGTGCTTCGGAGAGAGGAATTTCTTGCCGTCGGTGGTCTCAAGCATCACCTGTCCCTTCATGATCAACTCCTCGTCAGCGTCGTTGCCGGTCTCAGAGCGCAGCAGTTCGATGTCGATCATGTGGGGGAACTGCACGGCAACGGGCACTTTGGCCAAGTCGCCAAGGAAGATGGCTACACCGTCTTCGGCTCCGCTGAACTTCAGGTTCACCTTGGTGGTGGCGCCGTTTTCAGCGTTCTTGCAACTGACGGTGAAGGCGTCGCCGTCCTGGGGCGTGTACTCTGCCTCATCCTTGCCGGTAGTGAACGCGATGGTGGCGGTACCGAAGGCGGCGTGGGCATTCAGGATGATGGCCGACTTGGCGTCAGCGTTGGGGAAGTTGGAATCGGCCAGGGCCTGGCGTGCCTCAGCATCGGCGGTGAGGTCGATGTTCTTGATAAGGCCGGGGCTTGTGAGGGCGGAGAACACGATCTTGGACAACTGCGGGCCCAGGGCGTCGATCTTCAACTGTCCGATGAACTCGGTCAGCAGTTTCACGGCTCTCATCGTCGGGTCGAGGTTGAGGTACTGCTGCGACTCAGCAAGCATCTTCGACAGTTGGGCCTCGAAGTTCTGGCGGTCGGGCGACAGCGTGGAGAGTTTCTTCTCGATGTCGGCCTTATCCTTTTCATCAGCCTTCGACAGGCCTCCGCTATAACTGTCGTTGACCACCTCCATATTGCCGTCGGAGTAGTTCACCTTCATGCTGGAGACGTCGGTCATGCCGTCGCCATAACTGCTGTTGGCATCGTTGCCGCCGCGGGTCAACGCCATGTTCTCGCCCGTTGAAGAGTCAACCAGGAGCACGCTTCCGTCGGGAAGGAGAGACCAAGTGAAGCCGGCATCCTCAGGACCGCCATAGACGGCCAGCGGGTCGTCGTCGTTGGTGCTGTCGAACACGCCCAGGTAGATGCAGCCCGTGTGATCGGCCTTGACATCCATGGCCAGCAAGACACGACTGAAGGGCACGCCAGCCTCGGTCTCGCCGGAATACTCATACGCGTCCCACCACAGACCTACAAGGTCTTCATCCTGGATATTACCACTGACAGGAGCAGGGTTGTCGTCCTTTCCCGTGCAGGCAGTCATCCCCAGCAGGAGAACGGCGGCTGCCATCATTGCTAAAAATTTCACTTTCATAAATAAATAATGTTACTGTTAATAAAATTGATTGTTATATTACTCACTATATATAGTCAATAGTTTGTCCCGTCAGGTCATCCCGCACCGGGGGCGGTCTGAGCGGGCTGGTAGATGACGAGGCCGAACTCCGAAGCGGCGCCGTAGATATACTCCATGATGTCGCTCGTGTCGTGCTCATAGGTCAGGGCATCCTTCGCCTTCAGCCAGAACATGAACTCCAGGCAGCAGCCTGAGGCCTGAGACGTGTCGGCCTGTTTCACCAGCGGGCTCTTCGCTCCGACCACCTTGGGATTCTGGCTCAGCCATTGCTCGATGTGGTGGCGGAAGCGCGTGATGTTCGTCGTCGGCACAGACTCATCGTCAGGGCGCTCCACGACGATGGAGCGGAAGTCGAAATAGACGCGCTTGACCTGCTTGCGGCCCTCACTCTCCATCATGCCCTGCCAGTTCTGGAAGGAGCCGTCGACGAGGGCCTGCGGACTCAGCGTGATGACGGTATTGTCGAAGTTGCGCACCTTCACCATCGTCAGCGTTATCTCCTCCACCTTGCCGTTGGCACCAGACTTGGGCTCGGTGATCCAGTCGCCGATGTGCAGCATGTCGTTGGCCGTCAGGCGGATGCCGGCCACCAGACCCTTGATGGTGTCCTGGAAGGCGAGCATCAGGATGGCCGAGGCGGCACCCAGGCCGGCGAAGAGCGTGGTGGGGTTCTTGTTGATGATGATGGCGATGACCACGATGGCGCTGATGAAGATCATGAGAATCTTCAGCACGCCGCAAATGCTGTAGAGATACTGCTGCCGGGAGGAGCGCGTGCCACTCTCGAGCAGTTTGAAGGAGTCGATGAACACGATGACGGTACGCACCGCCATCACGGTGAAGAAGATGGCCGTGAGGCGTCCGACGATATCCTCCACCCTCGGATACTCGTAGAACACCAATGGCAGGAGGGTCCAGACGACAACGGCCGGCACGATGTGCGAAGCCGAGAGCAGGACGCGCCTGCTGAACAGCACATCATCCCACTTGGCATCGGTGCGGCGGGTAATCTTGAGCACAACCGGAACGAGGAACCTGCGGCACACCCATCCCGCCAGCCACGCCAGCGCGAAGGCCAATACGACCAGTATGCCATATCGCACCATCGGCACATAATCCCCGCCGACGCCCATCATTCCGATCGCTCGTTCCAAATAGACCTTTATCCCTTCCATCCTATTATTCTTTTATACTGTTTACTGTTTACAGTTTACAGTTGATAACCGAGCAAGCCACTCCATTTCCGCTTCTCCATTTCCGCCTATAGAAGTAATCATCTGTAAACCGTAAACTGTAAACTGTAAACTAAAAACTAAAATCCCTGGCACAGCGCCTCGCACACTTGGTCCTGGAACGCCCTGCCGTCAGACGTCTTCATCACCCCCTGGTTGATGATGCAGAAAGCCAGCAGATGCTGGTTTGCCGCGCGGCAATAGCCTGCCAATGAAGATATCCCCGACACCGTACCCGTCTTCGCATGGACATTTCCGTAGGCAGCCCCTTTGGTCATGCGCTTCTCCAGCGTGCCGTCGATGCCCGCCACGGGGAGCGACGGATAGAGGGCGGCCATCACGTCGCGGCGCAGATAGGCATAGCGCAGCAGGCGGATCATCAGTTCGGGCGTCACATAATCATACAGAGAGAGTCCGCTGCCATCGGCGATGCGATACTGCACGCCACTCACCCCGGCCTTCGAGAGCACGCTCTTGATCTGCTGACGGGCATGGGCTGCCGTAGCGGGGCGCTTGCCCACGGTGGCGGCAATCTGGTAGAACATCGACTCGGCGTAGAGGTTGTCGCTCTCCTTCATCATCGGCCCCAGCACCTCGCTGAGCGCATGGGAGCGGGAGCAGATCAGCAACAGATTCTTATCCCTCGGCAGCCGGCCTGTCGAGATGGGGGCATCGACATAGACGCCACACTTCTGGAGTTCATCCTTAAACTGGCTGGCGAACTCGTCCTTGCGCGACACGAGCAGCGGCGACAGCACCGGATTGTCATCATCCCAGCACCAGCCTTCGCCCAGCAACTGTTCCTCCTTGAAGGTCAGGTCCTGCATGATAGTGCCCCGGATGGTGTCCACCCCTACCCGATGGAGCGTCTCGGCAAAGATATGCATGTCGGTCTCGTCGAAGAGCGGGTCCATGCCGCCCACCAGCCACAGTTCGCCCGAAAGCACTCCCTGGGCGATGGTACCCCTATAATATAGATAGGTGCGATAGGCATAGCCGCTGCCCAGGAGGTCGAGGGCGGTAACGGCGGTCAGCAGTTTCATCGTCGAGGCGGGCCGGAGCGTCTGCCGGGCACCATAGCCATACAAGGCCGAGTCGGCAGAGAGGTCGTATACCATCAGTCCGAGTTGTGTCCGTTCGAGCAGCGGGTCTTTCGTCAGGCTGTCCAATCGGGTCTGTACGTTGACCGGCCAAGGCAGCACCACCTCGGCCGTATCCTGGCGCAACAGCGTCACCTCAGGCAACGTCTGTGCCACCATAGTAAAGCACTGGCTCCACACCAGTGCCATCATTAATATGATCTTTTTCACTCTTTTCAATCTTTCACCATTTCACGGCGTCAGCCGATTCTTCACTCTTCACTTCTTCACTTCTTCTTCTAGTTTCTCCTGTACCTCGATACCAGCCGCTTGATGGCCTTGTCTAACGACTCCGAGGGCTCGATGATATTATAGTTGCTCCAGTACTCTGGATCCATGAAGTATTCCACCTTGTCGTAATAGGCATCATGGGAATCAAACGAACTGTGGCTGGCGATGGGCTGCACATCCTTCGACTCACTATCGGTAACGGCCATCTCGCACGTCGCGGTGAACGAGGTCGAGAACAGTTTCCGCTTCCAGTCGCAGTTGAAGCGGAAGGTGTTGCGCAGGTAACTGATGCGGGTCACGCCATCCTCGTAGCGGTAGTCGACCACACTCGACAGTTCACGAGGCTTGAAGCGCACGCCGAAGGGTTTCTTCACCAGCATCGTTTGCGTGGCCTTGTCCTTGTCGTGCATATCGAGTTCCAACTCGATGCGGGTAAATGCCAACCGCTCTGCATCGATATACAACTTGCCGTGGAAGAGGGCATAAGTCGTGACGAGCGACGGTTCCATCAGCACCACATACTGCTGGCGGTCGTTGATATACTCTGGCGCGCCCATGCTGAAGTCATAATTGTCGAGGTCCTCCTTGTTCAGCAAGAAGTCGCGGTTCTTCACGAGATCCATCACCACGGCCTGCACAGGACCGCCCTGCACCTTGATGCCCAAGGTGTCGCCGCGCTTCTGGCTCAGCAGCCGGCGACCCTTGACGATGGCCACGCGGTCTCTGCCCGTACCCCGGTTATAGGGTGTCTTGTACATATCCTCCACGCCCTCGGCCACGTAGATATAGTGCTTGCGCTTCATCGCCGTCTCGCGATAGAAGGCCTTCAGCAACTCGGGCACCCGACTGTAGTTCTCCGGTATCTTCTGGATGGCAATATCCACCAGTTCCCGCGGGTCCTCATTGCGGACGATAATCTCCCGCAACTGGATGGCCACAGGCTTCATACGAATCACGGAAACAGGTTCTTTCAGATTCAGGCGCTGAGTCTTATAACCCAGGTGCGACACCATCACGGTCTTTGCCTCGCCATCGAGTTTGAGCGTGAAGTCGCCATCCTCATTGGTCACTACCGACACTCTGCCGGCAGAAATACTCACTTGCCGCAGCGGCTCACCCGTCTTGTCGTCGACGACTGTACCACTTATCGTCTGCTGCTGGGCAAAGACGACCAGCGGCGCGCATAATAGGATTAAAAGCCAAAGTCTCTTCATCTTCGTACTGGTTTTGGTGCAAATTTACAAAAAAAAATTGAGACATTCTAACATTTTTAAGAGATAATAACAGACTAACATATCTTTTTTACATCTCTTCGTATGTTAATATGTCTTTTAAATGCGCTTTTATCTAAAAAAAAGATTACCTTTGCAGCAACAAATCAAAGAATGTATATTCGTAAATCGCAAATAACATGACCTACAAGTATGATTTCCTGGTGATCGGTGCCGGCGTGGCTGGCATGAGTTACGCCCTGAAAGTGGCCAAGGCCAACAAGGGTAAGGTGTGCATGATCTGCAAGACGAGCCTGGAGGAGGCGAACACCTCTTTCGCCCAAGGCGGTGTGGCCTCGGTGACGAACCTCGAACTGGACAACTTCGACAAGCACATCGAGGACACGATGATCGCCGGCGACTACATCTCTGACCCGAAGGCCGTGGAGCAAGTGGTGCGCATGGCGCCAGAGCAGATACAGGAACTCGTGAAGTGGGGCGTCAACTTCGACAAGAAGGACGACGGCACGTTCGACCTCCATCGCGAGGGCGGGCACTCTGAGTTCCGCATCCTCCACCATGCCGACGATACGGGAGCCGAGATCCAGCGCGGACTGATGGAGGCCGTGAAGAATGACCCCAACATCGACATCAAGGAGAACCACTTCGCCGTGGAAATCATCACCCAGCACCATCTGGGAGCCAAGGTCACCCGCCGCTCACCCTATATCCACTGCTATGGGGCCTACGTGCTCAACCCCGACACGCAGAAGGTGGACACCTATCTGGCGAAGGTCACCGTCATGTGCACGGGCGGTTGCGGAGCCGTCTACCTCACCACCTCCAACCCCGTCATCGCTACGGGCGACGGCATCGCCATGGTCTACCGAGCCAAGGGAACGGTGCAGGACATGGAGTTCGTGCAGTTCCACCCCACGGTGCTCCACAATCCCAACGAGACGCATCCCGCCTACCTCATCACCGAGGCCATGCGCGGCTATGGCGGCATCCTGAAACTGCCCAACGGTGAGACCTTCATGGAGAAATACGACGAACGCCTCTCCCTGGCTCCCCGCGACATCGTAGCCCGTGCCATCGATAAGGAGATGAAGATCCACGGTATCGACCACGTCTGCCTCGACGTCACCCACAAGGACCCTGCCGAGACGCGGCACCACTTCCCCAATATCTACCAGAAGTGCCTCTCCATGGGCATCGACATCACCACCGACTACATCCCCGTGCGCCCTGCAGCCCACTATATGTGCGGCGGCATCAAGGTAGACCTCAACGGCCAGACCAGCATCGACCGGCTCTACGCCCTCGGAGAATGCTCCTGCACAGGCCTGCATGGCGGCAACCGCTTGGCATCGAACTCGCTCATCGAGGCTGTGGTCTACGCAGAGACGGCAGCCCGCGACTCGCTGAAGCACATCGACCTGTACGACTTCAACGAGAAGGTACCCGCTTGGAACGACGAGGGCACGATGACCAACGAGGAGAAGGTGCTCATCACGCAGAGTGTGCGCGAGGTGAACCAGATCATGGCCAACTATGTGGGTATCGTGCGCTCAGACCTTCGCCTGCACCGCGCCTGGGACCGTCTCGACATGCTCTACGAGGAGACGGAGAACCTCTTCAAACGCGTCAAGGCGTCGAAGGATATCTGCGAACTGCGCAACATGATCAATGTGGGCTACCTCATCACGCGCTTCGCCCTGGAGCGTAAGGAGAGCCGTGGCCTGCACTTCACCACAGACTATCCCGTACACGCCTACGACAAGTAAAACCGGGGCGGGATCTTATTCAATCTTCTTGATATGGTATCTTTCGCTTGAGGTATAGTCGCGGTCCTTATCTTTGCCGAAGTACTCAAGCAGGAATTTCCTGTTCTTGAGTCTGGTCACCTTGATAAGCACCTCCCGGTAAGTCACATTCCCGTCGACCAGATAACTCTCGAAGGCATTATAGGTGACAGCCTTCTTGCTATCCTTCTTCTTGACCAGTTTGAAGGAAGAGACATTGCGATGACTCTGGGCAATGTCGATATAGAGGCTGTCGCCCTTGAATCTGAACAACAGTTCACCACTCTGGGACTGATACTTCCCATCCAAATCAATGGCGTATGACTCATAGGAGCAACACAGCATCAGGAACAGAAACACAAACTTCTTCATAACTCTTCTACTTACTTTTATTTTTTATCGGGCACAAAGATACGAAAAATATTCAATCTGCAAGTCTTTTAGGCAGAAAAGATTGGTTTTGGCGTATTTTTTATGCTTTTGCACCGGCACGACCGCCCTTATCGAGTCAGGGAGAACTTGACAGAAAGGCCGAAGTCGTGGGTGGTGGTAGGATAACTACTGGAAGAGAGCAGTGGGGTATTGGTCTGAGAATCATAATAGGCGGTCAGGGTGAGGAGGCGCGAGAGGGTGTAGTCGGCCATGAAGGAGAGTTTGAAGGCCGAGTTGCCGCTGGAGGCAGAGGAGATGCCGGAGGCGATATCGCGCGTGATGGAAGCCTGGCTGCGCAGGGAGATGTCGAGACGCAGGTTCAGGTCGTGGTTGACGCCGGACTTGCCGGTCGGATTATTGCGGCTAGTCTGATTCTTCTGATCGTTCTGTGCTGCCTTCTTACCGGTCTGCGCCTTCTTGATCTTACGGTTCGCTGCGTTGCCGAAGATGTTGAAGTCCTGAATCTTATAACTGAGGCCGACGACCCAGTCGCGGCTGAGAGCCTCGTTGAGTTGGACGCTGGTCATCGAGAGGTTAAGGACGCGGGTAGTGCGGTACTCGACCTTGGCCGTCAGGTTGTTCTGGAACGTGGCATCGATACCCAGGAGTGGAGAGAAGGCCTCGTTGATACTGACAGTCGACATATTATAAATCGACGAAGGCTGGAGGCCTCCCGTGCTCATGTTGGTGATAAAGCCCAAACCGTTCATGTACTCCTGCCACGAACTGTAGGAAGAATAACTGCCAACACTATAGACAGACTTGTAGGCGTGGTTGATGTTGACGCTCTTCAGATGGTCGCGGATCCAAGGCAACTTGGATAGTCCCGAATAGCGGAAGGACCAGTTGGGCAGCATTCGCGTGAGGGCCGGGAAGATGTCGAGAGAATTGCCTGCTCCCACCGTATAGGCAGAGAGGAAGGCAGGCACGAGGACATCAGCACTATAAGGATTGACATCGGCAAAGGTGCCTGGGGCGTCCTTGTATTGGGATTGTACGCGCTGCTGGAACTCAGGGATGAGTTCGCGGAAGCGGTCGAAGGCATCAGAGTGATACCCATCGGAGGCATCGCCCATGCCAGCCAGCGAACCGCGAAGCGAGATCGTGGTCATGTTGAAGGAACCGCTAAGAGTGGAAGGCATGCCTGCATACATGAACTGCACGCTACGGGCACGGTTATCAGTACGGGATGCATTGAGGTCTATCTTCAGGTCGCGAACGGGCTCCAGTACGGCTCGTATCTGCAAGTCTTTATTATTATTGATGGTGGCCGAAGTGGTAGCGACGCTGTCGTTCGTGAGCAGCCAGCCGTTGTCGAAGGCCTTGTTGATATAACCGTCGTCAATCAGTCCGAAGGCAAAGTCAAGACCTGGGGAGAGTACGCTGCCCGTACGCTGGCCGAACATATCACCAATATTGGGGATGAAGCCAGGCAGGTTCATCGTGTACTGGCTGCGGAAACTGATATTCACGCTGCGCACCATCATCAGCAGGCGGGCTGCCGTCTGGGCGGGCTTATACCACCACTGGTTTTCGAGTGGCTCCTTGGGCACGACGCTTAGCATCAACTGGACGGTATCACGGTTCTTGATGAGGATCTTATTCTGGTCGATGACCTTATACTTCACATCGTAGGGCTTTCCCTCCTTGGTACGGGCTGTGACGATAAGGCGCTTGGAGTTCTTGTTATGTGCCACGGTCGTCGTGGTATCGAGTTTGAGGGTGATCTCACGCTGATAACTGTTCTTCAGTTTCGCCAGGGCCTTCTCGTCGGAGGAGGGTTTTTCATCCTGGGGGGAGGTTGGGGATTTAGAGTCGGAAGGGGATTTAGGGGTTTTAGGGTCATTAGGGTTATTAGGGTCATTAGGGTTATTAGGGGATTTAGGATTCTTGGAATCCTTGGAGTCACGCTTGTTCTTGTTGCGGTTATTGCGCTGATTCTTTGACTGTCGGGATGTCGAGGCAGACTTCTTGAAACGTTCGTTGGCAGCCTTCAGGAACGGAACGTGATTATAAAGCGTCTCCAGATTAAGGGCGCCATTAATGGTAAGGTTACGATTGGTATTGATGGTGTTACCGTAACTGGTGCCGTCTTCGGATTCCATACCTCTCACCCACGAATAGCGTGAGGTATAAGAGGCATCGCTATTGAGCCAGTCGAAAATGGGCAGTTTGTTCAGGGGCAACTGATAACTGGCCGTGACTTGCTGCTGGTAGTCGAGCGGCGTACCGAGGTTCTTGATGCTCTGCCATACGGAGTCTTTCCAAGCCGAATACTGGTCAGGATAGAGGTCCTTGTTGATAGGCGTATAGGGTTCCTCAATCTGAGCCCGCGTACCAGACTGGAAACTGAAATGCAGGTTCTTGGTGAAGTCCCAGCGCAGGGTGAAGTCGCGGTTCCAGAGGAACTGTTCGCTGAAGCGCAGAGGCATGTTCTGGTTCTCGGCACTCTCGAGGTCGCGCTCCTGCATCTCATAGTAGTCACGCGACATCTGGGTGTTGAAGCCGATGCTCTGGGGTAAGTAGTTCAGTCCGAGTGCCTTGGGGAAGTTGAGCCACTTCGACTTGCCCTTGAGGCTCTTGAAGGGCTCCCAGGTCTTGTAGACGGGCGAGTAATTATAGTTCAGCGAGCCCCGCCACTCGTCGCGCTTCTCATAGACCGTCGTCTCGCCAGAGGTGTAGAAGTGCGAATGGCTGTATGAGAACGAGAAGTTGGCAGGATCGTAGGGCATGGGGTGACGCTTGGTCTTCAGTCCCCACCGCAGGTTGGAGATGGCGAAGTTGGTGTTGGTGGTCTTCGTGACGGCTACCGACTCGATGCTGTCACGCTCATGCTGCGAGGGAGCAGACTCAAGGGCATCTTCGAGACGCATATCATTATCGAGAGGGTTATAACGAGGACGTATCTCATCCTTCGTCACAGAGTAATAAAGCGGAGCGCTGACCTTGGCCTTGTCGGGGAAGAACTTACCCAGTTCGAGCGAAGTGGTGACGGAGTAGTTCTTCTGCGTATCCGTCGAGCGCTGCATGACACCTTCCTCCAGTCCGCCGAAGCCATCGCTGACATAGCGGCCAGCCACGTTCACATAGCCGAAATCGGAGAGTTGAACCTTCAGGCTTCCGGAGGCAGCCCAACCGCCGTCGTTATTGCTCTCCAGCAGGCGCAGTTCATTGACCCATACCTCACCAGACTTCACCTCGCCGGAGACGTTGCGCACACCTATCATCATCACCTTCACGTCGCCAATGGTGGGATTACCCATCACGCTGACCTTGTTGCCTGGATTATTGGGGTCATAGCCGCTGAACAACTGGTTGAAACTGGCGCCGCCCAAGGACTTCTGGGTGTTGCGGTCCTTCTTCACGTTGGTGAACACGCTCAGGTCGATGTCGAGCATATTCTCCTGTGGCCATACCTGACGACGGTCGGCATTAGAGTACTTATTATAATCGCTGCGGTCAGGCGTCAGCACCAGAGGAATCTCGTATTCGTAGTAGTTGTTCTTGTAGTCGCTACCCAACCGGATAAACACCGCCAACTGATTGTCCTGCAGGTCTGTGAGGTCGGGCACGAGGTGGTTGGCGTGGACGAACATCTGCATCCGTTTGTACTGCCGCAGGTCGAGCGAGGTATTCTTATAGACAGCCTTCGACTCTCCATGCTGCATATCCCTCACCACCATATTCAAGGCCTGCTCATTGTTCTCCACCAACTGAGGCTGGGAGGGGTCTGTAGCACGGCTGATGCCTGGAGGCAGCACGTAGTTCACAGGAATCTTATCATTGTTCTCCTCGATGTTGACAGCGCTCACGGCGAAGGAGGCGGTCTCTGTGGCAGAAGTGTTCAGGCTCTGCTTATAAATACGCCACTCGCCACGCACGAGGTCGAGACTTCCGAAGCGGAGCACGATCGGTTTCTGGAAACCCGTCATAAACATTCGCATGAAGCGCATGCTGGTAAAGTCGTTGATAGCGCCCTCACGCCTCACGTATTTTGTCAGAGGGATACGGAACTGATACCAGTTGACACTCGCCGTATCGCCATTGCGCAGTTTCACGCTGCTGGTACGCATATCCGTGATGAAGCAGTCGGCAGGGGGCGCGCCGTTATGATAGGCATCAAGGATGTCTGGCGAGATGCGTACCTTATACTGATAATAGCGCTCATACTCATTGAGGGTGAAGTCCTGGTTGATATCCTCCACATCTGGCCCCGCCTTGTAACTGGTATCATAGGACTCCGTCTGATCCTCGGTCTCGGGCGAGTTACCCTGAGGATTGTTATATTGCTTATAACGGTCGAGGATGCTCCGCCGTTCGTTGTCGTAGTCGGAACCCCGGAAGTAGTGGTAGTCGTCGCCTGCAGGGTCGTTGCGCCAAGCCTGGATAATGCTGTCGTTGGTGATGACGCCACTGTTCACCACTGCGTCGATCCACTGTTTATAGGCATCGTACTCACGCTCCTCGTCATCGTTAAGTCCGTTGAGACCTACATCCTGCAGACGGCGTGATCCGCTGGTGGTGGCGAAGGCATAGGTCTGCGTGGCCTGCACGGGAATCTTACCCCACTGGGTGGTGGTGTAGTTGCTGGTGCCATCGACGGGCATACCACTCTCGTAGAACTTCTTTCCGTCGCGCAGAATATCCTCAGATATCTCGCCGAGGTCGAAATAGAGGTCGCCGCTATAGTCGGAGGCATTACCCTGCTGACGGGTATAGATGAAGGGGTCGAGGAGCCAGAACTCGATGTATTCGATGTTAGCCTGCTCGAAGTCGTTGGTATCAAGTTTACGCATCATGCCACCCCACTTCGTCTCTGGCTGTCTGAGCGTACCGTCACTGTTAAAGTCGTGGGTCAGGTTATAAGGTCCACGCTCTGAGGGGTAGTAGGCCAGGTTCAGCACAGACAGGGTCGAAGTGGCGCCGTTATAGGTACTTTGGTCACGGTTGGGATAGAGTTCCTTCACATACACTTCACGCACATAGTGGTTCGACAACTGATCCAGATCACTCTTGATATGGCTGGGGGTGAGCGTCGAACTACGGCGCGTGAAGATGGGGTCTACATTATACCAGGCCAACAGCGCGCGATTATAGCCACTGCTGACGCCCGTCTTGTCGCTGCTCTCTGAGAAGACAGACGGCACACTCGAGAGCGTCCACGACTTCGGCTGTCCCACGGGGATATAGTTCTTGGTGTTCTCAAAGTCATCGATATAAGAGGCATTGTCCTGTGTGTCGCTGGCGGTGCCGGCAATGAGTTGGGCGAATTCTCCCGTGAAGGAGATATGAGACGGCTGCTTCACATGAAGGAAGGGGATTTTGTTGAGCATCGAAGTGAGCCACTGTGACTCCTGTTTCCAGTTCACGTTCAGACCCCAGATGGTATTGTTGAGCGGTTCTTCACCCATTGCCACCTTCGAGATGAGCGCCTGCTCGGAGAGATGCATCAGGGTACCACCCAACTGGAAGTTCTTCGAGAAGTCATACTCCCAGTTAAGGCCTATCATCGTCTTTCGCTGCATGCCATATTCTGTGTTCGACTCCAGCGACACATCAACTTTCGTGCCAGCGTCGATAATGCTTTGGTTCAGGATGGTCACCTCGCCAGCCGAGTAGTCCACAGAATAGTCGGAGCCTTCTGTCAGCGTCACGCCGCCAGCCGTAACGACGACAGAACCGCGAGGCACATTGTAGGCACCCAGGGAGATGACGTTGGCAGAAGAGCCTTTGTACAGACCCGTCATCATAAACTTATCCTTCTCCGCATTCTGTTTGGCCACGGTCTTTGTCGAGTCATAGAGTTGGCTGAAGACATACTTCTCTGCCTCCTCAGCACTGAGGCCACGTTTCCGCAACTGGTTACGCAGGTAGTCGCCGAAAGGCTCGGCAGAGGGCAGGAACACGCGGCCGTTCTGCACCGTATAGCCTTCCACGAAGTCGAAATAGCCATTGGAGTTTGGCTTGTTGTTATTGTCCAGGCGGTCACAGCCCAGGAGTTTGATCAGTGACGTTCCTTTCACGCGCTGGTCAGGGAGATAGGTCAGATAGACGCCCGCCGTATCACTCTGGTATTTGATATCGAGACGGAACTTGGTCTTCTCCACCGTCGAGGCCAGATAATAGACGTTCTTCATCATCAGCCGCCAGTTGTACTGCGAGGGGTTGCAGGAGGTGTTACGCAGCGCCTTGACGTAGAGGGCCTGTGAGGTGTCTGTGAGGTCGCTGGCAAACTCACCCACCTGATAGGTCTGTCCGCCCAGGGTGTACTCGAAGGCCACTGCCAGTACCTGGTCGGTCTGGAGTCCCGTCTTCAGGGAGATGTAACCCAAAGCCTTATTGACCGTATATTCCGACGAATTGAGCAGACGGGCACTCGCCAGTTTCTCGTAGTCCACGCCATTATTAAAGTGAGGGATGCCCATCAGGAGCGTGCTGGTCTGGTCAAGGTCACGGGCAGCGGCATAGGTGGTGGCAAGCGTTGAATATTCTGAGTTGGCGCCATTGCTGGGAACAGTATAGCCTCTGAGTTCCCAATGGCTGTTTCCTACCCGCGACTGTTCACCTAAGTCTGCCAAAGCGATGATATTACGGGAGTTGGTCGTGGTACCAGACTTGTTGGTCACCCACACCTCCACTCGTTTGATCTCCACGCCCGTAGCCAGGTTGGGCAGTTTCGACATGGCCTCTTCGTAGTGCTCGCGGAAATAGTGGGAGAGGAAGAAGTGACGATTCTCCTCATAGTCGGCGGCATCAAGTTCGAAGGCTGTGGTCTGAGTTCCGCCTTTCGAGGATACGCTCTTGGTCGATGATTTCTTCTGAGAGAGGACTGTCTGTAGTTTCAGTTTGCCGAACTGCATGTCCGTCCTGACACCAAAGAGGCTGGAGGCACCCTTCACCAGCGAGTTGTTTGAGGGGAAACTGATGTTACCACCTTCCACGAGTTTGATGATCTCGTCTTCCTTGCCCTCGTATTTCAGTTTCAGGTTCTGGGCGTCGAAGTCGAAGGTGGCGTCGGTGTTGTAGTTCAAGTTCATATTCACCTTGTCGCCCACCTTTCCGTTCACGCTCAGGTTGATCTTCTCGTCGAAGTCGAAGGCTGTGGTCTTACGGTTTCGGATAGGCAGCGAGGGGTTGTCGATGCTTTTGATATTTGCGCCGACCTTCAGTTCTGCCGTTCCCTGTGTCTTGATACGCACGCCGCCAGGACCGAAGATCTTCTCTGCAGGGCCTAAGTCGAAGTGCATGTCGGCAAACGAGAACTTATCCTCCCCTTTCGCCTTCACATTCTCTGCATCCTTCTTGCGGAAGAAGTCATGCAGGGCGCGCTTTTCACTCCACTTGGTATACTCCTCAGGAGTCATCAGCACAGGGGCATTCAGGTAGGAGTCGCCTATCTTCGAACCCACGTAGTAGACATTGGCAGAGTCGTCGTACTCCACCGTCTGGCGGATATTATCCGGCCGCTTCAGGTCGAGGGCACTCGAGTCGAGGTCTGCCACCTCCATGGGGGCCGTCTTCTGGATGCGCCAGCGCGCGCGCTGATCATCCAGCGTATCCGCTGGGAGTGAAGAGTGAAGAGTGAAGATTGAAGAATTTGCTACCGCCATAGATATGACAGGAGAAAGCACACAGACGACGAACAGGAGTCTACGTCCCATCCGTCGCAAACTATGCATCAGTCCTCTGTTTTTCAGCATTCGTAGGGCGGCAGCAAATTCTTCACTCTTCACTCTTCATTTCTTATTTTATCTGCTTCAGCGCCAGTTTTACCACTTGTTCCACAGGCAAGTCGGGCTGTTCTTGCAGAATCTGCACCACCACCTTCTGTGTCGGAGCAGGCGAGAAACCAAGCATTGTCAGCGCCGAGACAGCCTCATCCTTCACTTGATTATTCACAGGCGCCGTCATCTGCCCACCGGCAGGTATCTCGTCGGCGATGCCTAAGGCCACAATCTTATCCCTCAGGTCGACAATGATACGCTGGGCGGTCATCTTTCCGATGCCCTTGATGCCCTGTATCAGCCGGGCATTGCCAGTCGAGATGGCATTGCAGAGTTCAGCCACGCTTATGCCCGAAAGCATCATCCGCGCCGTGTTTGCGCCCACCCCATTGACGGTGATAAGCAGTTCAAACATCTCGCGCTCCTTCTTGTTCACAAAGCCATAGAGCACATAGGCATCCTCCCTAATGGCCTCATACACATAGAGTTTCACTTCCTTCTTGCCCTGTATGGCACTAAAAGTGTTCAGCGAGATGTTCAGCGCATAACCCACGCCAGCAGCCTCCACCGTAGCCTGTGCAGGCGACAAGTCAGTCAGTTCTCCTTTGATATATTCAATCATAAACTTCTTCTATTTTTTCTTAAAACACCTTAATATAAACGTTCGTTAGCGCATTTTATTGTATTTGCCTCCCAAAAAGACGAAGCCAAGGGGATAGCCTCTCACAAGATACCGGCAGACACGGGGGAAGGCATTACAATCAGGCATGGAAGGCGTCAGGATAAAAAATGACAGCCGACCGATAAAAATTCGCACAAAATGTCACGCAATTCAGAAAAATGATGTACTTTTGCATGCGAAAAGACTGAATTACCAACAAAAGACTTTAAGAAAATGAAGAAAATCAGAGCAGCCGTCGTAGGTTACGGCAACATCGGAAAGTATGCACTGGAGGCGCTCGAGACAGCCCCCGACATGGAAGTGGCAGGCATCGTGCGTCGTAATGGCGCAGAGAACAAGCCCGCGGAACTGGCACTGTATGACGTCGTAAAGGATATCCGCGAACTGAAGGACGTAGACGTGGCCATCCTTGCCACCCCCACCCGCTCGTGCGAGGAATACGCCAACCAGATCCTGCCCCTCGGCATCAATACCGTCGACTCGTTCGACATCCATACCAATATTCGTGGCTATCGTGAACGTCTGATGAAACTGAACCAGGAGACGAACACCGTCAGCGTGATCGCCGCAGGCTGGGATCCGGGCTCCGACAGCATCGTGCGCACACTCATGCAGAGCCTCGCACCCAAAGGACTCAGTTATACCAACTTCGGCCCAGGCATGTCGATGGGTCACAGCGTCTGCGTACGCAGTAAGAAAGGTGTGAAGAACGCGCTGTCGATGACTATCCCCCTCGGTGAGGGCATCCACCGCCGTATGGTCTATGTGGAACTGGAAGAGGGAGCCAAACTCGAGGATGTGACGAAGGACATCAAGGCCGATCCTTATTTTGCTTCTGACGAGACCCACGTGTTCCAGGTAGAGAGCGTCGACGACGTGCGCGACATGGGCCACGGCGTGAACCTCGTTCGCAAGGGCGTCAGCGGCAAGACCCAGAACCAGCGCCTGGAGTTCAACATGAGCATCAACAACCCCGCCCTCACGGGTCAGGTATTGGTCAACGTGGCCCGTGCCTCCATGCGCCTGCAGCCTGGTTGCTACACGATGGTCGAGATACCCGTCATCGACATGCTGCCTGGCGATCGTGCTGACCTGATTGAGCACTTAGTATAATTTGTTATAGTTTATAGTTGATGGTTTATAGTTGATAGATGATAACATAGCAAACCATTCATCTGCCTATAGAAGTAATCAACTATAAACTATCAACTTTTAACGATAAACAAAAAGTGAACATTGCAATCTTTGTATCTGGAAGCGGGACAAACTGCGAGAACCTGATCAAATACTTCTCTGACTCCGAGAGCGTGCATATCGCTCTCGTTGTCAGCAACAAGCCCGATGCCTATGCGCTGGTGAGAGCAGAAAGCCTGGGAGTGCCCGTGGCCGTTACGCCTAAGTCAGACCTCAATAACCCTGAAGTGATGCTGCCGCTGTTGAAGAAGTACGACATCGGCTTCATCGTCCTGGCTGGCTGGCTGCCGCTCATCCCAGACTTCCTCATCGAAGCCTATCCACACAAGATCATCAACATCCACCCTGCCTTACTACCCAAATACGGCGGCAAAGGCATGTGGGGCCATCATGTGCATGAGGCGGTGAAGGCCGCTGGAGAGACGGAGACGGGCATGACCGTACATTGGGTGACGCCAGTCTGTGATGCAGGGGAGATCATCGCCCAGTTCAAAGTCGCCATCTCACCCCATGACACGGTGGAGGATATCGCCGAGAAGGAGCACCAGTTGGAGATGGAGCACTTCCCCAAGGTCGTAGAAAAAATAATCAGAGAGGCAAAAATATGATAAGAATCGTCGTACTCATTTTCTCTTTCTTCCTGTTACTTTCGTGTAGTGAAGAGAAACGGGCCAGGATCCGCGCCAGCAAGGCCGACAGCATCATGTATGCAGCAGGCGACATGCGCGACTATGCACGTATCCTCGCACTTGCAGACAGTCTGGAGGCGTTGGGCGACCTGACGGAGGTGAATGCCAACAGATGGCGTGGTGTGGCATATTTCTACCAAGGCCATCACCGCACATCGGAATTCTACTACAAGAAGGCTGTGGCGGCAGATATCAAGAGTGAGAACGACGCATTGAACTACAACAAGTCGGCCCGTCGCCTGGCCAACATGATGCTCAAGAAAGGCGACTACGAAGGAGCCCTCCGCGTCGCTATGGATGCCCTCGACAAGATGCGCGAGAACAATAGCGGCTCCGAGACTGACGTGGCCATCCTGACCAATGCCGTAGGCTGTTGCCTGCTGAACCTCGGCAGAACAGAGCAAGCGGCCAAGAACTTCGAGGAAGCCTACGGGTTGTTTATGAATATTGCGAGCAAAGACACGACAGGCCGTAAGGGTCAGCAGGCATACGAGACAGTATGCAGCATCGCAGACGAATACATGAATTCGAAGCACTATGAGGAAGCATTTCCCTGGATCGACAGGGCAGAAGAATTGCTGAGAGCCTACGAGCAGTTGCCTACGGCTGACGCTAAGGTCGTCAAGAATTCCCAGGCACAGATCAGCCTGCTGCGTGCCATCGCCCTGCAGAACACGGGTCAGGCGAAGGAGGCGGCAAAGGCTTTTCAGGCTGCAGCCAATACGTCTTACGGCAAATCAGGCGAAGGGCGACTCTACGCTAATGACTATCTGGTGGCAGCCCGTCGGTATAATGAGGCCGCCGACAATTTCCGCGACCTGGACCGCCTGCTCAGCCAGAACGACATTACGCTGACGCTCGACAATATCCAGCAGTATCTGCTGCCGAAATACCGTGCTAATGTAGGTGCCGTGCGTAAAGACTCGGCCATCGCCGTAGGACTGCAGATCTGCGAGTCGCTGGACAGTGCGATCAGCCAAGCCAAGCGTAACGATGCTGCCGAACTGGCCACCATGTATGACACCCACCAGAAGGAAGCCCAGATAGCCCACCAGCAAGCCGATCTATCCAGACAACGCCTCATCGGCACTGCCATCGCGCTGGTGCTGCTCGTTTCGTTCTTTACCATTTACACCCTTCACAAGCGAAAGGCCACCCATCATCTGGCCATAGCCCACGAGAAACTGCAGCATGCCTACGACAAACTGGAGGAGACGACGGCTGCCAAAGAGCGTATCGAGAGTGAACTGCGCATCGCAAGGGATATACAAATGTCGATGGTGCCCAACATCTTCCCCAACCGTGACGGGCTCGACATCTACGCCTTGATTGCTCCAGCCAAGGAGGTAGGAGGTGACCTTTATGGCTATATGCTTATCGGCGACCAACTGTACTTCTGCCTGGGCGATGTCAGTGGAAAGGGTGTGCCAGCCAGTCTGTTCATGGCTCAGACAACACGATTGTTCCGTACGCTGGCTACCCAGCACATGATGCCTGCCGATATCGCCACGCAAATGAACGAGGCACTCTCAGAGGACAACGATCAGGGCATGTTCGTCACGATGTTCATCGGCCTGGCGGATCTCAACACCGGGAGACTCGAATTCTGCAATGCAGGTCACAACAAGCCTGTCGTCGTAGAAAAAACGGCCGATGGAACACTCCATGCCCGTTTCCTCCACATACTGCCTAATGCGCCTATCGGCATGTGGCCCACCCTGAAATTTGAGGGTGAAGTATTGGAGAACATCAAGGACCAGAGGCTGTTCCTCTATTCTGATGGTCTGAACGAGGCCGAGGATAAGGAAATGGTACAGTTTGGAAACGACCGACTGATGGAGATTATCACCAGCCGGCCGTTCGAGAATACGAAGGAGTTAGTTGAGACACTCCGTGAGGCTGTTGAGAAGCACAGGAAAGGCGCTGAACCCAATGACGACCTGACGATGATGTGTCTCGAAATCAAATAGCATCTTTAAGAATCTCCGAGAGTGTCGGATGGATATGCACCATGTCGGCGAGTTCACTGATAGTGGTGTGTTTACACATCAACACGCTGACCTCCTGAACGATGTCGGCAGCATGGGCACCATAGGCATGGCAGCCTAATATCAAACCATCGTTCAGACCACCCCGCCCTTCGGGTACCCCTCCTGACTCAGGAGGGGAAACGAATAGTTTAAGCATACCTTCCGTCTCGTTCATGGCGAGGGCCTTGCCGTTGGCTCGCCAGAATGCTTTCTTGCAGACGTATGGTATGCCTTGCTCCTTCAGATGTTCCTCCGTGGGTCCTACGCAGGCTGCCTCTGGCTCTGTGAAGATGGCGGCAGGCATGATCTCGAAGCGGATGTTATCCTTTTTGCCAAGGATGCGGTTCACGACATGGACCGCCTGCATCTCTGCCGCATGAGCGAGCATCTGACGGCCATTCACGTCGCCGATGGCGAATAAATGGGGGTGAGTGGTGAGAGGTGAGAGGTGAGAGATTACCTGAAAATGATCATCGACGGGGATGGCACGTTGAGAATTGAGGGTGATGCCTACTGCATCAAGATTCAGGTCTTCAGTACGCGGCTTGCGGCCCGTAGCCATCAGAATCACATCTGCATCCACACTTTTTGTTTCACCTTTCTTCGTCTCGAAGGACACCGAACCATCCGCAATTTGTTTGACGGCACATTGCATGTGGAACGTAACGCCCTGTCTTTCCATTTGCTTGCGGAGACGCTTAGCGATATCGCTGTCGAGTGCGGGCAGGCATTCCTTCAGATACTCTATGACAGTCACCTCGGAACCAAAGCGATTAAACACAGAAGCGAACTCCATGCCGATGACACCCGCCCCGATGATACAGAGGCGCTTAGGCAGGGTGTCGAGTTGCAGCAAACCTGTTGAGTCTACCACACGCGGATCATCTTTTCCTGGAATCGGCAACCATTTGGTCTCAGACCCCGTGGCGATGATGATGTTGGGGGCGGTGTAGGTCTCTCCTGAGGCGGTGAGAATCACGGGGACAGTCCCCATGATCTCCGCTACGCTACTATCACGAGGACAGTCCCCATGATTCTCGAACGAGGCCTTCTCACAGACGAGGGTGATGTTGGGATGAGAGAGGATGCTCTCGACACCAGCACGGAGTTGCGTCACTACCTCGGCCATACGCTCACGGGCCTCAGCGAAGGTGGCGCTATGGACATAGGTCTTTGTGGGGATGCAGCCGACATTGAGACAGGTGCCTCCGACGTCGGAACCCTCAAAGATGACCACCTTCAGGCCTTGCTTGGCAGCATATTCCGCAGTACGGTAGCCGCCAGGTCCGGCACCAATGATAATGAGATCAGTTTTTTTCATTGAACATTGACCATTGAACATTAGGCTTCTGCCTTGAGTTGACGGTATGTCGTTACGGGATGTTTTGCAGCGAGGACATCGTCGACACGGCCGATGGGTGTGTTGTGGGGTGCCGACTTCACCAGTTCAGGATCATTCTTGGCCTCTTCAGCAATCTGGCGCATCACGGCAATAAAGCCGTCGAGCGTCTCCTTCGACTCGTTCTCCGTTGGCTCAATCATCAGACTCTCATGGAACAACAACGGGAAATAGATCGTTGGCGCATGATAGCCGTAGTCGAGCAGGCGCTTGGCCACATCCATCGTCGTCACCCCTGTACTCTTATCCTTCAGGCCATCGAACACAAACTCATGACAGCATGTCGTGTCTATGGGCAGTTCATATACATCCTTGAGCGACTCCTTGATATAGTTGGCATTGAGCGTGGCCAGCGGACCCACGTACTTCACCTGATCACGACCCAGCGAGAGAATATAAGTGTAGGCCCGCAACATCACGGCGAAGTTGCCCTGATAGGGAGATACGAAGGGGAAATGCTCCTGCAACCCCTCTCTTACGCCCACGGGACCAGCACCAGGACCGCCACCGCCATGAGGGGTGGAGAAAGTCTTATGGAGATTGATGTGCATCACGTCGAAGCCCATATCGCCTGGGCGACAGGCACCAAGCATCGGATTGAGGTTGGCACCATCATAATACATCAGACCACCACAGGCGTGGATGAGTTCTGCAATCTCAGGAATATGTTCCTCGAAGAGTCCGAGGGTATTAGGATTGGTCATCATCATGGCGGCGATATGGGGACCTTCCTGATTGACCAGTCGTTCCAGGTCAACCAGATCAACGAGTCCTTGAGGGTCAGACTTCACCTCGAGGATCTCAAGACCACATACAGCGGCTGATGCCGGATTCGTGCCATGGGCAGAATCAGGCACAATGACTTTCTTACGTTGCAGGTCACCACGCGAACGATGATAGTTGTCGATCGTCATCAGACCAGTCAGTTCTCCGTGAGCCCCTGCGTAGGGCTTGAAGGTGAAGTGGGCCAGACCCGTGAGAGTGCAGAGGGCCTTCTCGAGCATGATGATCAGAGCCTTGGCACCAAGTACGGTCTTTTCCGGCTGCAATGGGTGCAGATGTAGGAATGCCGGCAGCGAAGCAATCTCTTCATTGATCTTCGGATTGTACTTCATCGTACAAGAGCCTAACGGATAGAAGCCCGTATCGACACCGAAGTTATTATTAGAAAGGTTCGTATAATGGCGCACCACGGTCAACTCATCGCACTCAGGCAACTGTGCGTCTTCCTTGCGACGAATCTCGTCAGGGATCTTATACGCACCGAAATTATTTCGAGGCAGACTGTATCCCTTGCGGCCCTCCTTGGAAAGTTCGAAAATTAAGTTTCCGTATAATTGATTGTTCATAAAGCAGCAATTTTAACGAGGTTGTCAATTTCTTCCTTCGTGCGTTTCTCTGTGACCGCCAAGAGGAAACCGTTCTCGAAGCGGAGGCCACCAAGGATGCCGGCTTCGATGAAGCGCTTGTAGAGAGCATCGGCATCGCCGTCGTAAGCCACATAGAACTCATTGAAAAAAGGCTTGTCATATTGGAGTTTGAAACGGCCCGTCTTCAACAGTTCGTCGCAGAGATAATGAGCACCAGCGTATGATCGCTCAGCAGCCTCCTTCAGTCCCTGGCGTCCCATCAACGACATATAAACCGTGACCCAGAGTGCCATCAGCGACTGGTTTGAACAGATGTTCGACGTGGCCTTCTGGCGACGGATATGTTGTTCACGGGCCTGAAGGGTCAGCACAAAGGCACGCTGACCCCTCTCATCTTTGGTCATTCCGACGATACGACCAGGCATCTTACGGATAAGTTTCTCCGTACAGCACATATACCCCACATACGGACCACCATACGACATCGGTATACCGAGGCTTTGTCCATCGCCCACGGCGATATCGGCTCCCCACTCGCCTGGCGTCTTCAACACGGCCAGGTCTGCAGCAACACTGTCGACGATGAAGAGAGCCTTCTGCTCGTGGCAGGCATCGGCAAAGCCGGTGAAGTCCTCCACAATGCCATAGACATTAGGCTGCTGCACGAACACACCAGCATAGCCACCCTCAGCCAACTTGGTCTTCACCTCGTCGAGGCTGGTCGTACCATTCATGATAGATAGTACTTCCAACTGGATGCCATGATGCAGGGCATAGGTCTTCAGTACCTGGAACATGAGGGGATTGACGGTACCAGCCACCAGCAGTTTGTTCACCTTTTTACCTGCTGCCACTGCCATCATCATCGCCTCAGCGGCGGCTGTCGTGCCGTCGTACATCGAGGCGTTGGAGATATCCATGCCAGTCAGTTCTGCCATCATCGACTGGTACTCGAAGATATAGTGCAATGTGCCTTGAGATATCTCTGCCTGATAGGGCGTGTAGGAAGTCAGGAACTCTGAGCGTGAGAGCAGGTTTGGAATCACAGCGGGGGTATAATGGTCATAGACCCCCATACCAGCAAAACAAGTCAACTGCCGATTCTGCTGACCCAACAGGTCGTAAGCCTGACGAATCCCGAGTTCGCTCTGCGACAATGGCAGGTCGTAGTCGCCTTTGAAGCGGATGCCCTCAGGTATCTGGGCATAGAGTTCATCAAGACTCTTCACCCCTACCTTGTCGAGCATCGCCTGAAGGTCGTCATCAGTATGCGGAAAATATTTGTAGTCCATAAACAGTTTTGTTTACAGTTTACAGTTTACGGTTTACAGATGATTACATCTGCTGCGGTAATACAGCCTCCAGTCATATCAACTGTAAACTGTAAACCGTAAACCGTAAACAATAATAATTACTTCTCGCAGAAAGCCTCGTAGGCCTTGGCGTCCATCAGATTGTCGAGATCGGACTTGTCGGAGAGTTCCACCTTGATGATCCAGTTCTCAAAAGCATCCTGATTGATCAGTTCGGGCTGATCCTCAAGGGCCTCATTGACTTCCAAGACGGTCCCACTGACAGGTGAGATCAGGTCTGAGGCAGCCTTGGTGCTCTCTACGGCACCAAACTCCTCACCAGCCTCCACCTCGTCATCCACTTCGGGCATATCGACATACACCACCGTGCCCAATGCGTTCTGAGCATAGTCTGTGATACCCACGAAACCATAGTCACCTTCTACTCTTACGAATTCATGCGACTCCGAGTAGTAGAGTCCTTCAATTACCTTTGCCATTCTTTTGTTTACTTTTTTGTTTACAGTTTACAGTAAACATAATTATCATTTCTTGTAGTTCTTATTATAGAATTGTTTCTTGACGACCTTGCCTGGGAAGACCTTCTTGCGAATCTGCACCTGCACCTCGGTATCGAGTTTGGCATAGGCAGCATCAATGAGGGCCATACACACACTCTTGTCTGTCGACAGCGTACGATAGCCAGTGGTCACCTCGCCGATAATCTCGCCCTCCATATTCAGTACCTCATAGCCATGACGGGGGATGGCCTTGTCGTAGAGTTCAATGCCCACGAGTTTCTTCGCGGGTCCTTCGGCCTTCTGCTTGGCGAGTGCTTCCTTGCCGATAAACTTCTCCTTATTGAGTTTCACGAACATCGTCAGACCTGCCATCACGGGGGTGATCTCCTCCGACAGCTCATCGCCATAGAGCGGCAGTCCCACCTCGAAGCGCAGGGTGTCGCGACAACCCAGTCCACAGGGTTGCACCCCAGCGGCAATCAGTTTGTCCCAGCACTCACGAATATAGTCGTGCGAGGCATAGATCTCAAAGCCGTCCTCGCCAGTATAGCCGGTACGGGAGATAATTTGAGGAGTGAGGAGTGTGGAGTGTGGAGTGAGATTACTTTCGAAAGTCTTACATGTATAGAAAACCATTTCTGCGCAGGAGATGCTCAGCACCGTCTCTACGATATGCTCGGCCTCAGGTCCCTGCACGGCAATCTGACCATAGAAGTCTGAGCGGTTCTGCAGGTCGATGTCGAAGCCCTCGGCATGCTGTTGCATCCATGCCCAGTCCTTGTCGATATTGGCGGCATTGATCACGAGGAAGAAGTCGTTCTCACCCATCTTGTAGACGAGCAGGTCGTCGACCGTTCCACCGTTCTCGTAGCACATCATGCCGTAGAAGATCTTCCCCACAGGCGCCCCAGCCACATCATTGGTGAAGATATGCTGCACATAGCGCTCGGCATCCTTGCCGCGCACCGTTACCTCTCCCATGTGGGAGACATCGAAGAGTCCCACCTTCTCTCTGACTGCATGATGCTCTGGGGCAATGCCTGCATTCTGATAGAGCAGCGGCATGTCGAAGCCTCCGAACGACACCATCGTCGCACCAAGCGACACATGCTTGTCGTGCAAGCACGTCACCTTGTCTTTCTTTTCCAGTTCTTGTTTAATTCCCATACTTTATTATGTTTACTGTTTACGGTTTACTGTTTACAGTTGATTACATCTGCTGCGGTGATACGGCCTCCAGTCATTTCATCTGTAAACTGTAAACCGTCAACTGTAAACAATTCTATCCGCCTCTCACCTTGGCAGAGTGTTTCTCTGATCAGCGCCTTGACCTCGTCGAGGCTCAGTGTCGTATAATCTTTTAATAAGGTAATACGCTGGCGCACGCTCTGGATACCTTTCTTCTCCAGTTTCTCAGGCCCGGGGGTGATGGCGTTCAGCATGTACTCCATATTGGTATCATAGAGCATGGTCGAGTGTACGATGCAACCCCTTGGCATCTTTCTGCAGGCCGTGCCGCAAAGTTTGCGGTCACCGATCATGATATCGTTGTTCGTGGTGCCCGTCGCCTCGATGCCCATCTTCCTGAGCACCAGCAGCACCATCGTCACGAAGCGGTTGAAGGCGAAGCCCACATTCTCCTCCGTGGTCACCATCGACAGCATCAGGTTGTCCTTGTCGGCATACACACAGCCTCCCCCACTCTTCCGCTGATACACCCGGATGCCGTGCTCTCGACAGTAGTCCAGGTTCACCTCGTTCTCCACTACCTGATTGCGCCCATAGATCACGCTGGGCTCCACCTGCCACAGCATCAGCAGGTCGTCGTCCTCCATGTTCTGGGCCAGATAATCCTCCGTCGACAGATAGAACGACAAAGGATGAATCCTCTCGTCAGGCAGCACCACGTACTTCATGGGTGCAAATATATTACTTTTTTATGTAATATCCAAATTAAACCATAAAAATCTTCATAATGGGTATTACTATTCAATATGACATCTTCCCTGTCAGTTTTCCAACCTCCACCACGTCTGCGGCATTCACGTCACCGTCTTTGTTGGCATCGGCCATATCTATGTCAAATTACCTAAATAGTTCATCTGCAGTAATTCACAAAAATAATATTTTAATTAGTGATTATATGATCAGTTTCACACGGAAGCCGCGCTTGGTCTCTTCCTCTATCACCTGGCGGCACTGCCCGGAGAGTTCGCTGCGATGGGCATCGTTCAGCGGTGTGGCAGTCATTTTCTCCACCATGAAGTCGAGGGCCGTGACGAGCGACTGCTCGCTGTGCGTGATTCGCACGGTGATGGGGCGGTAGGGTGCCATCGCGCCGTCGAGCATCTTGCCGATCAGCTGCTGGGCCTTCTCTTCCTTCTCAGGGATGCCGTACTTGTGGCAGAAGGCACTGACAGCCGAGTGCATGCCGAGGAAGTCGAAGTCAGGGCCGTCAATCTCAAACACCTCCTTGCGGATGCGCTGTATGAAGGCCTTGGTGGCGCTGTGGACGGGCGACTCGAAGATCTGCCGGGGCGAGCCGTCCTCGTGGATATAGCCGTCGTACATGAAGAAGATACGGGTGCTTACATCGTGGGCAAACTTCATCTCGTGGGTGACGATGAGCATCGTCATGCCCTCCTTGGCCAACTGACGGATAACGCTGAGCACCTCGCCCACCATCGTCGGGTCGAGAGCCGAGGTAGGCTCGTCGAAGAGGATGACGTCGGGCTTCATGGCCAGAGCGCGGGCGATGGCCACACGCTGTTTCTGTCCGCCGGAGAGGCTCGACGGATAGACGTCGGCCTTCTCGGCCAGTCCCACCTTGCGCAGCAATGCCAGTCCCTCCCTGC